>ENA-OQDM01000854-OQDM01000854.1-human-gut-metagenome-genome-assembly--contig:-NODE-854-length-14686-cov-7.828903_pt1 | contig 14686 bp, 12 predicted proteins | sample MGYA00242772_ERZ504605 | MGnify/ENA primary metagenome ERZ504605 (study PRJEB26092, sample SAMD00036348) | human gut metagenome | host: Homo sapiens | study: EMG produced TPA metagenomics assembly of... | reverse complement strand
CTTGTGCTTTCCGGCCCGATGCCAGACGTGCACCGTGCCATAGGGCAGGGTATCGTCCAGCCACTGGCCGTCCTCAATGGCGGCGTAGGTGGGTCTGCCCCCAGAATAAAGGCAAACACGGCCTCGATCTGGCCGTTGACCACATAGAGGAACAACCGGTTCGAGTCGATATCCTCCTCCAGCAGTTCCTGCGGCGGGAAATTATCCCCCCACTGGGTCGGGTTGCCAGATGCCTTCATGACTGCACGTGCATGGGCGTAGATCTTCAGGATCTGGGGCAGATCCCCTCTCACTGCTCCACGAAACATTCATTCCACCTCGTCTTTTCTGCGCTGCGCTCGGTCCGGCACAGCACTTTGAGAATTGTCCTTATTGTACTACAAATTACCATAAAAATCCAGTTCCCGCACCAAAGTACCTTAAAATGCTCCAAAACGGCAAAAAGCAGGGGCTGCTGCACTTTCGGCTAAAACGATGTGCAGTAGTCCCTGCTTTTAGAGTAAGTACCTTATGCGCTGGCGCGGCCATGGCCGGTGCGCACCAGCCGGTATTCCCGCGGGCTGAGACCATACCGCTCGTGGAACAGGCGGTAGAAATAGCTGGTGTTCTCGTAGCCCACCAGAGAAATGATCTGCTGGATGTTCATGTCGCTGCGGCGCAGCATGCGGGCAGCGGTCTCCATACGGTGCTTTTGCAGCAATTCCTTATAGGTGCGTCCGGTCTGGGCACGCACGCACTCGCTGACATATGCCAGCGAAACGCCGTACTCCCGTGCCACGTTGGAAAGGCTTGCTTCGCGGTAATTTTGGGTGATCTCTTTGAGTGCCGCCTGCACCAGTGCTTCGCGGCTGACCGTCTCGCTGCGTGCTTCCAGCGGAAAATGCTTCATCTGTGTCATTTTGATCTTCCTCCATAAAGGTGCGGCGGGCGGGGACTGGGGGAAGCCGGACACCCGCCGCACAGAGATCGCAGGCCCTTTGCCGGCCCTTACACTTCTGATACGAACCGGCCTGCCGGAATATTGCAGAAAGCTAAAAAACTTTTATTATTTTTCGTTGTAGGAGTCAGACCCCTCTCAGTCACGCCTAACGGCGTGCCAGCTCCCCCGAAGGGGGAGCTTTATCGGCACGAACCGGTAGATGCTTAAAAGCTCCCCCTTCGGGGGAGCTGGCGAACGCAGTGAGCCTGAGAGGGTTTTCGTCTTACAGAAAAAGACCGCTTCCGCACCGGGCAGAAACGGCCTTTTTCAGGAGAAATAAAGAAAACACGAACCCTCAAAAATGAGGAAGGGAAATGCTCAGAACATGCTCTCGTCCTTATAGCGGCCGGTGCGCACGAACTGCACCCACTCGGCCACATTCACGGCGTGGTCGCCGATGCGCTCCAGATACTTAATGACCATCAGCAGGTCCAGCGCTGCGTCCACCTTGCCGGGGTCTTCGGCGATCTCCTGCGCCAGCTGATGCTTGATGGCATTGAAGTCGTAATCCACCGCGTCGTCTGCGGCGATCACCCTGCGGGCGGCATTTTCGTCCTCTGCCGTCAGGGCGGCAAGGGCATCCAGGATCATCTGGTGGGCCTTTTTGCCCATGGCAATGGCCTGACTTACCGCCGGGTCGCCCTCTTTGCGGACGGTGACAAGGTGGGGGATGATCTCGGCGATGTCGGCGGCATGGTCGCCGATGCGTTCAATGTCCGTGACCACCTTCATGGCGGTGGAGATGCGGCGCAGATCGCCTGCCACCGGCTGCTGACGCAGCAGCAACGTCATGCAGCGGTGCTCGATATCCCGCTCCATATTGTTGATGCGGGCATCCCCCTTCACGATGGCCGCAGCCGCATCGGCATCAGCAACGCAGAGCGCTTCCAGAGCGTTCTCCACGGCATCGGCAGAGTTGCGGCCCATTTCGGTCAGCGAATTTTTCAGCGATTCCAGATCGGTGTCGTACTGTTTACGGATACTCATAGCTGTTTCCTCCTTTAACCGAACCGACCGGAAATGTAGTCCTCGGTGCGTTTATCCTGCGGTGCGCTGAAGATCTGCGCCGTGGGGCCCACTTCCACCAGCTCGCCCAGCAGGAAGAAGGCGGTGCGGTCGCTGATACGGGCCGCCTGCTGCATGTTGTGGGTAACGATGACCACCGTGTAGTTCTTCTTCAGCTCACTCATCAGCTCCTCCACCTTCATGGTGGAGCCGGGGTCCAGAGCACTGGTGGGCTCGTCCATCAGCAGCACTTCGGGCTTCACCGCCAGTGCGCGTGCGATGCACAGACGCTGCTGCTGGCCGCCGGAAAGGCCCAGCGCGCTCTTTTTCAGGCGATCCTTCACCTCGTCCCACAGGGCCGCGCCCCGCAGGCTGCTTTCCACCAGCTCGTCCAGCTCAGCCTTATTGCGTACGCCGTGCAGCTTGGGGCCGTAGGTGATATTGTCGTAAATGCTCATGGGGAAGGGATTGGCCTTCTGGAACACCATGCCCACCCGGCGGCGCAGGTCGGTGAGCTGCATTTCCCGGGCAAAGATGTCCTCGCCCTTCAGCCGCACATCGCCCTCGATGCGCACATTCGGCACAAGGTCGTTCATGCGGTTGAGGGTCTTTAAAAAGGTGGACTTGCCGCAGCCGGAAGGGCCGATGAGAGCGGTGATCTCCCGCTCGCCCACGTCCAGCGAAATGCCTTTCAGCGCCTTGAAGTCGCCGTACCAGAGGTTCAGGTCTTTTGCCGATATCACCGGCACATTCGTGTTTTCCATAGAATACCTCATTGTTGAATTTCAACAGGAAGTTTACTGTTTCGGCCCTTCCCGTGAAAAGGTAGATTTGAAAAATCCGCAGATTTTTCAAATCTACGAAATTAAAAATAATTTTTCCGCTATTCATGGCCAGAGCGAATGCGGAGGCCATTTTGAGCAGTAAAATCAAATTTTACTGTTTCTGTTTCAACTTAGTCTTTGCCAGCCGCGCCGCAAGGTTGATGGCCAGCACCAGCACCAGCAGCACCGCACCGATGCCCCATGCGGAAGCAAAATCGCCGTCCTCAAAGGCACGCAGGTACAGCAGCACCGACAGGGTGGCACCGTTGGAGGTGTAGGCTTTGGCCACGCTCTTGGCAATGACCTCTGCGGCACCGGCGGTGAAGAGCAGGGCGGCACTTTCGCCCACGATGCGGCCCACAGCCAGAATGCAGCCGGTCACGATGCCGTCGATGCTGCAGGGCAGCACGATGGTGCGGATGATGTGCCACTTGCCTGCACCCAAGCCCATGGCGCCCTCCCGGTAGCCCTGCGGCACCGTCTTGAGGGATTCCTGCGTGGTGCGGATGATGGTGGGCAGGTTCATGACCACCAGCGTGAGTGAACCGGACAGCAGACAGGTCTGGAAGCCCAGCGCCTGACTGAACACCAGCATGCCCACCAGACCGTAGATGATGCTGGGGATGCCCGCCAGCGTTTCGTTGGTGAACTCGATGACCTCGATGAGCCGCCGGTTGGAGGCATACTCGGTCAGGTAGACCGCCGCGCCCACGCCCAGCGGCAGTACGATCAGTAATGTCAGCACGATGACATACAGTGTGTTGAGGATGGCAGGCAGGATGCCGTCGGTCTTTTTCAGCACACTGGCGGTGGTGGAAAGGAACTTCCAGCTGATGTGGGGGATGCCCCGCACCAGCACCATGCCGATGATACCGGCCACCAGAACCATCACCAGAACGGCGCTGGCCCAGACCAGTGCGGTCATGACCCGGTTCCACATCTGACGGGAAGGCGAAAGGCCCTTATGCATCGCGGTCGCCTCCCTTCAGCACAACGTTCAGCACAACATTGATGATCATGATAAAGACGAACAGCACCAGCGCGATGCTGAACAGCGCCTGCCGCTGCAGACCGCCGGCATAGCTCATCTCCTTGGCGATGGCGGTGGTCAGGAATGTGACGCTGCGGAAGGGACTGTCCGGCATGTTGGGGCTGTTGCCTGCCACCATCATCACCGCCATGGCCTCGCCGATGGCACGGCCGATGCCCAGCACAATGCCTGCGGCAATGCCGCTTTTGGCTGCCGGAATGCTGATTTTGAACCATGTTTCGGTGTCGGTGGCACCCAGTGCCAGACTGCCCTGCTCATACTCCGGCGGCACGGCGTTCAGTGCCGTGACCGACACGGACACGATGCTGGGCAAAATCATGATGGAAAGCACCACGATGGCGCTCAGCAGGCAGGCACCGGAAGCCTTGCCGAAGGTCTTTGCCACGGCGGGCACCAGCACCTGCATGCCCAGCAGGCCGAACACCACGCTGGGGATGCCGGACAGCAGCTCGATGGCGGTGACCACCACGGTGCGCAGCTTGGGGTCGGCGGCCTTGGAGAGGAACACCGCCGTCAGCAGGCCGATGGGCACACCGATGATGGCAGCGCCCAGCGTGCCGTAGATGCTGGACAGGATAAAGGGCAGGATGCCGAACAGCGGCTGGGCCGCCGTGGAGGCCCACTTTGTGCCGAACAGGAATTGGAACAGGCCGATCTTGTGGATGGCCGGCACGCCGGAGATCACCATGTACACCGAGATGAGCACCACGCAGCCCACAGCCAGCATACCGCACAGGAAGAAGATGAAGTTCATCACCGCTTCCAGCCATTCGGCGGGGGTGCGGGGCAACCGCACCCGGCTCAGATAGGATTTTTTGTTCATAGCTGAAATCCTTTATAAAAGCCGCGTCGGCCCGCAGAAACGGCAGCCCGACGCGGCAGTTTTCTTGTTCAGATGCGGGGCAGGCGGTTCGCCGGGGAAACTCCCCGGCAAACCACCCCGGCAATTACTCGTTCACCGGCACAGCGCCTGCGGTGCGGATGAGGTCGGCAGCGTCCTTGCTGGTGGCAAAGTCCACAAAGGCCTGTGCCTGCTCCGACAGGGTCACGCTCTTGTTGGTGACGAACACGAAGGGACGCTGGATCTTGTAGCTGCCGTCCTTCACGGTATCCTCGCTGCACTCCACACCCTCCACAGTGACCATGGCAACGGTGTCGCCCACAGCGGACAGGGAAGCGTAGCCGACGGCCAGAGGATTGGCCTCCACAGCGCTGATGACTGCGCCGGTAGCGGTCAGCTCCTGTGCGTACTTGCAGCTGTCCTTCACGTCCACGATGCTCTCAAAGCCATCGCGGGTGCCGGAACCGGCCTCGCGGCCCACCAGAACGATCTCGCCTTCGTCGCCGCCCACATCCTTCCAGTTGGTGATCTCACCGGTGAACATCTGCTTCAGCTGGTCCACGGTCAGGTCTGCCACCTTGCTGTCCTTGTTCACGATGATGGCGATGCCGTCCAGCGCCACGGTGGTGCCGTCCACGTCGTTCTTCTCGTCGTCCTTCAGGGCGCGGGAGGACAGGCCGATGTCCAGCGTCTTATCAGTAGCACCGGTGATGCCTGCGCCGGAACCGGTGGGGTCGTAACTGACGGTGACACCCGGCTCCACCTCGGCAAAGCCCTCGGTCAGGGCAGCGATGACGTTCTTCATAGAGGTAGAACCGCCGGTAGCCACATTGCCGGACAGGGTGCCTGCAGCGGTCTCAGCAGCGGCAGAAGAAGAGGTGGACTCCGCAGCAGAGGATGCCACAGTGGAAGAGGCTGCGCCGCCGCAGGCGGTCAGAGCCATAGCCGCAGCAGCAGCGCCGCAGACAGTGATAAACGAACGACGAGTGATCTTTTTCATAACCCTTTTCCTCCAATAAATGCCGGAATGCATTGCCGGCCGATGTTTTCTTGTTTCTCTGTGTTTTCCTTGGGAACGGCCTTATTGTACCGCACCGCCGTGTGCGCTGCGACCATGTACGCGCAAAATGGAGGTAAAGCTTTTGCACAGGCTCCGGCGGCTGTGTCAAGCCTGCGTAAAGCCGGCATGAAAAGCCTGTACTCAAATTTTACAAACAGGATAAATATGCCGAAAATGCCATTTTCTGGCTGGGCAAAGTGACAAAAAGCCGCCGGGCACTCCTTTTCAGGAATGCCCGGCGGCATGACGCTCACGGGATGATTTTATTATGCCTGCGGTGCGGCATTGGTCACGACCAGACCGTTCTGCTCACCGTTCCAGTACAGATACAGATAGCCCGGTGTATTGTTGATGGTAATGGTCAGCTTGACCGGTGTGCCATTCTTAAACGCTACAAAATCCTTTTCCTCCGCAAAGCTCAGTTTCAACTTCACTTCGGTCTTTCTTAGAAATGCGCTCAGAACAGGCATGTTGGAAGCGACCAGACTGTCGCTTCCGTTCGGTGCATTCGTGCTCAGTGCAGAATCACCAATGGTGCCCACAAACATGCCCTGATACTGCTGCGAAACAAAGGTGCTGTTTTTCGTGTCCAGCGTCAGCCGTGCAGTGGCTGTGATATAATTGCTGCTGTTGGTGCCCGTGCCGCCGACCCAGAAAGCCTTTGCATTGTAGACTTTTGCGGTAAATGCGCCGATCTGTACCTCATCCTGTGCCAGACCGCCGCCGCAGCCGACCAGCACGCCGGACAAAGAGATTGCTGCAGCCGCAGCTGCTGCGCTCTTCATAAAGGTACGCCGGGTCATTTTTTCTGCCATAACATTGCCCTCCTCTAAAAGCGTTTTGCTGTGCTTTTAGCGTACCACTTTTTGGGAGTCTGTCAACAAAAATATGGCAAAAGGGCGCTCTGTACACATAATTTGCACAGAGCGCCTTCTGCTCAGCAGTATTTTGTTCCGTCCGGGCAGTAGAACTGCACGTACTTCTGCCACTCGGTCTCGCTGATGGTGCGGCGGTAGCAGTCCACCAGTGCATCCACGGCCTGCCGGTCCGCAAAGGTACCGGCACCCGGGCAGTCCAGCACCAGAATGCGGAACCATGCATCGAACAGATGCTCGGTGAAGCCGGTGTCCCGCGCGCCGCACCGGGAGTAAAAACCCAGCCGCCGCGCAGCCATAGCTTCGTCCTCCGCCTTATCCGGGCATTCGGCCTCAATGAGGATGGCCTGCGCACCGCGCTCGTGCTGCGGCAGGTCGGCCAGCAGCTGCGCGCCCAGCCCTGCAGAACGGTATTCCGGCAGCACGGCAAAGTAATCCAGCTGGCTCACCCTGCTGCCTGCCGGGCGCACCATGAGCAGGTACGCCGCCAATGTTTCGCCGTCGAACACGCCCCATGTGTGGGCTGTGCCGTCCGCTTCGCTGTTCAGGATCATGCTCAGGGGCTTTAGCTCCGTGGGCGGAAAGTCCCGCCGCATTTCGTCCAGATAGACCCGCGTCAGTTCTTTTTCGTTCAGTTTCCGCCAGCTGTACACTTTGCTCATGGTTTTTCCTCCCGTATCTGCCTTTTGAACCAGTATAGCACACTCCGCGCGGGAACGCAAAAAGCCGCCGGGAGCGGCAGGCTCTGCCCTTCTCCCGGCGGCTTTTATGGGAATGCAGGAGCAACCAGTCTCCCGCACAAACTCCGTTCAGAATGCTGTGTGCGTTACAGCATCTTCTTCAGCTCGTCGTACACGAACTGAACCTTGGTGCCGATGATCACCTGGCAAGCGTTCTTGCTGGGGCGGATGACACCGGCAGCACCAGCGGCCTTGACAGCCTTCTCGTCCACCTTGGCGTTATCCTTGACCTCAAAGCGCAGACGGGTTGCGCAGTAACCAACTTCCTTCACGTTCTCCTTGCCGCCGACAGCAGCCAGAACAGCGGAAGCGACTTCGGTATAGTTGTTGTTTGCCAGAACGACCTTCTTCTCGGCCTCTTCGTCCTCGTCCTCACGGCCGGGGGTCTTCAGGTCGAACTTGGTGATGGCAAAGTAGAACACTGCGTAGAACACCACGAAGGCTGCGATGCCCAGAGGAATGATCATCCAAGTCTTGGCAGCTGCGGGCAGGGAAGCGGAGAACACCAGGTCGGTGGCACCTGCGGAGAAGCAGAAGCCGGCACGGAAACCGGAGTAGTAGGTGATGACGGTAAAGATGCCGTACAGAGCAGCGTACACAACGTACAGCGGGAAGCACAGGAACATGAAGCCGAACTCGAAGGGCTCGGTAACGCCGCAGACGAAGGCGCAGATTGCAGCGGACAGAACCAGGCCGATGGCAGCCTTCTTGTTCTTAGCGGTCTTGACCATAGCCAGAGCAGCGCCCAGGACACCGAACATCATGCAGGGGAAGAAGCCGGACATGTACATGCCAAGGCTCCAGCCCACATCAGCAGAGGTCTCGCCAGCCCAGAAGTGGCTCAGGTCGCCCAGACCGATGGTATCGAACCAGAACACGTTGTTCAGAGCGTGGTGCAGGCCGGTGGGGATGAGCAGACGGTTCAGGAAGGCGTAGATGCCGGCGCCGATGCCGCCCATGCCAGCGATGCCGTTGCCGATTGCGACCAGAGCGTCGAAGATGACGGGCCAGACGAACAGCAGAACAACGGACACCAGAATGGAGATCAGACCGGTAGCGATTGCAACGAAGCGCTTGCCGGAGAAGAATGCCAGCCAGTCAGGCAGCTGGATATCCTTGAACTTGTTGTAGCAGGCAGCGCCCACAACAGCGGCCAGAATGCCGATGAAGGAGTTGCCGGCAACCTTCTGGAAGGCGATGTAGGTAGCAGTGCCTTCTTCCAGGTGACGGACCATGCCGACCACACCGGGGTTCAGCAGCTGCTGCATCATCAGGAAGCTGACCAGACCGGCCAGACCTGCGGTGCCGTCGTTGTCAGCAAGGCCGACAGCGGCACCAATGGCAAACAGCCATGCCATGTTATCGATCAGAGCGCCGCCTGCCTTGACCAGCAGGAAGCCAACGGTGTAAGCTGCACCGGAGGTTGCTGCACCGGGAACGCCCATAACGCCCGGAGCAAGGGCATAACCAAGACCCATCAGGATGCCGCAGATCGGCAGGACCGCGACGGGAAGCATCAAAGCTTTGCCCAGTTTCTGGAGATACTTCATCATAAAGCACATTCCTCCTTAAGAAATGTTTGTGTTTACAGACGCCTCTGGTTGCAGGCCGTCCATAATTCCGTAATAGAATAGTAACATATTTCCGCAAAAAAAGAAAGTCCCTTTCGTCTTTTTTCTATCAAAATGCATCAAAAGTCCTCATTTGGCCGTTTTTCAGTCGATAATTTTTGGGTTTTCCGCACAAGGGTCGTCTTTGTGTTGAAAATTTCTTTTCTTTTTACGTACATTTTGCCCAAAGGCTTGCATCCCACAGCCGAATCGGGTACTATACTATTATAAGAAAAGCGGGAACCCGAAGGAGGTTTATTTTATGGAATGGACTGATATCCGCCTGACCGTGGCCAAGGCCGACGCCGACAACGCCGAAGCCGTTGCCACCATGATCGCCGAGGGCGGCATCTATATCGAAGACTACAGCGACATCGAGCAGCAGGTGGCCGAGATCGCCCATGTGGATCTGATCGAGCAGGAGCTGCTGGACAAGCCCCGCGATACCGTTATCATCCATATGTATCTGGAGCCGGGCGCTTCCCCCGTGGAAACGCTGGCCCTCATTGCCGCCCGCATGGAAGCTGCAAACATCGCCTACACCGTAGAGACCGAGGGCGTGGAGCAGGAGGACTGGCAGAACGGCTGGCGCAAGTATTATCACCCCCTGGAGATCGGCAAACGGCTGGCCGTGGTGCCCTCGTGGCAGCAGTACGACACTGACCGGGTAAAGCTGATCCTTGACCCGGGCCTTGCCTTCGGTACCGGCGGCCACGAGACCACCAGCCTGTGCATGGAAGCGCTGGACGAGCGGGTGACCGGCGGCGAGCGGGTGCTGGACATCGGCACCGGCAGCGGCATCCTTGCCATTGCGGCGCTGAAGCTGGGCGCTGCCGTGGCCGAGGGCGTGGACATCGACCCTGTGGCCGTGCGCACCGCCGGGGAGAACGCCGCGTTGAACGGCGTGCAGGACAAGCTGACCGTGCTGGTGGGCGACCTTTCCGATAAGGCCAGCGGCAAATACGACATCATCACCGCCAACATCGTGGCCAATGCCATCCTGTCTCTGGCTCCTGCCGTGCCCGGCCTGATGGCGGAGGGTGCCACCTTTATTGCCAGCGGCATCATCGACAGCCGCAAGGACGAAGTGATCGCCGGGCTGGAAAAAGCCGGCCTTGCCGTTGTGGAAGTGAAGGAGAAGCGCGGCTGGGAGTGCATCGTCTGCAAGAAGGCGTAATAGGAGGTTTTATGCCGCACCGTTATTTTACCACCGAGATCTCTGACGGCACCGCCACCCTGCGCGGGGCCGATGCCCACCATCTTGCCCGCGTGATGCGTGCAAGGCTGGGCGATACTGTCATTCTATGCGACGGCAATGCCGTGGAATACACCGCCACCATCACCGGCTTTGGCGATGAGTGCGTGGAGTTCCGGGTGGAGCCGGGCTATCCCAGCGCCGCCGAACCCAGCGTGGAGGTCACTCTGCTGGCCGGCTACCCCAAGCAGGACAAGCTGGAGCAGATCATCAAGCACGGCGTGGAGCTGGGCGCAGCCACATCGTGCCCTTCTTCAGCCGGTACTGCGTGGCGGCCCCCAAAAAAGAGGAGCAGAAGAACGAGCGCTACAACCGCATTGCAGCGGAAGCCGCCAAGCAGTGCGGCCGGGGCATTCTGCCGGATGTGGCCCTGCCGCTGCCGAACTTCGGGGCCGTGTGCCGCACCTTTGCACAGTACGACCTTGTGCTGTTCTGCTACGAGTGCGGCGGCGCGCCCCTGCGCGACCTGCTGGCCGCAGCAAAGCCCGCCGATGGTGAAAAACTGAAAATCGCCATCGTGACCGGAGCCGAGGGCGGCTTTGCCGCCGAGGAAGCCGAGATGGCCGCAAAGGCCGGTGCCAGAACGGTGGGCCTTGGCCCCCGCATCCTGCGGTGCGAGACCGCCCCGCTGGCCGTGCTTGCGTCCGTCATGACCCTGACGGGGAATCTGGAATAATGCTTTGTGCTGCCCGGCAGCGCCTGCGGGCCTTCCGGACAGCAACAAGGGGCCGCTCCCGGAAAGGAGCGGCCCCTTGTTTTTTTATTGTTCCGCTGTGCAGACGCAGGGCAGATCAGTCAATGAGACCCTTGTCCTTTGCATTCTGCCAGGTAAGGCAGACGCGCAGCTTGCTGACCGGGAAGCACGGATGGAACTTGTTGTTGTCCTCATCGAACTTCATCAGCTCCTGCTCCACCATCCAGTGTGCAGCCTTCTGGGCATCGGTGTCGGCGGCGTCAATGTCCGCATACAGGTCCTCATCGGTCATGTTCTGCGGCTCTGGCTTGCCTGCACGCTCCCAGACCAGCTCTGCCAGCTCGATGCGGTCAGACGGCAGGGGGAGGCCCTGCATGTTCATCAGACGGTAGATGCCGGTGCCGGTCTCATAGGCACCCAGGATTACAGCGCCGCCGATGATGACACCGGGCAGGACGGGGCCCACCGGGTCCACCGGGTCCACCGGGTCTACCGGGTCCACCGGGTCCACAGGCGGCTCCACGGGGTCCACGGCTTTGTACACGGCTCTGACCATCACGTCGCCTTTGGGCATTTCAAAGTTCGCCGTGGTATGGTCCTCCTCATTGGGGAAGCTCAGCAGGTCATTCATTTCATTCTGTACAACGCCGTTCAAGATCACGATCCCGGCCCAGCCTGCGAACTTCTGTCCATCGGGGGCTGGGTCTGCGGTCAGGGTGACCGGGGTGCCTTCGTAGATCTCGTCATTGGGGTCAACCTTAGTGTCAACGCCCCCGACCTTGATCGTTGCCGTGGCATCCTTGGCGGTCAGGGTGTAGCCGGGTGCCCGTTGGGTCAGGTAATAATAGTGCTGTGCCTTGTCATACGCCACGCGGTAGCTCTCGTTCTGGCCCTTAAGGTGCAGCTTGTTTGCATTGCCTGCGACCGTGAGCTGACGGCCTTCTTCCGGGTCGGCAACCTTGATGGTGGTTTGGGTGGTAAAGGTATCGCTGATGGTGATCTCCTTGTCGGACTCGAGGTAAATATCGCTCTCGGTCCCCTCAAACTCGGCGCTCTTCAGCTCTGCGGAGGTGCTGCTGCCCCGGCCGAGATAAATGCCATATTGGCTGTTTTTGATCGTGCAGTTCTCAACGACCAGCTTGCCGCCGTCGTCATAATCATAATAGTGCTTCGACCCTTTCGGTTCGCCCGAAGAAATGGCAGCATTGCCGCCCGTGCAATCCACAACGGCACCATTGACGCTCAATGTGCCGCCGTTCCATACCTTCAGTGCAGGGGACTTGCAATCAGAATACTCGTTGGTGTTGGTATAAGTACCGCCGAACAGGTTGGCGGTGGCATCAACCACAAACACATCGCAGTAGGTTCCGGTGACTTTGGCATTTGTGACGTTCAGCGTTGCATTATTGGAGGCGCGCAGCGTCGGACGGTCTGGGTATACCTGGACGTCCTTATTGCTGGAGTAAGAGCCGCCGACGACATTGACCCAACTGTTGACGGCGTTCAGGACCCAGCCCGCGCCGGAGGCTGTCACACCATTGAAGGACGAGTTGGTGGAATTCTGGATCAGAAACGTCGAGCTGGTGCTATCGTGGCAGTTGTAGGTGCCGCCTTCGACGGTCACATTGGCTCCCTTATCTGTTTCAATAGCACGCTCGACGGCGTACATGGTGAGATTGTCAAACGTCCAGCTGCCGCCGCACAGATAGCATGCGGAGACGCGGCCACACTGTTCGTTATAGGTGCCGCCGTGAAGCACTGCGGTGCCCGTGAAGGTGTTTTCGGCATAGAAGCAGCGGCTGTAGTTCCGGCCCTCTGCCGTCTTGATGGTCTGCCCCTCAGCGTTGACGGTCACGCTCTTGGCGTTGCGGACTGTAATAAAGTTCGCACAGTCGTCTCTATTCCCACCCTTATCAAAGGTCGTTTCTCCGGTGACGTTGATGACCACATCCTCGTCCTCAGCGTCGATCACGATCCCCTCTGTATAGGTACCGCTTATGGAATAAACGTTGCCATTCGCTTTAATGAAATCATTGTTGATGATGATGATGTCGCCGCCGGTCAGGGGACAGGCCGCTGCCACCTCTCCGGAGGGCTCTGCAGGCGCATCGGAATTTTCCTGTGCGCTCACAGTGCGTTCAAATTCTGTGCTTCTCTCCAGAGCAAATGCGCTCACGGGAAGGACAGAGGTCATCATGCAGCCTGCAAGTACCGCACTGATGAGCCGTGTGCCAAACTTCTTCATAAAGATAACTCCTCTCTCGTTTTTTTCGTGCATGCAGGCTTTTTTCGCCTGCCCGCACGTTTTAAACATTTAAAGTATAGCATTTCTGCAGCAAGGCGCAATCTTCATTCTGTACGAACCTTTTTGATACCCCCCCCCGTTTTTTCGTGCGTTCTGTAAAAAAATGGAAGAGAAAATGCTTTCGCAGCCGCAGAAAAAACAGCCCGGAACGACCCACAGATCGTTCCGGGCTGCTGTGTCAAAAATGGTTTGGAGCGTCAGAGCTCCAGCAGGGCTTTCTTCACATTCAAAAGGTTCTGCGGGCTCACCGAGAAGCTGCGCAGGCCCAGCTGCAGATACTGCACCGTGTTGGCCGGGTTGCCCACCGCAAGGCCGCAGATGGTCACCGGCACATTGCGCACCTTTGCGGCATCCAGCACCATAGTGATAAGCTTTTTCATGGCGCTGCTGGCCGGGCGGTAGTAGTGCTCGGCGCTGGCAAGCTCCCGGTCTGCCGCGTGGGTGTACTGGGTCAGGTCGTTGGTGCCGACCACAAGAAAATCGACCCCGTGCTCTACAAATTCCTCAGCGGTCAGGCAGGCAGCGGGTACGCTGAGCATCACGCCGAACTTTGTATCTTCGTTGAACGCCACGCCGCGCTCCCGCAGGTGCTCGCGGCAGCGCTCCACCACACGCATGGCTGCGTCCCAGTCCTCCACATTCGTCACCATGGGGAACATCACCCGCAGCGGGCCGCGGGCGGCGGCGCGCAGCAGTGCACAGAGCTGCGTCTCGAACTGGTGGGGCTGGCGCAGACTGTTGCGGATGCCCCGCAGGCCAAGCTTGGAAGACTGCAGGCCCTGATAGGCGTCGGAAATGGTGCGGTCTGAGCCAAAGTCGAAGGTGCGCACCGTCACCGGGCAGCCCTTGGCGGCAGCAAGACAGGAGCAGTAGAAGAAATACTGTTCCTGCTCATCGAGGATGCGGCCCGGCAGCATCATGTAGCCGGTGCGCAGCAGGCCCACGCCCTGTGCGCCGGACTGCATGGCCGTGTCGATGTCCTCCGGCCCAAAGCAGTTGGCCAGCAGCTCAAAGGGCTGGCCGTCCTTTGTCCTGTTGGGCAGAGCATGCAGCTGCCCCATCTCTTCGTTCTCCCGCTGCAGCTCGCAGATGCGGGTCTCGGCCTGCTGGCGGGCGGCAGCGTCCGGGTCCAGCGTGCACTGGCCCCCGGTGGCGTCCAGAATCACGGTGCGGCCGTCGCAGTCGTCCAGAAAATCCCGGCCCACCTGCACGATGCCCGGGATATTCATTGCCCGGGCAATGATGGCCGCGTGGCTCTGGCCGCTGCCCTCTGCCGTGATGATGCCTAAAATCATGCCGGAGGGCACGCTGAACAGGTCGGTGGGCATCAGCCGCTCTGCCGCAAGGATCACCGGGTGATCCAGCGCCAGCCACATGCGGGGGCGGTTGGTGGATGATGTTGGATGACCCGGCGGCTTGCGTCGAGGATATCCACACTGCGCAGCTG
>ENA-OQDM01000853-OQDM01000853.1-human-gut-metagenome-genome-assembly--contig:-NODE-853-length-14707-cov-1.293690_pt1 | contig 14707 bp, 9 predicted proteins | sample MGYA00242772_ERZ504605 | MGnify/ENA primary metagenome ERZ504605 (study PRJEB26092, sample SAMD00036348) | human gut metagenome | host: Homo sapiens | study: EMG produced TPA metagenomics assembly of... | reverse complement strand
CCACCTGACGCGCGCCCTGCACCGACGCGCGGGCGGCGGGCACGCCGCGGCCCCGCAGACGGTAGATGTTTTCAATGACGACAACCGAGTTGTCGACCAGCATGCCGACGCCCAGCGCCAGGCCGGACAGCGACAGGATATTAAAGGTAATGCCGGTGAAATACATCAGCACAATGGCAAACAGCACGCTCAACGGCATACTGATGGCCACGACGATGGTCGGGCGCAGGTCCTTCAAAAACAGCGCCAGTACGATGATGGCCAGCGCTGCGCCCTCGATCAGGTTGGACAGCACGCTGTTGACGATGAGCTTGATATAGTCGCCCTGGTCCATGATGGGCGTCAGGTGCAGGCCCTCGTTTTCGGCCATCATCGTTTCCATCGCCGCGCTGCTGGCGTTGGAGACCGTCGAGGTGGACGCCGTCGAGCTCTTGTACAGCGACAGCAGCACGGCGCGGTTCTTGTCCACCTTGGCGTAGGCGTCGTCGGCGTTGTCGGTCATTTCGACCTCGGCCACATCGGACAGGCGCACGTCGCCGATGCCGTCGATATTGCAGAGCACCATGCTTTTCAGCTCGTCCGCGTCGGCAAAGGCATCACCGACCTTGACGATGTAGCGGTTGTCGTCGCCGTCGCCGCCCTCGATATAGCCCGCGGGCATCGAGAAGTTCTGCGCATAAATGAGCTGCTGCAGCGTCGTCATGTTCAGCAGCTGGTTCAGATTCGCGCTTTTCAGCGCCTCCTCGCGGGCGGACTCGTATTCCTCCTGCGCGGCCTCGAGCTGGGTCTTGCCGGCCTCGAGCTGGGTCTTGCCGCCGGAGACCCGGAACTCGCCCAGCTGCAGCTGGGCCTCGGTGCCGCTCAGCAGCAGCTGGACGGCCATATCAGCCATGGCGGGGTCTACCGCCTCGTCGCCAAGGCTTGCCAGCATTTTTTGCAGCTTGTCGCGCTGTTCGTTCAGCTGGGTCAGCATTTCCTGCGCTTTGGTCAGCTGGTCGCGCAGGGCGGCGGCGGTGTCGTTCAGCGTCTGCTGCAGCGGCTGCATACCGTCGTTCAGCGCAGTCTCGGCCTCCTGCCGCGCAGTCAGCAGCGTCGTGGCGTTCTGCAGGGCGACCTTCGTCGTGGAGAGCGTTGACAGATTGCCGCTCAGCTCGCTGACGCGGGCACGGCGGGCGGCGTTGCCGTCGGATGACGGCCTGGTCCTGCGCCTGCTCGGCGCGCTTGGCGTCGATCTGTGCCTGTAAATCGGCCCGTTCGCTCTCGTCCTCGGTGTTGTTGAGGGTGTCCTGCAGCGACGCGATCTCCACCTCCAGCGCCTGAATGCGGGCGCTCATGGCCGCATACTGGGCATCTAAGTAGGCCGCAGTCTGCTCCACCGTCATATTCTGCTCCAACAGCCCCTCGTCTGCGGCGCGCTGGCGGATGGCCGCATCCGCGCGGTCGATCGAGTTGATCATCGCGCCCATCTTGTTCAGGTCGCTCTTGGCTTCGGCCAGATTGGCCGGGAGCGCGTCGGCGTTATACTGCGGGTCGTAGGCGGCCAGCACCGTCTTGCAGCTGGCAAACAGTGCATCGTCGATGGGCAGCGTGACCTCGGGCAGGGTCGTGTTTGTATTTTTGGCGTCCTCCAGCTTGCGGTTTGCCTCGTCCAGGTCGGTCTGCAGGCTGGCAATCTTCTTTTCCAGCTCGGGGATCTGCTTGTCCAGTTCGGTGATGGCGTCCCGCAGCTGGGTCGTCACGTCGGCCTTCTGGCTGTTCAGCTGGGCCTTGCCTGCGTCCAGCTGGGCCTGGGCGGCGTCCAGTTCCTTCATGCCATCGTTGATTTTTTTCTTGTTGGCATCCAGCTCTTTTTTGGCATCGGCCAGGCGGTCACTGACCTTGACCAGCAGCTTGTCGTTGACAGCGTCGATCTTTTCCTGGTCGAGCGTAATCTGCACCGACTTTTCTACCAGGCCCGTCGTGGACACGCTGGCCACGCCGTCCACGCGCTCGAGCTGGGGCAGCACGTTTTCGCTGACATAGTCGGACAGCTCGTAAATATCCATGCCGTCGTAGTCCACGGCAATGTACTGCGTCGCCATCATGTCCGGGCTAATCTCCATCAGCGTCGGCGTGGACGCCATGTCGGGCAGCGCGTCGCCGAGCTGGTTCACGGCGGTGCTGGCCTTGACCATGGCGCTGTCCATGTCGGTGTCGTCCTGGTATTCCAGAAAGAGCAGGCTGTAGTTTTCATTGCTCTGGCTCGTCACGTTCTTGACGCCGTTCAGCGTCGAAAGTGCATTTTCCAGCGGCTTGGTCACGTCGGCCTCGACCTGCTCGGGCTGGCGCCGGGGTAGGTCGTGATGACCATCAGGTAGGGCAGGTTCATGGCGGGCAGCAGGTCCGTCTGGATGCCGGTCAGGCTGACAAAGCCCAGCACCAGCACCAGAATGACCGCCACCAGAATGGTAAATGGCTTTTTAACGCTGTATTTCGGCATGGAAGTGTTCCCTTTCTTTTCCGACCGACCGGTCAGTCGGATTTATTATAGCACCCTGACCGCCGGTTGTAAAGGGCTGCGCGTCCAGCGCACCGTGGAGCTGCTACGGGCATCGGCATCCGCCCGATGGCCTGCGGTCAGGCGCTGACCCTGATTGCCCTGTGCGAGGCCCTGCACTGAAATTTGCATCCTAAGGCAACAAAAGCTCGTTGAAGCTTATCGTTTCAACGAGCTTTTGTTGAGTTTTGTAGTGTTGTGTACCAAGGCTCAGAACGGATTTTGTCCCATGCGTACACGGGAAGTAAATCACCATCTGCACGCCGCCGTTGATGATGGTGATGCGCACGAACACCGCCAGAAACAGCGTGATGGCAAGCGCCGCAAAATAGCCCATACCTCCATAGTTCGCCTCACCCTTGCGCAGGCACGGTCAGCTCCGCGCTGTATTCGCCGTCGGAAGCAGCAATCGTCATGGCGTCGCCGTCCCCCATGCGGACGATGGCAAGAGCCTCGCCGTAGTAGGTATCGGTTTCGCTGTCCAGATAGCTGTGCTTGTTGAAGGGGCAGGCGCTGCCCAGCCCCACCAACGTGCCGCCGCGCACCTGTACCTGAATACTGCCGCGCGCCAGCGGCTTGGTGATGCCGTTTTCATCGGTGTAGCGCAGACGGATGTAGCACAGATGCCCAGGTTTTACAGTAGGCTCTTCGGCGTCCAGCGTCAGGCGGGTCGTGCCGCCGGCACTTTGCAGCTTGCAGCGACCAATTTCGTGATCGGCAGCGTCATAGCTGACGGCTTCCAGCGTGCCGCTCTCATAGGGAATGCTGAATTTTGCAAGACAGTCGTTTTTCAGCGTTTTACTGCCCACCGTGTGACCATTCAGCACCAAATCCACACGGGCGGCGCGGGCGTAGACCTCCACGTTGGCCTTGCGCCCCTCGCAGCCGGTCCAGCTCCAGCTGGGCATGGCATTCGTCATCTTCCACGCACTGGGGCTGTGGCGGTCTCCGGTATGGTTGACCGGGCAGACGGCAATATAGGGGCCGTTGTCGGCCTCCAGCGCCCACGCGGGTATAGAGGCTTCGCCCAGCGGCTTGCCGGTCAGGTCGATGCGTCCCGAACCCGCCGACACCCAGCCCGGACCGCCATCGAACGTTTCGGCGTAGTCGGCGTACTCCCACGAGCCGACCATGACTTCGCCAAGGTAGTCCATGCCCGCCCAGACAAAGTCGCCCACCAAGCGTGGCTCCTGTTTGGCCAGCTCGCGGAATTTATAAGCATCGTTGCAGAAGGTCTCGCTGCCCAAAATCAACCGCTGCGGGTACTTTTTCAGGTCGTGCTTATAGCGGTAGATGCCGTAGTTGTAGCCCGCAATGTCCATGTTGGCAAAGGCGTCACGGGTCTTGACGTCGCAGCCGTGCAGGGTCGCGCCGCGCTTCATGAACTCATCGCCCAGCAGCCCCGCCAGATTGTTGAAGAACTGACTGCCGACTGCCTTTTTCTTGGCGGCCTTCTCGCCGCGCTGTTTGGCTTTCTCGGCACGCTCGGCTTCTTTTTTTGCCTTTTCGTCGCTGTACACGCCGAAGCCGATGGAGCTTAAAAAGTTGAAGAAGATGTTCACGCCGCAGGTCACTGGGCGGGAATCGTCCAGCCCGTGCAGGAAGTCGGTCATCTCTTTGGTCAGGGCGATGCCGCGCTTCTGGGCAGTCTCGCTGACCTCGTTGCCGGTGGAGTAGAGCACCACGCAGGGGTGGTTGTAGTCTTTTTCCACCATGTCGGTCAGATCCTGATGCCACCACTCATTGAAATAATCCACGTAGTCATGCTCGGTTTTGTGGATGTACCAATGGTCGATGTACTCGTCCATGACAAGCATGCCCTGCCGGTCACACTCTGCCAGCAGCGCCTTGGAGCAGGGGTTGTGCGCTGAGCGAATGGCGTTGTAGCCGTTCTCTTTCAGCAGGCGTACCTTGCGCGCCACGGCGTCGGGGTCACAAACTGCGCCCAACAGACCATTATCGTGGTGGATGCACGCGCCCTGGATGATGTGCCGCTTGCCGTTGAACAGGAAGCCGTCCGTGCCCCACTCGACCTTGCGGACACCGAACGTCTCGGTCACCTCATCATCGGCAAAGCTGACGCGGCAGGTGTACAGGTTGGGCGTTTCAGGTGTCCAGAGGCGGGCGTTATCAAGGGTCAGGGTAAATACGGCCTCGCCGTCGCTCTCCTGCTGCACGGCGGGCAGGTCGTCCACCGTCAGGCGTACCGTGCCGGGGGCGGTGGTCTTTACGCGCACCTCCACGACGGCGGGGTCAAGCGACAGGGTGCGGATTTTAACGCCGTTCAGTGCGATATGCGCGCCCCCTGCCGTCCAAAGCTGCACCGGGCGGTAGATGCCCGCGCCGGAATACCACCGGCTGTTGGGCTGGTCGGCGTTGTGGGCAATGACACGCAGCTCGTTCTCCCCTGCGTGCAGATACGGCGCACAATCAACATAAAAGTTGGTGTAGCCGTAGGGGCGGAACGCCGCCTTTTGACCGTTGAGCCAGACCTCGGCATTATGGTAGACGCCCTCAAACTCCAGAATGTGGGTGTCCGCCAGCGTGTTTTCCGGCACAGTCAGGGTGCGCCGGTATTCGTAGTCATATCCCTCGTACCAGCCGGTATTGGTGCCGCCCGCGCTCAGGGCGGTGCGGGGTTCAGCCAGCATGGCATCATGGGGCAGGGTCACCGTTTTGCCGGGTGCGGTATCGCCCAGATGGCGGCACGTCCAGCCGGTGAGAAGGGATGTTGCTTTCATACAAGATCCTCGCTTTCAAGGTTATCCATAGCAAAAAACGCCGGAGACTTTCCTTTTCTGTTGTCTGCACTATATCACAATGTACAGCAAAAAGGGGATTCACTACGTGAACGGTCGTTTTTCCCACGCAAGCCGCCTGCGGCATTGGCGAAATAGACAATCGTATCATGCGCTTTATGTGCAGGTTGCTTAAAGCAAAAAAACAGCCCACCAAAATGGGCTGTCCGGGTTATTTCTGCTTGATGGGAAACAGCACCTTTAATGTGAACTGGTTCTCCTGGGTGCTGATCTCGGCGGTACCGCCGTATTTTTCGGCGGTGTCGTAGATGCTCTTTAGACCGTAGCCGTGGTAGCGGGCGTCGGTCTTAGTGGTCTTGGGCAGCGTGCCGTCCGCGCGGAAAGCACCGTCGTAGGTGTTTTCGACCCGGATCCACAAAAAGCTCTTTTGCCGTGCCACCACCAGATGGATCAGCCGCTGCTCGCTGTCGGGCAGCTTTTCTACACTCTCGATGGCGTTGTCCAGCGCATTGCCGAACAGCGAACACAGGTCCATCGTATCCATAAAATCCAGCGCCGCACCGTCTGCCACGCAGGTCAGCGTGATGCCGTGCTGCTGGCAGTACAGGCTTTTGCTGGTCAGGATCGTGTCCAGCACCTCGTTGCCGGTCTTGTTCTGCGCCTCATAGCTGCGGATCTCCTGCTCCATCGCGTCGAGATAGTGGGCCTTTTCCTCTGAGGTCTCGCTGCGCAGCACGGCGATCTGGTGCTTGAGGTCGTGATATTTTTTATTGATAAGGTCAATGCTGTCCTGCGCCGAGCGGTACTGTGCGTACTGCGCCTGCAAGACGTTCTGCAAAGCGTCGCGCTCCTTTTTGCGGCGGTACTCCACCAGCTGCATGTGGTGCGCAAACAAAATGGCCATGCCGCCCAGGTCTACCAGCGTGCGGATGTTGTAAATTTCCGCCGTCATCTTGCCGGAAAACGGCGTGTCCGGGCTGACATAGCTCAGGTTGCTGGCGGCATAGACCGCCACACCGATGAACAGCGTGCTGAGGAATTCCTTTTTGTGGATGTGCAGAGGCGAGGCAATATCGTTATAATTGCGTTCCAGCGCGAACACCGCGCCATACACTGCGGCATAGTCGACTGCCAAAATGCACACACTCACACCCGCGCCCGGCGTGCCCTGCCGCCCGGCCATATAGTAGTAGAGCTGCCATTCCAGCGAGGCGGCCAGTTCCCCCAAAATAAACGCGCGGACGCAGTAATACCCCGCGCTCCGGGCGGGCACGTCGGCCTGCATTCGGATGTACAGATACATGATCAAGATGGATACCGCAATGCAGGGCAGAAACCAGAATTGCGGCACCTGCCCCGTTGCCTGCATAAAGACGCCGAGCAGCAGCAAAAACACCGCGTGGATCGTATACCGCCGCCAGCCTGCTGTACGCTTGGGCAGGAAGAACAGATATAAAAGGCAGGCCAGCCAGTCCGCCAGCGCGGTATACAGGCGGGGAATGTTGCCCAGAACTTCCGTTTCCATCAGATGGTTTCCCCTATGTAGTGATTGAGCGCCGCCAAAAACGCCTTGCGCTTGGCGCGGCTGATCTGCACCCGATCACCGTTGACGATGGCGTCCTCGTCCTGGATGCCGTCCACGTGTTCCAGATTGACAAGGTACGCCTTGCTGCTGCGGAAGAAATTCTCCGGCGGCAGCTTCTGCTCCACATCGCGCATGGAGCCGGTGGAATGTACCTCGCCCTGCTTGGTGTGGAACAGCAGGTCGTGGTCGCAAATTTCTACATAATAAATGTCGGAGACATCGAGCTTCTGCACGCCGCCCGCGCAGGGCACCGTGAGGAAGTGCTTCTGGCGGCGTCCCAGCAGCTCCCGCACATGGTTCATCCGCTGGCAGAAAGCGTAGTAGCTCAGCGGCTTTAAGATATAGTCCAGCGCCTGCACCGCGTACCCCTTGATGGCATACTGCGGCGAGTTGGTGATAAAGATGATAAGCACCTCCGGGTCGGCGCGGCGGATCTCCTCGGCTGCTGACATACCATCCAGGAAGGTCATCTCGATGTCCATCAAAATCAGGTCATAGCCGCCCTTATAGCCCAGCGCGATCTCGTCGCCATCCGAAAAATGTGTGATTTGAAAATGGCAGTTTTTCTCCTGCTGGTATTTTTCCAGATACGAGTCCAGCACTGCCCGATCCTGCGCACTGTCCTCGACTACTGCGATGTGGTTCACGATGTGTTCTCCTTTGGGGGCGAAACAAATGGGTTTATGTGCCGACTGCTATGCCGCTTGCCTTTCATGGCTATAGGCTCTATCTGATAAGTATTATACAGATTCTTTTCCGAATTTTCAATAAATCATGGTTCTGCTTACCCGCCTTGATTGCCCACAAACGCATTTCCGGGGTGTCCCATCGAGGAATGCGGACACCCGTCTCACAGGGTTTTCACGCAGGGAAAGCCCGCACAAATAACTAAGGCAGCACCGCATAATTCCCGCCTTACGGCTTAAGCACCGCTCCGGCGGCTGCGGCACTTAGAATTATGCGGTATTGCCCTTGGAACCAGAAAAGCCCCGGCCTTTTCTGGCCGGGGCTTGATGGTTGCGGAGTAGAATGTGATCTGTTCGCTTCCGCTGACAGGGAGGGCAATCCGCTTAGGGTTCCACCCGCACCGTCAGGCGGGAGGCGTGCAGCCCACCGTGGTATACCCGGTTATGGGCCACCACGGTCCGGGCGGAAGCAAAACCTTCCCGGGTGTTGCTGTTGGGGAAGATGAAATTCTTGGCGCTGGAGGTGACAGTCACCCGGATGCGGTGGCCTTTCCGGAAGCAATTGGACAACTTGGTGGTGCGGATCTTCAGGCAGACGATCTCGCCTTCCTGCAAAAACTCCGACCGGGCAAAGCCATTACGGTATCGGGCGCTGAGCAGGCCATCCGCCAGTTTGATGGACCGGCCATTCTCATCCACGTCGGTAACACGCACCACAAAGTCGGTATCCGGCGCGTCAGAAGAAATATACAGCTCCGCCGTCATATCACCGGTCAGGACCAGGTCTTCCTTCAGCACAGGGGAGGTGTAGCACAGCAGGTCCTGACGCAGTTCCTCCCGGGTGTAGTCCTCCGGCACTTCGATCTCGTTCTCCGACATATCGATGATGTGCTGGGACGGATTTTCGGGGTCATAGGCGTAACCGTCGCAGTTTTCCCGCTCCGGCTTGGCAAAAGCCAGCCGCCCGTCCCCGGCAGAGGTGTTGGCATGGCCGTCACTATCCAGATACAGGTGGGTGACCCGGGTCTCGGGCACTGGCCAGTTTTCGGCGGTCTTCCATACCTCCTGGCCCAGGGTGTAGTATTCTACCGGGGCAGTCTGGTCGATGCCGTTGTCCACTTCCTTGAGGTGATGCTCAAACCAGCGGAAATACAGCCAGTCCAGATCAAAGCGCAGCGCCTGGCTGCCGAAGGATACCCCGTGCATGTCGTACTTACTGTTGCCGCTGTGCTGCCAGGGTCCCAGAATGACCTTGCGCATGCCCCGAGGGAAGTCATGGACCAGTTCCAGGGCTTCGGTGGTACCCATGCCGTTGTCGTCAAACCAGCCGGACTGAATCAGCGCCGGGATCTGCGCCCTGACGGAGCGTTCCTGCCAGTTGGACATACGCCAGAAATCGTTGTAGTCACTGGGTTCCAGCCACCGTGTGATGAAGGGCACATCGTACCCCAGAGCCTTTTTCGGCAGGTCGGTCAGGGGGCGGATGTTCAGCACTTTCTCCCAGTCATCGCGTTCCATCAGCTCAGGGTGGAAGGTTTTCTGAGACACCGCAAAGGCCCAGGCCAGCATGCCCGAGGTGAAAGACCCACCCCGGCGGGGCAGATCCACAAAGGCGCTGCCCGCGCAGACTACGCTGATCAGAGCTTTCAGGTGGGGGTTGCCGCTGGCAGCGGCTGCCCACTGTACATAACCCAGGTAGGACCCGCCCACCATACCGATGCGTCCGCTGCACCATGGCTGGGCGGCGATCCAGTTCAGAGTATCGTCGCCGTCCTCCACCTCGTGGTAGTTGGGCAGCCATTCGCCTTCACTGGCGTTTCGGCCGCGCACATCCTGTACTACCACCGCGTAGCCGCGCTGGACGTAACGGTAGTATATCTCACAGCCGTCCTCTTTGCCGTAGGGGGTGCGTACCAGCACTGCGGGCACCGGGGTACTGCAGTTTTTAGGCAGGTATACGTCGGTGGAAAGATGTACCCCGTCCCGCATGGGCACTGGGAAGGTCTGCGCATGTTCTACCGGGAACAGCTGTTCCTCCGGCCAGGTCGAGCGCCACAGGCGCAGGATGGTCTCCTCCTCGGCACCGGGTTCCACCAGCACCGTGACCATCTCCCGGGCAGGGCAGGTGACGGCGATCAGCCGCCCTTCCTTCATCTGTTTGTTGTTGGGAAATTTTACATCCCGCTGCAGGTAGCTGCAGCCGTCTTCGCTGGTGTAGCGCTCGCCGCACAGGGAAACTTCCCCGGTGCCATGCAGCCCCGACTCGTAATGGGACAGGTTCTGCCCCAGGGCGGCAAAATCCATCTTCACAAAGAAACGGTAAAAATCCCGGTCCTGTTCAGTCAGGTCCTGCCAGTCCAGCAGCGCGCCGGTATGCACGTCCAGTTTCCGGATCTGGGGTGTGCCGTCGCCCAGCCGCAGTCTGCCGTACAGGATGCCTGAAACATATAAGTCAAAATTACGCATTTCCGTTTCTCCCGTTTTCCGTTTAGGCGCCGATGAAAGCACGGATGGCATAGGCTACACCGATGCCCACATAGTTGCCCAGGGCACCGGCCAGTACGCCCATGAGCAAGCCGATGTTGATAAGGGTCTTCCACTGGGCGCTGGAGGCGATGAGGGCGGCGGTGGGGCCATCCGAGATACAGCCTACGATGGACAGCAGCACATACTCAAAACGGACTTTCAGCAGCCGGGTGATGAGCAGGTGCAGCAGAATGGAACAGGCGATGACACAGAAGCAGAACAGGGTGATGTAGAAGGTGGATCCGAAGAACTGCTTCAGGTCCACCGCAAAGCCGATGGTCACCAGGAACAGCACCGCTACGAAAAGGCCCAGGTCAAAATTGCCGCGCAGCTTGCGGACAGCCGGCACCTGTGCCAGGATGATGGAGAAGGTGGTGATGAGCAGGATGCGGCCTGCACTGCGGAACCCTTCTCCGAATACCATCGAGGAGATGCTGGTGGCAGCCCACACGGTGCCAAAGCCGATGGCCAGCAGCCAGGCGATTTCCTGGATGGACCATTCCTTGGAGGTCATCAGTTCCTCGTGGTTGCCATCCCCCAGCAGCTCCGACTCGCTCATTTCATAGGGCCACAGCTTTTTCAGCCATTTGGAACTCTTGTACAGGGCGGGGGTGGCAAACATCAGGATCAGCGTGGGGATGCCCACCACATAGTCGGCGGCATTGGCCGAGGCGATGGTGTTCTTGCTGGCATCCAGGCCTACAGCGATGGCGGTCAGGTTGGAACTGCCGCCGGTGTAGGTGCCCACGAACATACCGGCCACCTTCCAGCCCTCGTCGATTTTGTTGGCGAACAGTACGCCGAACACCAAAGCTGCCACGCAGACGCTGAATACGGCCGAGGCCAACGCAATGATCGGTTCCTTGGATAATTTGCGCATCTGTTTCAGGTCCAGGCTCAGCAGGCAGATGGAAACGGACAACGGCACACAGTAGCCGCTGATGGCATCATAGGTAGGGCTGGAGGTAGGCACGATCCGCAGGTTGGACATCACGATGCCCATGACGATAACCGTCAGGGCCGGGCCCAGTGTTTTGAACACCTTGAACCGCTGCAGCCAGAATCCCAGTGCAACCGTGGCGACCATGATGAACAGGAGCGCGCCTTCGGAGGAAAAAACCGTATTCGCCATAATATACCTCTCTCTGCGGGGTCCCGCTTAAAAATCAATATCGATGCCAAGGCCCGGTTTGTCGGACAGGGTGTAGACGCCGCCATTCACGGCAAAACCTCCGGGCATACCCATCTCGGGGTCCACGGCGTACATAAAGCTGTCGCAGTCCGCCTCGGTGATGTTCTGCTTGGCGGCAACCAGACTCACGCCGGCAGCAATGGCCACCTTGGTCTCCAGCATGCAGCCCACCATGCACTGTACATGGTTTGCCTCGGCAATGGCGTTGATCTTTTCCGCCGGGTACAGGCCGCCGCACTTCATCAGCTTGATGTTGATAATGTCTGCAGCATCGATCTTGCAGGCCTTTGCTGCGTCGATGGGGGTGTGGATCGACTCATCCAGCATGACCTTCAAGTCCACCTTGGAACGCACAAAGCGCATACCGTCCAGATCCCAGCTGGGCAGGCACTGTTCCACCGCTTCCACGCCCAGCTCTTCAAAGGCTTTCAGGGTGCGCACCGCATCGCTGACCGTGTAACCCTGGTTGGCGTCCACACGCAGGCGGATGTTGGGGCCCACCGCCTGACGGATCAGGGTCAATGCCTGAATATCTTCACTCGGGTTGATGCCGGCCTTGATCTTCAGAATGGTGAAGCCATCCTTTTCCACCCGTTCCCGGGCTTCGGCGGCCATGGCTTCCGGTGTGTCAATGCCCACCGTCATGTCCGTGACGATCTGGTTCACGCTGCCGCCCAGCACCTTGTACAGAGGCTGACCCATCAGTTTGCCCTTGATATCGTACAGGGCAATATCCACCGCGGCCTTTGCCGAGGTGTTGCCTGACAGCAGGCGGTCCATCATCCTGTGGATGCCCTCAACATCGAGCGGATCCATGCCGATCAATCCGGTGCGGAACAGTTTCAGCGCTTCCAGAACGGTGGCTGCGCTCTCGCCGGTCACCGGTTCAAAGGGCGCGGCCTCACCGATGCCCCACAGACCTTCGTCGGTGGAGATCTTCACCAGCACATTCAGCGAATGATCCTGTACCGCAAAAGCAATACGGAAGGGCTTTTTCATGGGGATACGGATGGTTTCTACCTTTACATCTTGTGATTTTCATAGGGTTCCTCCTGCACAATAATTTTTATAATTTTTATAATTTTTTTATAAATTTTACTATTTCTAAAATTTTTGTCAAGAGCTTTTCTGCTTTTTCACATTTTTCAGAACATTTTGTAGGATAAGCAAGAAATCATCTGATTTTCTTTGTAAAAAATTTTATAAATATCGAATATTTTCTTGCTTATTTACGTACAGGGCATTTTATGATATACTGTAAATAAATTTTTTGCGAAAAAGCGGGAGGTCTTATGCTGGGCGAACATGTTCGAAATATTCGGAAAAAGCGGGGAATCACCCTCAAGGAACTGGCCGAAAAGACTGGTTTGTCCATCGGGTATATCTCCCAAATCGAGCGCGATCTCACCGACCCGTCCCTGTCCACCCTGCGCAAACTCAGCGCCGCTCTGGACATTCCCACCTATCTGTTTATGGGAGGTGAGAGCAGCACCAGCCTGACAACCCGTCAGGCGGATATGATGATCCTCTCCCAGCCCAATTCCAATGTACGGTATCATCTGCTTACGCCCATGCCCAACGGAAATTTTGTACCTCAGTCGTTGGTCATACGCTTTGAGCTGGAACCCCACTGCAAGGACGGCGACCTGCCGGTGATCCATCCCAGTGAGGAAATCATACTGCTGGAGCAGGGGCAGCTGGATGTACTGGTGGAGTCCAAGACTACCCGCCTGAACGCCGGAGACACCACTGTGGTGCAGTCCAACCTGCCCCACATCGTTTCCAACCCCGGGGATACCACAGCGGTGGGGCTGGCTGTGTTCACCCCTGCCATTTGGTTTCCCAACAACCGGCGCAGTTTTAACCGCGGTGGCGAAACCTGAATCTTCGCATAGGAATACCAAAAAGAAGTACCGCCATTGCCTGTACTTCACTTTGCCGTTTTAGGGTCAAAGTTACCAGAATGTTACCACTTTTGCCATAAGGTAGAAAAAAGCTCGTTGAAACTTGTCGTTTCAACGAGCTTTCACCTTTTACTGCCCGGCCAGCGCGATCTGCTCGCGGGTGATGGGCAGCTCATAGAACCGCTTGTGGGTGGCGTGGTAGATCGCATCGGCCACGGCGGGCAGCGGGGTGTTGATGACCACCTCGCCGATGCTCTTGGCACCGAAGGGGCCGGTGCCCTCGTAGCTGCTCTCAAATACGACATGGATATGCCCGATGTCGTTGCGCGCCGGGATCTTGTACTGCATCAGCGAGTTTCCTGCGGCATGCCGCGGTCATCGTAGGTGACATTCTCGGTCAGCGCCATACCGATGCCCTGCAGGATGCCGCCCTCGGCCTGCACCCGCGCAAGGTTCGGGTTGACCGGTGTGCCGCAGTCAACGGCTGCCTCATAGCGGATGACCTGCGCCTCGCCGGTCTCCAGATCGACCTCGACCTCGGCCGCGCCCACCATGAACGGCGGGGGCGAGATTTCCGAGCTGTGGGTCACAACTGCCTCCAGCGCCGTATTGCTGCCGCACTGGGAGGCTGCGGCGATCTGCGCCAGCGTGGCGCGCTGCGTGCCGTCCTCGCTTGTCACGGCATCGCCCGCAAAGATAACCGCACGCTCATCAAGGCCCAGCAGCCCCGCGCCGACCTGACAGATCTTCTGCTTGAGCTGCTCGGCGCACTGCTCAACCGCCTTGCCGGTGACATAGGTCGTGCTGGATGCGTAGGAGCCGGAATCGTAGGGCGAGGAATCGGTGTCCGCGCCGAGGACCGTCACATTGTCGAGCGGGCACTCCAGCACCTCGGCGGCGATCTGCGCCAGAATCGTGTCGCAGCCGGTGCCCATGTCGGCTGCACCGATTGAGAGGGTGTAGAACCCGTCATCGTTGATCTTCAGGCTGGCGCTGCCCACATCCACACTCGTGATGCCGGAGCCCTGCATCGCCATGCCCATGCCCACAGCGCGCACCTTGCCGTTACCCATGTCGCGCACGGGGTATTTTTCGTCCCAGCCGATGTTGTCATGCACGGCCTGCAGGCAGCGGTCCAGCGCACAGCTGGTGTTGACCTGCCCGTAGTAGGCGGGCATCACATCGCCCTCATGGACGATGTTGCGCTGGCGGATCACAAACGGGTCGATGCCCAGCTTGTCGGCCAGCTCATTGACGGCGGACTCCACCGCAAACAGGCCCTGGGTCGCACCGTAGCCGCGGTAAGCGCCCGAGGACATGTGGTTCGTGTAGACGACATCGCTGACAAAGCGGAATGCCTCGGCCTTGCCGTAGAGCGGGATGGATTTGTGGCCGGACAGGCCCACCGTTGTAGGCCCATGCTCGCCGTAAGCACCGGTGTTGGACAGGGTGTAGAGGTCGATGCCCCTGACGATGCCGTCCTTTGTCGCACCAAGGCGGACATGCAGCTCCATCTCAT
>ENA-OQDM01000851-OQDM01000851.1-human-gut-metagenome-genome-assembly--contig:-NODE-851-length-14710-cov-2.698759_pt1 | contig 14710 bp, 23 predicted proteins | sample MGYA00242772_ERZ504605 | MGnify/ENA primary metagenome ERZ504605 (study PRJEB26092, sample SAMD00036348) | human gut metagenome | host: Homo sapiens | study: EMG produced TPA metagenomics assembly of... | reverse complement strand
GTAAAGCATTTAGGGCGGCATTAACGGAAAAGTATTCTAAGCTTGTTTGTAATCTTTTCTTTCTTCAAAATTATAGAAATTGATACTATGCATATGTATCAAAACCTACCTTATTTTTAGTTGTCGCTTCTATAGCAATCATATTTTCTGTTTTTTTATCTTCTTTTTCTTTATCCTCTTTCATTCTCTCTAGCCATTTGTCAATTTCTGAATCCGTACCAGTCTCTCCAAAAATGCCACAGGTTGTCATTTCGGTTCCATTATTCGTAAACTTAAACTCCACTGATATCAGTTTACTACCATGACTTATTGCCGCCTTCTGTGCATTTCGTATAACATCTGGCATAATTGCTAAATTTTCCTCAAGCCATTTCGCAGTTTTTTCATCTCCACATGCCTTTTGCATTACACTTCTGTCAATCAATACAGAAGCATTTTTGCATGGAGTCAAACATTTATACTTGTTAGTCAAATACTTTGAATAGTCTGATACATTTTTAAACTTATTGGCTGAATTCATAGTGTATCCTGCATAATAATTTGAATTTATCGCCACTGACATATCCTATCCCTCCTCTTTCAATTATTCAAATATCCCTGATCCAGTTCTTCTTTCGACCAGACTCTTTCATACGTTCCACCAATTTCGTCAAAAACCTTTTGCCATGTAGAAAATTTATGGATTTCCTCCATGCTATCCTTGTTATTCTGAAGCCATTCATACAGCTTTTCATACATAGAACCAGAAAACCGGACACTCCAATTGTTTTTATAATTTTCATTGTCACTGTATGACATTCCATCAGCTCCTATGGATATAATTCCCTGATCTGTCCGTTTTGCCATTCCTCTAATCTCTAAATCAGCCCAGATAAAACCTTCTTCCCGACTCTCAATTAAATTAGGATATTTGTCAAAATACATCTCCGTTAATTCTTCATACCTCTTCCGATCCGCTTCATTTTGCAGAAGAACCTTGCCACCTCTGCCTTCTTCACCGTCTTTTACTAAATACTGGATGCCGGTACCTGAATGTGTATTTAATGTAAATCCCTGCAAAGTCTCCACATCCAGCGAATCTTTATCCATTACATTCTGCAATGCATCTTTTAATTCATCATCTAATACCAGGGCATCGTAACTCATCGTTCCATGCTCAGAAATCAAAAACTGCTTTCCTGTTGTTTCATCCTGTCTTATTTTTATATCAGAATAGGAAAATGCCCCCAAACGCTCCCCGTCTTTATTGTATATATCAAAACATTCAGCTTCATTATCGGGTACGATTCTATAATTTTCGGATTCGTACTCTGAATATTCCTGTTTCAAAGTATTTATCGTTTTTCCTGACAGTGCCAGATAAGAATCCATCACTGTACTTTTCTTAGCACGATTGATATCCGCTCTACTGCTAATATCCTCCTTATCCACCGTCTGAGCCAAAGTATCAGCCCACTTATTCTGGTTCCGATTTGGTTTTAGGTTGTTATAACCTGTTGAATAACGGCTCTCCGCTCCTATACTTCCAATCATTTTTTAAATTCCTCCCGGCATTTTATTCTCTTATTTTAGATGCCAGTACGGTATAAAATTCTTTTTCCTGCTGCAGATATGCTGCCCTTTCCTCTGTAACTGCTGCCAACGGATTTTCTATTCTCTCCAATACTTTGTCGATAGCTGCTAAACAACTTTCTTTCGTTTCACCAAAAATATTGTCATCACCACCTGTCAGAAAATCCTGCTCTACCGATAGCTGCGTTAATATACTGGTTACATCCGTCTGAAATGGATAAAACCAGTTTCTTCCAATGTTTCCTGCCATGCTGCCTTGACACTCTGCGGCACTGTCTGAAGGTAATAACCACTCATATAGCAATCTGCTTTTTGGTTTTTTCGTCTGCAAACTGATAGGTTCTGTTATTCACTTTTTTTGTACTTTTTCCTTTCGATGGAATATAAGACCAGTTTGGTTCTCCATTACTACCAGAAGTAATTAGCTGTTCCCTTCCAACTGTTCCTATATTTGAAAAAGAGATTCCCATTAATCACACTCTAGCTTCAAACATACTTTGGCTAACACCTTTCATCCACATATTCTGTGCTGCTCCATATCCTTTTTCCTGCCCTATATCATACAATCCACTGCTGTCAAAGCCTATTTTTAATACCAAATCATTTTCTTTCTTCCAGCCATTCTTAGCATATTCTAGCCATCTCTTAGAATAAAGTTCATACCCTGCACCATTTTTAGATTTTTCCTTAAACAATGCAAGTAAATCTGTACCATCCTCTGCAATAAAAGTACCATTTTATATGTCGCATTGCGTGCATCATACCCTGTTGTCTCATACACTTCATGCCATAAAGAATATTGGTTCGCCTTTTTCATATTTGCTTGCGAATTAACAATTTCATTGTCTGCATCATGCATACAAATCCACGCATGTGTCCATATATTTTTCGCATTATCCCCTTCATTCAGTAATGTTTCTATCTGCGATAATGTATCTCTATCTGCATTTCCCGACACCGTTAGCTGATATGTATATGGGTCAATAGAAAATACCAGATCTGCCTGTTTTGATATTGATATCCCATTCTTTGAAAGTAGATTTGAAATTTGCTGATTTACAACACTTCTGGCATACTGTTTTTCCCTGTCAGTATTGCGTACATAACCAACACTTCTTGAACCACCTGTATATACATCCTTGTAATTCCTTAATGCATAATCATACCGGGCAAATCCAGCCGAATATTTTCCTCCTGTTTGTAACATTCTTTTCTCATTGCGGTAAGCTATGGAACGCTGATCTTCTGTCATATATGAGCAAAAATTAGGTGAGGTCACATCACAATATTTTGATTCGATATATGCCATTGGATCAGAATGAGACAAATTTTCTTTGTACACTTTATCATAATGCTCCTGCAAAACTTTTTGTACGAAACGATCTTCCTCGGTAAGTCCATCATATTGATAACCTACAGTTGTACCAGTACTGGAAGTGTTTGGCAGATTATTTAAATCCCTGCCTACTGGTATGTTGTTGTAATAATTATTTACAGTAACCATACTATCCCCTACCTTATATAAGTCTCATAACAACTGCCAACATTCTCTTACAACATTAAACAACCTTTCATGTCTCTAGAAAATATTTTTTAAGCATTGTGATATATTGTTTTAGCAAATAACCTCTGAGTCGTTTCCATAAAGTTCTTATCGCTACTCATAATATCCCCAATTACACTCTTTGCAATTCCTGCTGTGTATTTCGGTTCTTCACGCATTTCTAAAAATCTTTTTTGTGCTTTCTCCATCATGGATACCGCAGTATCTATATATTCTTTTTGTTCTGCTGTATTCTTCTTCACATTAGTTGTTTGAAAGAATTTAGAACCGTCATTTGTCTGCTGACATACAATATATCCCGCCAGATTTGCTAATCGCTTATTATATGCCCTGTCTAAACCTGCCAAATCTTCATCAAGTGTTAATGAATTTTCTCCTGTGAGGTCATAAGAAACCTGACGTTCTCCATTCTCATGTTCTTTCACAATATAATTGTAACGTGTTTCATAAGCATCCATCATAGACTTCATCACATCTTCTAGATTGTATTTTCCGTCTTTTAACGTCAGTCCACTATATGCTCTCATTGAAGTATAATGTTCCCATTCAACCTCATTTGTATCTTGTATTGTTAATTCATATCCTATCGGTTCCTCAACTTTTGGCTTTACTTCTCTTAATTTTTCCCGCAATGCCCGCCTTCCTTCATTCGATATTTCTACATTGTTTATCTGCTTATTTTTATAAGCAACATTGTCATCCATACCTCTGAAATCTTTACTCTTTCTTTCCATTTCGAATAAACAAAACCTATCGTAAGAAGGTGTTTGAAATATTTTCATATCCGCTCCTTTCACATTTCGCAATCGCCTATTCACTTTCATGTTTACTAATTAGTGATATACATTTGCTTAAATTAGTCACTCATACAATATTCCTATACTTCCTTATCAATCTTACTTGACGTTAGAGAAGAATTCGTTTTAGAATATGTACCATTGTTTGTATAAGTCGCACTTGCGCGATTCGCAGCATTTGATATACCAGCTGCTTTCTGGGCTGTTTTGCCTGCAAAGGAATTGTAACCTGTAAAAACCGTTTTCAATGAACTGATATCTGCTTTCTTCAATTCATCTTCATCCAGCTCCAGCTTATTCCCCTTTCCTATGGTAATACCTATTTTAGAAAGTAAATAACTGGTTTTGTCTGTCATGCCTGTCATCCATGAAGCATTTCTAAGGACATCTTTTGTATTGGATTCTCCTGCCTCCTTAACAACATCATTATAATCATCAATAAAAGATTTCACTTTTTTGGTAATTGCATCCCAGTCATAATCCTCTACCTCTGTTTCTTCCCCGGTCTTTTCATCCTTCTTTTTTATTTTCTTTTTTTCCCAGAGTGACGCATCATTTAGTGCATCTGCTGATTTTTTCAGGGAATCCGCATTTGTTTTCATCAGTGCAAGCTTCTGTGAAGTATCGCCTTTCCCCGATAATTTTTCTGCATCCTGCTTTGCATAATATGCTTTCATAAGTTTTCCATAGCTTCCGTTTTTAATCGCAGCATAATCAGAAAGCATATTGGTGTTTCCTACGGATGAACTGTCAGAAGTTCCTCCAAATAATGCGGAATAATCTACATTGCTGTTATATTTACTTGTGTAATCACTAAAACTCTTAATCTCTGACATAATACCATTCTCCTTTACCAACTATAAACGAATATCAATCGGTGTATATGTCACCTGTGTTTCCCCTTTGATATCCGTATTCTTTACGTTGTCTGTCTCCTCTGCCGCAGCCCCCGCAGATTCCTGTGTTTTCTCGGATTTATCAGTATTGTTCTTTGTTGCAGTGTCTTCTGTATTGCTGTTCTCCGCTTTTGCAGCTTCTTCTACTGATTTATTTGCATCTGCAAGTGTAGACATCTGTGCTGCTGTCGCCGACTGTGCCTTTGCCTGCAGCTCTGCCAGTTCTTCTTCCTTCTTCTCAGTATTTCCTTTTCCGGCATCCTGTTTGATTTCAGATTCAAGCACACTGGCACGTCCCTGTATCTGTGTTGCCATACTTCCCTGCACCTTTGCCTGTTTCATGGAAGAATCTGCACAGATCATCGCCTGCATACTTGCCTGTGACAATCCGGTGTCTTTCTTTTTAGAAGTGTTACTTGTTCCAGCCACCATATCATCCATAGATGACGAATTTTTACTCTGCTGTTCCTTTCTCTGCTCGATCTGGTGCTGTCTTAACTGCTGATTGAGATTGTTAATCTCCTGCTGTATCTCCTGACGCTTTTTCATCTTATCCTCTAATGACATTTCTTCATTCGATGATAAATCCTGTAGCTTCTGCTGTGCATTTGCAATCTGATTCTGAATATTTTTACTTACAGAATCATTCCCCTGTGTCATTCCCATTGTTCCTGTCTGCGTATTTGTCCCACTAAATCCATTGATCCTCATCGTATTGTCCTCCTTGAGCTTAAATTCTGAAATCCGTTTCCTTAAAAATCTGTACAACATGATTTCTCTTTACTGATTCTTTCGGCATATCTTTCTTTACAATAAACAGCGATGTTGTGAACCGCCCTTTTTTTGTTGTGAAGCAAATAAAAAACACCTCGAAGGTGCTTTTTGTCCTTATTCTACCTGTAACATAATACTTAGAACCACTTCCTGATTCTCCTGCTCTAAAGATATATCTCCCATATACATCCTTGCAACCCTTCGGATATTATGCAGTCCAATTCCATGCTCCTTCCCGGATTTCGTTGTTTCCGGCAGATCACTGTCCTTATAATTTAACTCCCCCTCATATCTGTTCTTTATGGTTATCATAAAAATACTGTTTTTCCGAAAAGAAGAGATACTGATATAAGGATTTTCTCCACTTACATTTTCCATGCAATTATCCAGTGCATTGTTTAAGATCACGCTTAAATCAAATGCATTTAATTTCGTATCCCCCGGATAATGAAAATCTGATATAAAACGAATCTGCTTTTCCTTTGCTTCCCTTAACTTTTCCATCAGAATCACATCAATGACAGGACTCCCCGTTTTTATCTCAGGAGATATTTCATTCCACTCCTTTTTCAAATGCTCCATATATTCTGCTGCATCATCCATATGATTCTCTGCCACAAGATGTTCCAGCATCTGTATATGATTCCCCATGTCATGACGCAGGCTGCGGATATCCTGATACAGTTTTTCCACTTCCCCCGATATGCTTTTTCATATCACTGACCTGATTTAATACCAGCTCCTGCCCTGTCTGTTCTTCCTGTGCCACCTTCCAGTTTTGAAACATCGTAGTCATAACAAGAATTGCTATGATAGAAATAAAATAATGCACAAAGCTTAAAGCTCCATAAAATCCATAGGTATCTGTCAGGCTCTTTCCTGTATCTTTTTCATAAATATTCAGATAATATTGCAGAATGCCATATCCTGTAACTCCCACAAGAGAAGGTATGATGAGCATTACCAGCTCTTTAACGTTCATTTCATCATTTTTGTATACATATGCTTTATTGATCAGACCGATTGCAACTGCAAGGAAAACGATACAAAGCACAATATCCAGAATTCTCGTTCCAGCATAAAGTCCATATTGCAGCCATTGTCTTCCTGCAATCGTATTCCCAAAAACCAAAGCTTTTGTGATAAAATCATCCAGTCTGTCTGCCATTGCAACCGCAAGCCAACGGATGGAAAAAAATGTCACTGCAAGAAATATTTTCTGATAAATGTTTCTTCTGTCCTGTACATACATCACAAGAAATGCAGCCATAACTCCCAGCATATATGCAGAAAAATTGCCAATCTGCTGCGGTATCAGATACAGCACAGACATAATTCCAATATAAACAATACTGACCAGAGCAGCTTCCCTTTTCTTTTTCATATATGGATATACAAAAACACCAAAACAGATTCCTGTAATAATCAAAATTGCAATAACAGAAAACTTCGATGTGATCATCCAGCATCTTTCCACTAAACTCATCTGACTTCATTTCCTTTCCTCTGGTTATACTTCAGATATTGCTTCACAAACTCCGGATAATTCTTTTTTGCAATCAATGCAGTTCCATTTTTCATAGTTACACAAGTTGCATCATATTTTTCTACATATTTAAAATGTACAAGATAGGCTCTGTGTGTTCGGAAAAAATCTGTTCCTGCCATATCACTTAATTCCTGTAATTTACCATAGTATTCAATATCCGTACTTCGTGTATGGATAATAACTTTCCGGTTATACACCTCGGCATACACAATATCACGCAGGAAAATTTTTATATGGCTTCCGGCGGTCTGTACCATGATATACTTTTCGTCTTTTTCAAGTCTGGAACTCCTTTTTATGTTATGGACTGCCTTTGTCACAACCTCTTTCAATTTCTCATCGGAAAATGGCTTAACCAGATAATGAAATGCTCCGACATCAAATGCCTGAAAAACATACTCCTCTGCTGCTGTCACAAAAATGAGTATCATATTCTCATTGTCCTGACGAAGCATCTTTGCCGTTTCCATCCCATCCATTCCCGGCATCTGAATATCCAGAAAAAGAATATCCGGCTTACTGCCACTTGCGATCAGTTCATCGCCCGATAAATATTTCTCTATAACCGCATCTGGCAATAGCTTTTTTATTTTTTCCTCCAGTATCTGAACCATAGATACTTCATCATCGCAGATAGAAATTCGCATGTTGTCACTTCCTTGCTTACATATATTTATAGCTATTATATCGGATAAGTTCATGCAATATCTATCTGGAATGTTGTGAAATGACCTTTTTTTGTTGTGAAAAGGGCAGCAAACCATTATTGGTTCACTGCCCTGTCTTTTAGTCATGTCTGCAATATTAAAGATATGAAACAAACTCATTCATTGGTATACGCTGGGATTCATGTCTATTTGCATCTGCTTTATCTTTTAACTTATCGGAATACTACTTTTATCTAGAGTAGTAGTAATTTATGAACTCAATGCTGCTACCAGCGACGAATATCTTTCCGTTTTTTATCTACTATTTGCTAAAACGCAATCAACAATCTAAATTTGCAAATCAATAGTATTGCCTTCATTATTATTCTTTTCCTTTGATCTCTCTGCGGATATATCTGCCTTTATTTTGCTATAAGAAACATTTCCTTTCGCTTTTTCGCCATACTCTTCCTTCAAACGAGCTAACTCATCATTATAAATTGATGTAAACACTCTTGCTCTTGTAAATTCTTCATCTGTACTTATAGCTTTCCAGTTTCTTGACTCTGGATTATAAGAAAGCGTTTTATTACCTTTTGAATCCCAAAACATACATGCAGCATTCATTTTGCCACCAGTTTTTTTCATGCTTGATTCATATATAGCCTTTCTATCAGGAGATACTGTTTCTCCATGCTGCATACACAATTTTCGATAAGCATCATCATCCCTTTTTCCAGTAGCAAACTCTTTTCTTGCAAGTTCTTTTATTGCTTCGTCAAATTCTTCCTCTGACATCGCTGGTTTATCTCGTTTTGTCATGATAGTATCCCAGTTTGGTTTGGTAAAATTAATGTCCACAGGCTTAAATCTTAATGAAAAATTACCATAATCACATTGTGCTAACGGATCATTTGAACTTGCTTTTTTCCCGAACATCTGCTGAACCATTTGAGCATATTGCGAATAATTATCTCTTGTTATCTGCATAATATATTCCTCCATATTGGCATATATTTCATCTGTTCCAAATTCACTAGATTGAAAAATCAAACCTTCCACCGATTTTATTCTCCTCCGGTTTGATAGAATCCCAGTCAATGTTTTTGATCTTATCCAAAAGTTCTTCTTTTGAATTTGCCTGAACCGTAGTTTTTCTTACTTCGGTTTGTTTTGACTGTTCCTTTTTCTTTGCCTCTTTCTTCTCAGCAGCTTTCTTTTCCTGAAGCTTTTCAAGATATTCTTTCTAACTGGCTGATGATTTTTCCAGTTGTGCAAAGAAGGTTGTAGTTCCGTCACTATTAAAAGATATGCCAAATTTTGTTATTTTTGTATCAGCATCTGCATTATCGTTAGTCTTACCGAATGCTCTTTCAAAGCCGAACTGGGCATTGATTTCATCTGTCATACGCAAAGCTCCTTCAATACTATGCATTTTTTCAGCATAATATTTTGGATCTGATGCCATCTTCTCCATTTCTTCCTTTGAGAAAATAACTGTATATTTCTTATCACTTTGGGCTAAAATATCTTTGGCATTATCACCATTTTCAAAATCGGCAACCATAAAATCCATGTCGTTTCTTGATCCACGCAAATTCTCCAGCATTTTTTGTGCCGCTTTACTGAGATTTTTTTCAGCGATGCTTTCAGTTGTATTTTCCTTTAATTTCGTATTTTCTGTTGTTTGTGCTGTTTCTTTTTTCTTATTTGCTGTACCAGTCTTGTAGTTGTTCTGGTAATTTGCATAAGCAGCCGTGGTTGTGCTTACATTCATTGACATATCTGTTGTCCTCCTTGTACATATCACATCGTAAATCCGTTTACCTGTTCTTTTCTATATATCGGCATAATTGTTTCGATTATGAATCTTATCATAAAGTTCTGGACTTCACTTGAAAAATCAAAAGTGCCACCTGGCACTGCTCCTATGCTCATTTTTTCCTTGCGCACAATATTTATTTTATGCTCTGGCTTCAAAAGATGGTCTATCCTGATTCAAATAATCTCTCAATTCTGAACTTCCACTCTCTTTTACTAAATTATATTCGCTCCAATAAATAGAATAAAATTCATCTTTTTTTGCAAGTTCCGCTGGTGTCATCTCATAGCCCCAGCCATTTCCAAGATTAGATAATACCGTTACTCCCTGATACTGAATTTCAGCACCATAACCACCAGTAGTTAGAATTGGACAATTCAATGTTCCTCCTCCCGCCAGTGCAAACTTCTTTTCAGCAAAATTACTGCTTTTTCCTTCTGCCTTCTCCAAAAAATCCAATAATGATAATTCTCCACATCCTTTGCATTTCGAATTGCCAGTTTGTTTTTTATAGTATTTTTAGCCTGTTCATATAATTGTTTTCTATCAGGTGCAACATCTGATAGATATTCTGCCCGTAAACCAAGAACCTGTCTGGAAATATATTCGTACTCTGTCTTATTTGCTGTCGTAGCTGCTCGTCGTGCCAGTTCTTTAATTTCACTAACAAATTCCGCATGCGTTTTTGAACTTTTCCCTTTTGTTGGAATATAAAGCCAATTCGGTTCTCCGTTACTGCATGAGGAAATTAATTGCTCTTTTCCAACAGTTCCTATACCTGACAATGATATACCCATTAACTCAACTCCTTATGTGACACTTCATAATCACCAAATATGTCATTAATTCTTGTTTCATATGCATACCACCGTGTAAATACAGACATATTCCCCAGGAAATTTTTAACTTTAGAGGTATCTTCTGACTTCGGATAATAATCTTCCATCAAATCCCAGACATTACAAATTTCCCCTTCCGATCCGGTGCGTAACGTCTGAAATGGAACCTTTAAATCGTAATTATTCTCTCCGATTGTTATTTTCAGATTTCCATTAAATTTATTGTCCTCTGTAAAAGATGTTACCTGTTCCTTGAAAAACATCTTAAAATTCTCAGGCGGTATCGCTGATTCCTTTGCCAGACTGCTCCTGCCAGCCTGATTTCTAAACTCAAAATTCCATGTGCTGTTAAAATCAAAACCACCATCTAATGTAAGACTGGAATTTGCTTCGATTTTATCACAGTCAATCTCATCCAAATCCCATTTTTCGATCATTTGCTTGACAGATTCCCTCAATGCCGCATTGGTTTCATTGCATTGATAGTAATAATCTGAATTATAATAAGTCCAGTCACTGTGACTATCAGAATAGTATTTCTCATTCAATGCTTTTCCTTCCTGATAGTTTGCCTGACTTGCTGCCCTTGCATTTTCTTTTGCAAATACCTCATACATCTCACTTACGATTTGCGTATTATCTGCTTCATTGGTTCCGGATGTCTGATGCTGACTTGTCCGATAGGTACGCATGGAAGTACAACATTCCTCAAAATAGGAATTAAGTTCACCCCTGCTCACCTTTCCGGCATAAAAATCGGTCATATGACTGGATATATCTTTCTGCATATCATAGCCAAAAGAATCTCCGAAGTTACTCTTGGGCATCCCTGTCACTACATTAAATTTTTGATAACAGTCACATACATATACCAGTGGTTCTGCCATTTTCTCAAAAGTGTCTTTTCTGGTTTGGATTTCTTCTGTCAAATCCTTTACCTTTTCTTTGTATTCATCATATTTGCCCGCATCATTTACAATATTATTTACGTTGTTTGAAGCAAGCGCTCCGATGTAAAGTGTACTGTCTCTCATACATTATCCTCTCTAACTGCTACCAACTTACTTTTAGTTTTTCTAATTTTTCCAGAAAATCAACATAAACCTCTCTTTCTTTCATACAAGCTCGCTGAACTTCGATACTTTTCGGAACATATTCCCGTGGGTGATCTAAATCGTAAAGAGCCCGACTCGTTGCCTGAATTGCAGACTCTGTTGTATTTCCCAAAATGTCGATGTTATCAGCATCTCCATCTCCTTTAAGCTGTTTATTCAGCCTTTGTACCATCATCTGCGATATATGACTCAACATTCCATTTTTCTTTATTCCCATGCCGTTTGCATTTATATCCTTAGCAGCTTCCATCCATGCATCTTTTACATCCTGTGGAGCATTCGGTCCAATCATATCAAATGCTTTTTCATCAAAGTCTGCTTCTGCCATATATGGATTTATATTTTCATTTTCCTGAACCGCACATTCCGTACTAAATTGAGGGATATTATTCTGCTTATGTCTATCTAGTTTCATACGACACGCCATTCATAGAATAATTAGAATTAATCTGCATAGTGCAAGTCCTCCTTATTAATCACATGACACTTTATAATTAACATAATCACCGTCACTTTCATAATGACTCATTAGATTTTTTGTTTCCTGAACATTGCCATACATTGCTCATTCCCATATAAGACACATATCTTTCATTCATAAATTGAAAAAGAATTGTACAGATAAATATGAAATCCCTGTATCTTCTCAATATGTCTCAGATTTACAAGACAGCCTCTGTGATTTACCGCAAAATCATATGGATGCAATTCTTCCACAAGGTTTTCAAATGTACATTCACATTCATATCTGCAATCTTCCAGGATAATTGCTGCTTTTCTGGATCTTTTTATGTACTCAAAATATAATATCTCGTTTAATTTCAAATGCACACAACCTGTTTTTGTTCCTGATTCATCTAGTATTTCAAATTCCTTTTCTATTTCCGGATATTTCTCCTGCCCCAGAATTTCCATAATCTGCGTTTTCATTTCTTCTTCATTGATTGGTTTACACAAAAAAGAAAACGCATGTACCTTATTACTCGCCTGTGCCATGTATTCTTCATAACTGGTGATGTATATAATTTTTATATCATGATTTTTTTCTTTCAGCTTTCTTCCGAGCGTAATTCCGCCCAGTTCTTCCATGGAAATATCCAGTATTCCGATATCAATCTTGTCATTATTGTTCAGCAGCTCATTCGCCGACAGAAATGACCGTATCTGATATTGAACATGATATTCTGAAAGAATCTTATCCAGTATCAGCGCCGCTTTGTCAAGATCTTCCTTATCATCATCGCATATCGCTACTTCTAACAATCCATTCTCCTCCCTGTAATAACTTTTGTTTTTCTATTATACCATATCGCACTTTTTATAATTGCCGATATGGTATGGTCATCAAAATTATTTTTACCTTCCCTCTCTGCCTCGTTTCCTTGTACCCTGTCTGCCATATGCCTTCGTTCCATGGTATTTCTTTCTGGCTTCCAGTTCCTCTAAGAATTCATCATATACACTCATCTTATAACGGATACTCTTCATCTTAGCCGCACCATATCCCATCCTGTTCTTATATGCTTCAAACTCCCGTGAAGTATCCTCTGTTGGCGGCGGAAGCTGTCTGACACGCTCCTGTATGGACATCTTCGTATAATCTGGTGGTATCTCCTGCTCTTCTTTATGAGAAGTCGGTTCTGTCTGTTCTTCTGATGCTATTCCCTGCCACTCCCGATTAAATTCATCAAACGCAGCACCATAGAACACTTCCTCCTCGTCATCACGAATATTCTCTTTCTCACAGAACCGGTCAAAGCCCTCATAAATGCTGATATCAGCATTTGTATCAGTTTCTTCTTTTTCAAGGCTCTTCTTCTCAACGGAATCACTTACAATCGAAGCCTGCTTATTACCTGTTTCCATACTTCTGTCTTTCGGGACAAGACATTTAACATCTTTATCCATATCAGAAGGCTCTTTCCATTCCGCATAATCATCATATCTTCCGGATTCCTGCTCAATATCTGCTTTTATGCGCTCATACTCTAGTCTGCTCTTTTCCTTCTTTTTCAGATATTCTGTTATCCCTGCGACAGTAAATCTTGCACCAAGCCTGCTCCCTCTGACCGCCATCGACTTTCCTTTTTTATCCGTCCTATATTTCAGGGCATAGGATATGGTATTGCCCCGGAGCCGAACATCCATCAGATAATACTTCTTTGCATAATCAATCACATCCTGCAATGTCTTATTTTCCAGTCTGTTCATGGTATTTCGCAGAAGCACCTTTATTTCTTCCCGAAACGACAGCTTATCTCGTTTTTTCATCTGATATTCTGCGATTTCCTTTTTCTTCCTCATTGTCTTCACCATCGGTGCTACCTGCTTAAGGGGCACAGCCCCCTAAGAACCCCCGCCGGATAAATATTGCCACCTGCAAAGGTGGTGTCAATATTTTTCGGCTTTATAGCCTTCGTCCCATAGAATCTTCTGCACTTTTGCTTTACACACCAAAGCTGTAATCCAGAAATTCATTATCCTCCGGCTCTTTCTCTGCTGATTCCTCCAGAACCGCTTCGGCAGTATGCCCCTGCTTAATTCTGCCATTTCCATTGCCATTTGCAGGGCTTAGCATTACCGGCATACCTGCATTTGCACCTGCCGCAGCGCTCTGAAATCCTGCCGTAAGCACTGCCTGCTGCTGCATCAGATACATTCCCGCCAGTGTCGGAAGGTTTACGATGAGTTTTCAGAGGGAATATGCAGAACGCTATGACTGGCTGGTGAAAGAATTTTCCGACTGGGCATTTACCTTTACCACAAGCTTCTTATATTATATGGACTACGACAGTCTTGATGAACAGACAAAAAACCTGTATCGTCAGGGAATGTCTGAATTTGACGGAATATCACCGACTTACCATATCTCATTAGCGGAAAATGCCCCGGTTATCGTATGGAACTTCCATTCCCTGCTCGTCATGATCCAGATGTGCTTCTCTTTTATGCTTACAGATTCTGACTGCGATATGAAGCTGTGTAAGCACTGTGGCAGGGCATTTATCGCAAGCCGTAAGGGAAATGAGTTCTGCTCTCCGAAATGCAAGAATCAGTATAATGTCTATAAGACAAGGGCTAAGAAAAAAAGAGGAATAACTCCTATATAACAAAACAAAAGACGGCAAATCATCA
>ENA-OQDM01000849-OQDM01000849.1-human-gut-metagenome-genome-assembly--contig:-NODE-849-length-14755-cov-1.498975_pt1 | contig 14755 bp, 16 predicted proteins | sample MGYA00242772_ERZ504605 | MGnify/ENA primary metagenome ERZ504605 (study PRJEB26092, sample SAMD00036348) | human gut metagenome | host: Homo sapiens | study: EMG produced TPA metagenomics assembly of... | reverse complement strand
TTTCTTTTATTTTTAATAATAAATTTATTACATCTTTCGTTGTTTTAGGATCTAAATTTCCAGTCGGTTCATCAGCTAATATAAACATTTGGATTATTGATTAATGCTCTACCAATAGCTACACGCTGTTTTTCTCCTCCTGACAACTCATATGGATAACATTCCATCTTATCTTCAACCATTAAAATCCTCGCCATTTCTTCTGACTTATTTATTGCGTATTCAATGTCATCATGATTTAAAATTAATGGTATCATAATATTCTCTCTTACTGAAATATTATTAATCAATTTATAATCTTGGAAAATCATCCCTACATTCAATCGACGATAATCTGCCAATGCTTCATTGGTATATTGATAAATATCTTTTCCCTGGTAAAAAATTTTACCACTCGTTGGCTTCAACATGCCTCCTAACGTTTTTAACAATGTCGTTTTACCACATCCAGATTTACCTATAATTCCCAGCATTTCCCCCTCTTTTATTTCTAACGATATATCATGAAGCACTTTTAATTCATTCGTCTTAATACCTTCTGTTGAAATTATATAATTCTTGTTTAAATGACAAATACTATATATGCTCATTCTTTATTTTATCCTCCTAATCTAGTTTTTCATGCAATTTTTGTACTCGCTTACGTATCATATAACTCCCCAAATATTCTATAAATGCAAATATTAACACTACCAGAATATACTCTAATAATACTGTTTTTGTAACTTTGTTCTCGGCATTTTGAAAAACATCCATTCCAAAAAATACTGCTCCATTTATAATCGCCATAATTCCAGGTAATACTAAAATACTATAAATTTTTTTTTGTGATGATTTTTTGTAAATCTTTTTCTCTAATTCCCAACTGCCTTAATATATTGTATCTTTCTTTTTCCTTTGCTAAATTCACGATTTGTTTTGTAAAAATAAATCCCTGTCCTTCAAAAACCATAATTAAACTAATAGCAAAAATCATGGCCATTACAATCTTTTTTTCTATATTGTCCTGTTCTAACTGTTTTGTTCGGTTCCATATTTTTTCGTTTTTGTTCAAATTTGAAATATTAAAATCATCTGGAACTAAAGAAATAACTTTTTCTTTTCCTACTTTATTTCTTAACAGTATTTTAAAATCGTCATCATTAATAACAATAATTGTATTTAATTCTGGAAATATGTTTTCTCCAAAAACTCTACTGTACTGCACATCTTTATTTTTAATTTTAAATACTCCTCATTTGAATCATAATCTATAATACTAATTTCATTTTCAACAGAATCTAAATCCATTGCCTGTCGTTCATCTATTAATAATGCCTCATTTCGATTTACACTATACTCTACTTTTTTTATATCGTTAAAGGTACTACTTGATATCGCAGTTGTATCTCCATATCCTTCAACATCAACTAATAGAACATCATAACTGAATGGTATGCCAGTATTTTCATCACTATAGACAACTGTTTCATAAGGATATTTACTTACAAAATCTTCCTCTGTTCCAAGAGATACAAACAAACCTCCCATAAAATATACAAGAACAAAATTTAGTATATATAAAATAAAAATAAGATCTGCATTTTTTTATATTGAAAAAGTATATCTGTCCAAATCAGACATTTTTTGTAATAAATCTTTTTCTTTCTCTTTAATATTTTTTTTAGCAATACTGAATCCAAGTGTGTTAAAAAAAACACTCCCATAAAATTAAATAAAATAGCCAGAAGCATTTTTTCCAACTTAAAGTTTACCAATAATGTAAAAGAAACCATTACCAGAACACTTCCTAAATACAGCTTCCATACTTGGAGTCCATTCTTTCCTTTTTTACTTTTCTTTCTTTCATCTTGTGTTAATCTTTCAAATAGGTCAATCAAATTTTTCTTTCTTTCACTATATGAAATATATATCAACGTTCCCAAAAGAATTATTGTATATATAAAAAATGTACTAATTATAGCTACTACCATTTGCCTAAGCAAAATTACTATACTAATATTATGTAAAAAAATAATATATGAAGCAATAATACACATAATATTACTAATTATAATTTCTCTTATCCCTAGCAAAAATACTTTTAATAAATACTCTCTTGTCACTAATGTCCAAAAATCTCTTGTTTTTATCCCTAAAATTAGCAGCAATTCATATTTAGGTGCTAAAGTGCCAACAAATAAATAAAAAGAATAACGTAAAGCTATAACAAATACACAGCCAACCCCCAACATTATTATAAATAAGATTTTTTCCAATGTCTTCTCACCAATTAGTAAATGATAAAAATAATAGAAATCCATCAAAAAGCAAAGTGAAAATATAGATATAATACAATTAATAAATAGTGGACGTATATTAATATCTACATTTTTTTCTTTTTTAGTAAAATATTTTTCGATATTAGTCTCTTTCATTCCAGCAACACCTCAATTTATATTTTTGTCTTTCAATTCATTCTATATTATCTGATAAATGTATTATACTCTATCTCCGGCAATATAAAAATAATAACTTACAGCACTTATCAAAACTTGCCTGCAGTAACTTAAAATTTGTAAACCGTATTTTTGCATATAAATGCATATTCCACATTTAATTTCCATACTTCCTGGTATATATAGAATTTATTGAAAGTTATATAGGATATAAAAGTTAATCTCATTCCAGTATCTATTACTCTAACTGTAGGCTATACTACAGAATACTCGTCCATTAATTTATAAAGCACTATTCTATTAAATATTTATCCTGTTCTAAAAGTTTTATTAATAGCTCAATAAAAAAATTCCGCCATTTGTTATTTAAAAAACTATAATAATATTAATTATAATTTTAAACATTTGACGGAATTTTTTATTTTAAGTTATACTCTTTTGAAGTTCCTTTTTTTCATTTTAATTTATAAAAATTTACTTCTTATAGGAAGTTCCAGAACACTTATCAATACAAAATGATCCACAATTTGTATTGCATGAACCTTTACAGCTTCCACTACAACTTCCGCTGCATGCGTGATAACAAGCTAAGCAAAATCTAGGCTGAACCATGCTACTGTTATTCTCTAATTTGCTTGCATAATTCATACTGTTTTCTCCTTTCACACTTCATAATTACTACTTGGAATAGTGCTTCCAAAGTCACTTGGAAGCACTGGTTTTACATACAGCCGTTCTAATGAACAGTCCTATTTTTTCTTATCATTAGATCTTCTGCTGTATATGTTGCTACTTAACCAAGTCCTGTCTGCCATCTGCATGTTCCCACACAGCCCGCCATGCAAGATCCTTTACATGGGCACCAGATTCTTGGAGTAACAGCATTCTGATATTTAACTTTACTTCTGTATAAGCTATTCATAACTGGTATCCTCCTTTCTTTATATTTAAATATTATTAATAATATTTAGCTAATGTTTAAAGACTCCTCAAACATTTGTCTGTATAAACAACTTCTACCTATCATCTCTTTATTGGTTCCTGCCTCTTCAATACATCCATCATGCATAAGAAAAATCATATTACTTTTATCTATTGTGGAAAGCTTATGACTTATAATAATTATAATTTTGTCCTTTGCTAATTTTTGAAGTATTTCTACTATTTTTTTCTCCACATCTCCATCTAAATCTGATGTAATTTCATCACAAAGCCACAATGTTGTATTTTGAAGCATAGCTCTCGCTATTGCAAATTTTTTGTTTTGTTCCACTAGATAAAATACATCCATTTTCTCCAATAATTTCCTCATATTTATGTGGTAAACTTTCTATAAAATCTACTAAATCTACTTTCCTGCATATCTCAGCTAAACTTTTGTCATCTATTTTTCTTCCTAATGTTATATTAAAACGAACTGTTTCATTTAATAAGAAAGAATTTTTAGGAATATAACTAATTTGCTGTCTTAAATTTGCCAATTAAAATTTTTAATGTTATTTCCATTAATAAAAATATTTCCAGCACTCTGTCTATATAATCTTAATAGGAGTTTAAGCAAAGTACTTTTTCCACAACCATTTTTTCCAACAACGGCATACATTCCAGCTCCATTTAATGTTAAATTCAATCCTTTCAAAACTAAAGCATCCTGATATCCAAAAGTTACTGATTCAAATTTAATATTTTCTATCGTTCCCACCTTATTTTTGTCACTTAATGAAACATCTTCTATTGGTTCATTAAATATATCTTCAACGCGTTGAACGCTAACTCTACAAGCAGTAAGTCCAACTACAAAACTCATTACTTGTGCTGTTGCCTGTGTTAATGTTCCTATGTATTGATTAAAGGAAACATAATTTCCAATAGATAGTTTTCTATTAGAAATTAAAATCCCTGCAACCCCTAACATAAAGCAATCAAACATTGCATTAATCGCATTTTGACAAAAATTCATTTCTCCCTGAATAACAAAAAATTTTTTTGATACTTTCTCACTTTCCGTAAACATTACACCCATTTTTTTTGAAAAAAGATTCTAATACATTACTTTTAAGCCCTTCAAAATTTCCAAAAACCTCATTGGTAAATCCCCACAACTTATCAGTAAATTTCTTCATTCTCTCCAAAGATTGTTTATATTTTTTTTTTGAAAATCATTGTTCCACCGTATAGAATTGGAAAAAATAAAATAAACACAACCGTTAATTCTTTAGAAAGCAAAATTGCAAAATAAAATGAAACTATGACACTAATAACAATCTGAAATATACCAGTTATAAAATCCAGATAAGATTTAGCAATAGCACTAGTATCATTTTCTATTCTATTTATCAATTCTCCCTTCGTGTATTGATCTAAGTTTTCCATACCCATACAAATAATTTTACTAAACAAATCTATTTAATTAAGTTAGAAATCTCTAAAGTTACTTTACTTCCGAAATAATTTTCTATTGAAGATAAAATTGCACCAATAATTTCTAACAAAAGCATTAAAAGCATAAGAATTAATATACTAGAAATACGACCTGATATAATCAAGTCAATCACTTTTCCAAATATGTACGGTGTAATGCTCCCTATTGCAGTACCAACCAAAATCAATATACTCAATCCTATTAATGTAAATTTTTTAGGAGCAAAATATTTTTTAAGTATTTCTCTGTCCATTTATGTCAGATCACCCCTAACTTAAATCAGAAAAATTTCTCCAGTGGAAAAAGATATCTCCCAATTTTTATCGCTTCCTTTGCCCTTCCAAATGTATTTTTCTGATTTGTTATTCCACCAATTTTGGATCAAAAATTGAATATTTTGTAACTCCTTCTCTACTTTTTCACTCTTTTCTTTATTTAAATCAAGAAGTTTTAAATTTTCTAAAGCTGATTTTTTTTCAACCAGTTCCATTAATTCTATTTTTTCATCCTCTTCTACTTTTCCTACCAGTTCCGGCATACTCTTTCTCACTCCTCTATTTAGTAGTATAATAACCTATATTTTCATGTGCTAATTCTCTTCTTAATATATTAATGGGATCTATTTCATCACTTTCTTTTACTGCATTAAAGTATGTCGCTATATCTTGGCATTCTTTCACAATTTGTGCTGAAACATTTTTTTTCAACCCAACTTTTTTGGCATTGTGACGATGCTGGTATGTGAACCTCCGTTGTATACTTTTTATTATGATAAACACAATCAACACAGTGATAAGCATCACAGCAATTGCACACTGGTGCAAATTTTTGCGTATATAACTGTTTATTAGGGAATTCATCTATGCCATTTTCTAAATTACCAATATCTTTTTCAGTTTTATCACTATAAAAAGCAGGACAAACATAAAATTTTCCGTCCGGTCCTAATGTAACAGCTTTATCTCCAGCCCCACAATTATTATGTTGATTAATAAATAATATATCAGTTAGTACATTTAACTCTTTGTTAAATGAATTGTTATGTACACCCATAACAATAATATCTTTTATTTTTTGTAATTGTTTTTTATACACATCCAATTCAAATTTTCCATTTAAGTCAATTATGTTAAGATTAATTCTATCTGCGATTTTCCACAATTTTAGAATACAGTCATATAATTTATTGATATCTTTTTCAGAAATATTAAAAATTATATTTTCTATTTCCCTAGACTTTATAGCCATGTCGTTTATATCATCTAATGTAAATACCGGCAATACATCTTTGTACATCTTCTTGCTTTCTTCGTAAACTTTTGCCGGAACTATATGTAATATTCTATATGCTTCAAATTCTTTATAGTTAATCAAATCATCGCCATACTTTGAATGAATAAATATAGGGCGGTAGAAATTTTCATGTGCATGCTGCAAACCCTTTAATATAGTTTGTTTATCCATTTTCAATTTTATATTACTGTCGTTCTTACCACCTTCCATACAACATGCTACATAACAATTCGACAGTAAAAAATTCATAGAAAACGATTCATTATCCCAACTTTTTCTCTCTATTCCGTACATATTATACAGTTTTGAAAAATAATAATTATTGGCTCTAACTCGCGCTTTATGCATTTTACAAATATATTTAGCTCTTTGAAAATTAGTTGGAGTATCGGCATTATCATAATTAAATCCCTGGCAAAAACTACAACCACTCGCAATTTTACAGTTTATGCATTCTTCATCACTTTGTAACTTAAATGTCGCAGCTTCAAATGGACGAACTTTATCATAATCAATTCCTGTATTTACATGTCCAATCACATATTCATCCTGATGATTTAAAGAATAGCTACAATACCTCATACATGGATATAGTTTTCCATCAACGCCAACTGCAAGCATTTTTCCAGCTCCACAACTTGTTAGTTTCAACATATCTTCTGTGTATGGTTGTCCTATAGAATCATCAAATAAACTGCATTGATATTTATCAAATAAATGATTTTCTAAAATATAATCTGCCAGTTCACGCAACTGCTCTTCAAAAATTTTATCGTCATCTTCTTTCCATACATCTTCAAAGACAACATTCGCTGCTATTTCCGGAATTCCCTCTTGCCAAAGCTCAATAATACTATCCTTCAAGTATTTTAAGTCAGCACTGGCAAATGTTACTTTTGTAGATGCATAAAATTGATTTTTCCAAACATCAACATTCTTTTTAACTACATCATAAGATCCTGTTCCATCCGGAAAAACACGTTGTAAATCATGCTTTGCTTTAGTTCCATCAATGGTTATTGTCATAGAAAGTTTACTTTTATTCTTAGAAATAAATTTTTGAATCCTTTTATCCAAATAATTTACACCATTAGTACATATACTAATTCGGTAATTCCAATACCAAGAAATTCCCATTTCATATGTTTTTAACTTGAAATAATCACATATCTTATCAATTAATTCGATTTCTAGTAAGGGTTCACCCCCAATAAAATCCAATGTCACTGCATGCTGTTTTATCATTTCGCTATTCAAAACATAATCAATAAATTTTTTCGCAACAGAAAAATTCATTTTTTTGTTACTCGCTTTATGTGTAATATAACAATACTTACATCTCAAATTACAGTCTTCCGTCACAATAAATGTCAAGGACTGCGCTGTGCTTCCATTCCATGATTCTAATTGTGATCCTACAGTATATTTATCTGTATTCATCTCCGCTCCATCCTTTCTTTTTGCTTTTCTATATATTTTAAACCAAATTTTTCCTACCAAAACTATCGTGTAATATTTTCGTTAGTTCATGTTATTTTTCCATATTTTTTTATTTCATAAATTAATATTCCAACTAAGAGCAAGTTTCGCCTGAGTAACTCAAAACTCACTTCGTGACTTTCGATTTTCCGGCAATCTTGATGGGGATTCTGCTCCCCATACCCTCAGATAATACATTTTCACTAATATGCAGATTTGGCTCCTGTTAAAAAACAGTCGCATTGTGATCATATCTATCACAAAAAATCCATAAGTATTTTTATTGTGTTACCGCCTGATATTTTCAAATCGGCTTTATATATAGAAATATCTTTATTTTGAAAGGAACTATAAAATGACACGACCAAAGAAAGATAAAAACTTACGGCATACTCGTCATATCATGCTCCGTCTCACCAATACTGAATATGAAATAATTGCAGAAAACGCAAAAGCAGCAAGTCTCCCGTTAGCAGAGTATGTCCGTAAACAAATAACAAATAAAAAAGTAATTGTGAAATATGAAATTGTAGCAGATCTACCGGAGTTAAAAAAATTAATTGCTGAATTTGGAAAGATTGGTAGCAATCTGAACCAGATAGCTCGTTACTTTAATACTGGTGGACTCCATTCCCAAGAAATGCGCAACGAAATCAAAAAGAGCATTGCTGAAATTTATAAATTAAAATACGAAGTAATAAAACTGGCTGGAGATTTTACCACTGCCAATGTAAATAATAGAAATAGCACAGGAGAAAACTAATATGGCAATCCTGAAACATATTGCAAGCAAGAATGCCGACTATGGAGAAGCTGAACGCTATCTGATTTTCCAACATGATGAATATACACAAAAACCAATCTTGATGAAAATGGGAATATGCTTCTTCGTGAAGAATATTATCTGGATGGTATAAACTGTGATCCGTTTACATTTGATGCGGAATGTCTGGAAACTAATGCTTTCTTTAATAAAAATCAATCTTTTAATGAGATTAAGTCGCATCACTACATCATCAGCTTTGATCCTAAAGATCAGGAAGAACATGGTCTGACCGGAGAGCAGGCACAGAAACTTGGCGTGGAATATGCCAGAGAGAATTTTCCCGGGCACCAAGCTCTTGTCTGCACCCACACTGATGGACATAATGGCAGTGGAAATATTCATGTACATATTGTAATCAACAGTGTGCGAAAGTATGATACCGAGCCACAGCCCTATATAGAATTTGACCGGGATTCAAAATCTGGATACAAACATCATCTTTCTGACAGATACCGAATTTACTTAAACAAAAAGTTATGGATATGTGTCATTCCAATGGACTAAACCAAGTAGATCTTCTGACATCTGCGGAAAGAAAAATATCCGAAAAAGAATACTGGGCAAAACGCAGAGGTCAAAAAAATCTCGATGAACACAATACAGAACTGAAAAAGAAAGGACTTACTCCAAGACAGACAACATTTCAAACGGAAAAGCAATACCTTCGTGATGCGATTGATACGGTTTCTTCACAGGCAACATCACAAGAAGAATTTTCCAGATTGCTGTCTGATAGATATAATATTACATTTAAAGTCAGTCGTGGCAGATACAGCTACCTGCATCCTAATCGTCAAAAATACATCACCGGAAGAAATCTTGGAACGCTTTATGAAGAAAATCATCTTCTGCAGGTATTCCAGGATAACTCCAGCAGGCAACACGCAGAAAAATCACATTCTACTGACAGACCAGTTACAGATTTTTCAGAAAAGTCAAAATCGTCAGCTTCTATCCAAACTGACGAAACTACACACTCTTTCCTTTTTATAAAATCTGATTTACGACTTGTAACAGATTTACAGCACTGTATCAAGGCACAGCAAAGTCAGGCATACGCACAAAAAGTAAAGCTGTCTAATCTTAAGATGATGGCTCAGACAGTTGCCTATGTACAGGAACATGGTTTCCAGAGCAAGGAAGATTTAGATACTGCCCTTTCCAATGCCTCCGCCCAAAGCACTGATGCCAAAAATACTCTGAAATCCACAGATGACTCTTTAAAAAGTATAAATGAACAGATTCATTACACCGGACAGTACCTTGCCAATAAATCCATCTATTTCGATTACCGAAAAAGTCGAAATAAAGAAAAATTTTATGAAGATCACCGGGCAGAACTCACCCTTTATGAGTCTGCTCTCCGAGTACTCAAAGAAAAAGCACAGGGCAAAAAACTCCCTACTCTGAAAATGTTGCGTGAGGAAAAGAGTCGTTTAACAGAATTGCAGACAGTACAGCGAGATGAATTTAACTCCCGGCGTGAATATGAACGTGAACTTCGTACAGTATGCTCCAATGTGGATATCATTCTTAATCACCCACATATACAGGAATCTCTGCACGAAACGTCACAAGAACATTCTTGTTTCCGTTAAAAATCTCGATAAAAAATTTTCCAAATTATTGTTCCAAATTATTTTTCACTTTCTCCGTTGACTAAATTCATTTTTTCGCATATACTATGAATAGGAAAACAGGCGACATCCTGTTGGTGTGGCTGACACCTAAAATCCGAAACGAAAGCCGAACATGAATCGGAGAGTTGGCAGGCAACAGAAAAACCTGAAAGCAAAGCCAGACATATGGGCTGGAGTGTTGGCGGACAACAGAAAAATCAGTCTATAAGGGAGATGCACAATGCTACGGTATTGTAATCTCCCTTTAAATATTTTATACATATTGCAGAGGTCATAATATGACAAAATACAACAAACAGCAGGCCATTTCTATCATTATAGATTGTGCTGCCAAATACGAAGAAAATCTCAATGGCTATCAGCTCTTATTTATTTTAAAAGACAAGCATAAACATATTTCTTCTCTGGAAGTAAGTTTTTATCCATATAATTTTCTTCACCTTACAGGCATTAAATTAATTGATGGCACTACTGCTACTGATTTTTACAAGCGCTGTTTAAACCATAAATTAAGTCCTGAAGATTTTTCCTTCGCATCTGATGGAACTACTCAGTTAAAACTTGAAATTCTTCCACAACTTATGCTTAAAAATATATCAGCTAAAATGGTTGGAGATTTTAACGGATGCAATCCAAAATTATATACAGAAAAATTAACTGGTGGCGTAAAAGCCTGCCTTGGCTTTGTAAAAACTCATCGTGCTGAATATGTGCCAAATACAGTACTGAATACAGATATTCGCACAGTTACTAAAATTTCACAGCAGGTAATCGCTACATATCGTCGAAAAAATTCAACTTCCCCTTATCAGGAATTAGTTTATAAGGCCAAAAAAATCGACTGGGATACCATTACCTTTCCGAAAGAATATGACTATCTCACCAAGCCAGGAAAAGATGGCGCATAACGCCATCTTTTCCTCAAACTATCCATCATCATTATTCTAAACTACTTTTCACTTATATCAAAGCACATTATAGCTAAATCCCCAGTCATAGAAAACATTTACATAGCAGGTTTTTGTATTATTGGTTGCAGAGGAATAACCATCAATTTTGTAATACTGTCTCTGAACAACCTTATACTTTGTATACAGCGGCCTATACTTAATCTGATAGGTTTTTCCACTAGGAACAGGCAAACTATACTGCACAGAATATGACTGACTCTTTCCAATCGTTACTCCTAAAGAAGCAGATATATCACCTGTACTGGTATATGAACCACTAATTGTGTTCGTCACTGTATCTGTTTTATTTACAGTAACTGTACCAGGCCCAGCCCCCTGTGGTCCCAATCTCCATGAACCATAAGTTGTTCCCTGATTTGTTTTACTGTCAACTTTCCAGTAATAATATCCATCTGTTCGTGGCTGTATTTCATACTCTGTTTTATCAGATAACAAGTTTACATGTTTTACTTCACTATTTCTATGCGGATATTCTGCAGCCATTACTTTTACTGGTAACATTGTCACTATGCTAAGTACAAGCACTGTTAAAAAAACTAATCATTTTTTTCATCCAATCGCCTCCTTTTTTTCTTTAAAGTAAAATATGTGCCTAAACCTATGAACATCAATGCCAATATTAGAATGATGGATAGTGGGTATTCAAAAATGTAGTCATATGAATGCTCATAAGCTGTTTTAAAAAGTTCCATATTTCTTTTCTGTTGCCATTCCGCAAAGAAAGGAGTACTTATTAATCCCAAAATACCAATAAGTAAAAATGTAATGCTATAATTTTTATTCTTTTTAGGGGGAGTCGTTTTATTATCATTTTTTTCATCAACGTCTCTTGATTTTAACATTTCGTCAACTTGAATATTAAATTTCTCACTCATTAAAATAAGAGTATTAATATTAGGTGCAGAAATTCCCATTTCCCACCTTGACACTGCCTGTCTTGTCACCCCTACTATTTCAGCAAATTGTTCCTGAGAAAGCTTATTATCCTGCCTTATCTTAAGAATCGTCTTTGCAATATTTTGATTACTATCTTTTGATCTATTCATGAGTCGCCCCTCCTTCCTTTTATTTGATTATATTATACTGTTGCTCCGCAATTAGAGCAAGCAATAAGACTTTACATTTCCGCAATTAACTATTGCTTTTTGGTTTTTTCACTTTTTACTATGTTCTATGTCTTGTCCCATCACTTCCCGCATAGTTTTCTGCCCACTTCGTCTTGCAACTTCTTCCTTTTTCTCATTCAGTTTTGTAAGGACAGATTCTTTTTGACGGTTCTTTTTATCTTTTGGTGCAGCATTATTCTTAAGTCCGTCAATCATATTATAATTTGCTTCCTCTGTGATTTCCGCACTTCGCAGGTATTCTCCATTCTCCATATACTTCTGCCAGTTATCCAGTTTCGGTTTATAGTCTTCTGTCTGCTCCTGCACTGGCGGATGAAGCGAATCAAGAATCTTCTGTTTTACTACATCATCAAATCCATTGTAAGTACCGTCTACAAGCACATTCCCGTTCTGATCTAAGACTACATACGCAACATCTTTCCCATATTGTTCATGCTCCATAAGAAAATAATTTTTTCCCTCTATCAACAGATAATCTATTACTTCCCATGTTCCGTCTTTTCCCTCTATTTCATATCCAACTGTATCTTTGGTAAGTCCACCGCTTTCTGAAGATATGACTTTCATAAAATCAGAAATCTCTATAAAAGTGTCTTTGTTTACATAGTAAGTGGTCATGACCCCCTCATCATTCAGGATCAGCACATCACTGGTACTGACTGCATGACCTTTATAATTGTGCGGCTGTTTCTTCTCCAGCTCCTTTTTTATCTGCTCCGGTGTTTCTCCCAGCTTCATTGTTCCCAGATACACCTGTTCATAATTTTCCATCTGCACAGGAATCTGATCCTTTGCAAGTTCCTCATAGGTTCGGAAAAGAAGATTTCTCAATTCCGGTTTCTTTTTTAGCTGATAAACTGCAAACTGACTTGCACTCATTCTCCATCCACCTCCAGATCTGCTTTATAGATTTCTACCGTTTTCTGCAGTTCTTCATATCCCTCATCGCTAAGATAGTAGAGCTTCTGAATCGTTGTAAAAATCAGCAGTTTCATATCTTCGTCCAGATAGGAAAAAATCTCATCCATCGCTTCCATTGTCTGAATCCGGTTTCCTGCATCAAAAATTGCGACTGCTATATATTCATCTTCCTCAAACCTTACCATCATAATGTTACATCTCCCTTCTTATGTGCCTTGGATTTTTCTTTCGACGTATTCTGCTCCTGCTCTTTTATTTTCGCCTGACGCTCTCTGAGTGCCTGAAGAACGGATTCTTTTCTGCTCTTTGGTTGCGGAACGTTTTCTTTTTGTATAGGCTTCTCCTCTATTTTCGTAAGCTCCTGCTTTTGGGCAAAATATTTTTCCACATCATCCATTGCTTTTTGTACTAATGGACTTTCCTTATAATGCTGAATCATATCCACATCTTCCCGGTCAACTTTTCCCAGTCGCATAAGATCATACGGTCCGTCATAATCACTTCCATCATGCAGTTCAAATCCAACACCTTTTATTCCATTCATGCGATCTGCAGGAATCGTTTCATAAATGCGTAATGCTTCTTCCAGGGTAAGGTTCTCATGATACTCACCCATAACAGGAAATTCCATACACTCCGCAACATAAAAAGTGATCGTGGCTTCTGGCTGTTTCTGCTCTGGCTGCCTGGTAAAAACAGAGAGTGTTTCTGCATTTTCCAGACGTGACAGTAATGACCGGGCAGTGACTACATCACTGTCTATATCCGATTCTTCCGACACCTCAGTCAGCCAGTCTTTTAAACCTGCTGTATCCTTGTTCAAAATATCCTCTGTAATTTTCTCGACCTGTTCTTCCCTATTTTCAACACTATCTTTATATTCATAAGTATCATACTCATAACTAAAATTATCCAAGTCCACTGCGAGTTTCTTGATTTCCTGCTGATCAAGATAGGCTTCGGATTCCTTTATATATTCTGCTAGGGTAATCCTTTCTTCTGAGATTGGGTTAATGTCTATTTTAATGCCTGCTATTGCCATACCATAGGAATTCAATTCGTTAAAAAAAACTATCCTCCCGAATATTTCCCCCGATAAGAAAGCACCACATCAAGATCAGAATCTGCACGATACAGGTCATCTCTGCTTCTGGAACCATGTATTCTCGCCCCAATTAATGTAACTTCATTTTCCAGTCCCATTTCTTCCAGAACAGCTCTTGCATGAAATAAAACTTCATATTCAATTTCTGCCCTGCCCATTCCATTCAATGCTGTTTCACATCTGCCAAGTTCCGAAGTGAATCGAACATCTCCACTAGCCAGCACTTCTTTAGAATGACTGATTACCTTATCCCGAAACTCCCTGTCATCAACTTTTACACATTCAACATCTTCCAAACCTTCATTTTTCAGGCTGGCATACATTGCTTTCTGAATAGAATCTTCTGGATTTCCACAGGCATCTCCTGAAATTTCATGAAGTTTCTGATCATACACCAGGTATTTATAGCCTTCCTCAGTCGGTTGCACTGTTAAATACATACCAGACATTTTAAATTGTACGGTTATTCCCTCATAATTTTTTAATGCCGCTTCCCTGTCATAACCATCAAAAAAAGCCTTTGGACAATTACG
>ENA-OQDM01000848-OQDM01000848.1-human-gut-metagenome-genome-assembly--contig:-NODE-848-length-14769-cov-1.826595_pt1 | contig 14769 bp, 15 predicted proteins | sample MGYA00242772_ERZ504605 | MGnify/ENA primary metagenome ERZ504605 (study PRJEB26092, sample SAMD00036348) | human gut metagenome | host: Homo sapiens | study: EMG produced TPA metagenomics assembly of... | reverse complement strand
GGTTGATCGTGCCATGGCAGCAGATTTCTCCTGGAGTCATTCTGCAAAACAGTACGAAGAAATGTACAACTGGCTGATCGGTGATAAATAAGGAGTAAACCCAAATATGATGCAGGGCACCGTGCAGAAACGGTGCCCTTTTTGTCGAAAAGTTTTGCTTGACTTTGCCGACGATTTATAATAGCATATAAGAAGAAAACACGAACATAGGTTTGGTATGAGCGTTTGAAATTAAGAAAATATAAGGAGAATCCATAAGATGATTAATGAAGAGAAGCAGAAAGCGCTGGAGGCAGCTCTTGGACATATTGAGAAGCAGTACGGTAAAGGATCTGTAATGAAGCTTGGGGATTCCAGTTCTAATATGGTAGTAGAAGCGGTTCCGACAGGCTCTCTTGGACTGGATATTGCGCTTGGAGTCGGTGGAGTGCCGAAGGGACGTATCGTGGAGATCTACGGACCTGAATCCAGTGGTAAGACAACGGTTGCATTACATATGGTAGCTGAGGTGCAGAAGAGAGGCGGAATTGCCGGATTTATTGATGCAGAACATGCACTTGATCCGGTGTATGCAAAGAATATCGGTGTTGATATTGACAATTTATATATTTCACAGCCGGATAATGGTGAGCAGGCTCTGGAGATCACTGAGACAATGGTTCGTTCAGGGGCTGTTGATATTGTAATCGTGGACTCTGTTGCGGCGCTTGTTCCGAAGGCGGAGATCGAGGGTGATATGGGAGACAGCCATGTTGGACTGCATGCCCGTCTGATGTCGCAGGCTTTGAGAAAACTGACTGCAGCGATCAGCAGATCCAACTGTGTGGTTATTTTTATCAACCAGCTTCGTGAGAAAGTTGGCGTTATGTTTGGTAATCCGGAGACAACGACCGGTGGACGAGCTCTGAAGTTCTATGCTTCTGTACGTCTTGATGTCAGAAGAACAGAAACCCTGAAGCAGGGTGGCGAGATGGTTGGTAACCATGTCAAGGTCAAAGTTGTTAAGAATAAAGTTGCTCCGCCGTTCAAACAGGCTGAGTTTGATATTATGTTTGGTACTGGCATTTCCAGAGAAGGTGAGATTCTTGATCTTGCATCAGAATGCAATGTGGTGAATAAGAGTGGTGCATGGTACTCTTACAATGGAGAGCGTATCGGACAGGGAAGAGAGAATGTGAAGATTTTCCTGAAAGATCATCCGGAAATCTGTGAAGAAATCGAAAAACAGGTAAGAATCCAGTATCATCTTCTTCCAGAAGAGGAGGCTGCACAGCAGAATCCGGCAGCGCAGGATGCAGAAGAAGAGCAGGAATAATTGAATGACAGATATGGAACAGCAGCAGAAAGAAGTTCGTAAGAAAGCACTGAAGCTTCTGGAACATATGGACCGCACGGAGAAGGGATTATATGATCGGCTTCTCCGTGCCGGCTTTTCGGAAGCTCTGGCAGCAGATGCTGTCGCATATGTGAAGGATTATGGATATGTAAATGATGCGAGATATGCGACGAATTATATTATGTACAGGATTCATGACAAGAGTCACCAGAAGATATTCCAGGAATTACAGCAGAAAGGGATTGACCGTCAGACGATCCAGAGTGCATGGGACGAAGCGGCAGAACTGGAGATGCCGGATGAAAGGAAACTCCTTCGGCAGATGGTAGAGAAGAAATATGCTCCAGGTAGCAGCCTTGATGAGAGGGAAATGAGACGGCTGTATGGGTATCTGGCACGACGTGGTTTTCGCTCCGGAGATATTTTTTCCGTATTGGAAGAAATGGATATCTCATAATGGTTCTGTACCTGAACAGTTATGAGTTAAAAATTATGTAGAAAAACTTGACATAAATCCTAAAAACAGCTAAACTTGTATTGTTGTATTTGTACAATGAAAACTAAATAAGGAGGTGCTCCTGTGGCAATTACAATTATTGTAGCAATTGTCGCTGTAGCGGTCGCACTGCTTATTGCGGTTCCTCTTACTTGCAAGGTTGCGGTTAACAACAAAGCTAAAAAAGATGCTGAAGTTGTTGGCACAGCAGAAGACAGAGCAAGAAGCATCATAGATGAAGCTTTAAAAACTGCTGAGACGAAGAAGAGAGAAGCTTTATTGGAAGTAAAGGAAGAATCCCTCAGAACGAAAAATGAACTTGAGAAGGAAACCAAGGAACGAAGATCCGAACTGCAGAAATACGAAAGACGTGTTTTATCAAAAGAGGAATCGGTTGATAAAAAAGCGGATGCAGTAGAGAAGCGTGAGGCAGAGTGCACAGCAAAAGTTGCTGAGTTACAAAAAAGAGAAAAGAAAGTAGACGAACTTGAACAAAAAGGAGTACAGGAACTGGAAAGAATTTCCGGTCTGACCTCCGACCAGGCAAAAGACGAGTTACTCAGAAGTGTAGAAGATGACGTCAAAGTTGATGTTGCCAGAATGTACAAGGAACTGGAAAACAGGGCCAAGGAAGAAGCTGGCAAGAAAGCAAAAGAGTACGTGGTAAATGCAATTCAGAAATGTGCAGTTGACCATGTCGCAGAGACTACAATTTCTGTTGTACAGCTTCCAAGTGATGAGATGAAGGGTAGAATCATCGGACGTGAAGGACGTAACATTCGTACTCTTGAAACACTGACAGGTGTTGATCTGATCATTGATGATACACCGGAAGCAGTCGTTTTATCTGCTTTTGACCCGATTCGCCGTGAGATCGCCAGAGTGGCTCTGGAGAAACTCATCGTTGACGGACGTATTCATCCGGCTAGAATCGAAGAAATGGTAGAGAAAGCACAGAAAGAAGTAGAAACACAGATTCGTGAAGATGGTGAGAACGCAGCAATGGATGTTGGTGTTCACGGTATCCATCCAGAACTGCTGAAACTTCTTGGACGTATGAAATTCCGTTCAAGCTATGGACAGAATGCTTTGAAACATTCTATCGAGGTGGCACAGCTTTCAGGAATTCTCGCCGGAGAAATCGGTGTAGATGTCCGTATGGCAAAACGTGCCGGATTGCTTCATGATATCGGTAAATCTATCGATCATGAGGTAGAGGGTTCACATATTCAGATTGGCGTAGATCTTTGTAAGAAATACAAAGAATCCGCAGTTGTCATCAATACAGTTGCGTCTCACCATGGAGATGTGGAACCGGAATCTCTTGTTGCATGTATTGTTCAGGCAGCTGATGCAATTTCAGCAGCAAGGCCGGGTGCAAGAAGAGAGACACTTGAGACTTACACAAACCGTTTGAAACAGTTGGAAGACATTACAAATGAATTTAAGGGAGTCGACAAGTCCTTTGCTATTCAGGCAGGCAGGGAAATTCGTGTAATGGTAGTACCGGAACAGGTTACAGATGCAGATATGGTTCTGTTGGCAAGAGATATCTCCAAACAGATCGAAGCTGAACTGGAATATCCGGGTCAGATTAAAGTTAATGTGATTCGTGAGAGCCGTGCGGTAGATTACGCGAAGTAATCTTTCAGAGACATAGAAGTTCAGAAAGGGTATGATACTGAGAAGTGTCATATCCTTTTTTTATGTTCTAAGTCTGGAAAAAACCCCGTAGACTGGTATGGGGTGAGGAGATGAAACAAAAACTATCAGTAAATAAAAACAGAGAATTACCGGCTTATTATCTGTTTTTTATTGGGTGTGTCATTGGGATTGTGCTTCCGAATCTGATATATAAAATGCAGTGGAAACAAAATACAGTATCTGCATTATATCTCATGGGAATTTATGCAGAAAAAGGGAGCAGAGAGTATTTCTGGAAAGTGCTGAGAATGAGGGGAGGTTTGTTTCTTCTTGTTGCTGGCAGTGGCCTGACGATATTTGGGGTTTTGGTTGCGGTAGGTGGAATGATTTTGTTGGGAATAGGAATGGGTATGTTGATGACCATGTCAATCCTTCAGTTCGGATTTCACGGTGGTTTGATCGGCATAGGACTGATGTTTCCTCAGTTTATTATTTACGTACCATGTTTTTTTGCTGTAAGTAAGAACGTATATGAATATTCGATGAGAATTTGGAAAAACCATAGCTCTTTTTCGGGACAGGTATCGACTTATATAGTGAAAATGCTGATATGTGCAGTTGTCCTGTGTGCTGGAATTCTGTCAGAGGTTTACTGCAATCCGGTCATAATGAAAATTTTAATACAGAATTTGAAAATATTTTAAAGGTTGTTTTACCATATATAGTATTGGTTGACAATAAATCTGCGATATTTTGTAGAAAACACGGAAAAGCCTGATTTTAAAAGGGTTTAGCACAGAAAAAAGATTTGATTTTATGTAAAATTGCAAGTATAATACAGATACATTTGGGGAAGATAAATTTTTAATATAATACGGGAAGTAATGGGAATGGAAAAAGTAATAGAAAATTTTATTGCGTATATGCGAGAGGCAAAGAAGGCATCGCAGAACACGGAGATTTCATACGAGCGTGATCTGAAAAAACTGGCCCGATATCTTCGTAATCAGAAGATTATGGATTTTCAGAAGTTACCAAGACGGATCTACAAGGTTATCTGAAGGAATTGCAGAAGGAGAATCTGGCATTATCTACAATTTCCAGAAATATTGCATCAATAAGAGCACTGTATCATTATATGATAAGAACAGGGAAAATGCAGGAAGATCCGTCTGAAACACTAAAGCCGCCAAAATTAGAGAAAAAAATGCCGGAAATTCTGTCGGTAGAAGAAGTAGACAGACTGCTAAAACAACCGAACCTGAACACACCTAAGGGTATTCGGGACAATGCTATGATGGAATTGATGTATGCAACAGGAATGAGAGTCAGTGAACTGATCCATTTACAGATTACAGATATTAATCTGCAGATGGGATATGTGATCTGCCATGATTCAGAAAAAGAGCGGATCATTCCAATCGGCAATGTGAGCAGAAATGCAATTTTGCAATATATGGAGCATTCCAGAGGCTTTTTTGTTAAGAACAAAAAAGAATCCTCTTTATTTACAAACTGTTCGGGGAAATCTATGAGCAGACAGGGATTCTGGAAAGTTTTGAAAGGATATGCGGTAGATGCCGGAATTCACAGAGATATTACACCACATACATTACGCCATTCCTTTGCGGTACATATGCTGCAGAACGGAGCAGATGTAAAAAGCGTGCAGGAAATGCTTGGACATTCGGATATTTCTTCTACACAGATTTATCTGGGAATGAATGTAGCAAGAATGAGAGATGTGTATATGAAAGCACATCCCAGACATTAAAAAGGCAGAGTCAGATAAACGGCTCTGCCTTTTGGCGTTCTTAGTAATTAACACATTTCTGCAATTGTGTAAAGCAGTTTTTCGGATTCCTCCCATCCGAGACATGGATCTGTGATGGATTTTCCATAAATATGATTTCCGCCAATCTTCTGATTGCCAGGTTCGATATAACTTTCAATCATGAAACCTTTTACCAGTTTATGAAGTTCAGGATCGACCATACGACTGTGAAGAACTTCTTTGGCGATACGAACCTGCTGTTCATACCTTTTGTTGGAGTTGGAGTGGTTGGTGTCTACGATAACTGCCGGGTTCTGGAGATTCTTTTCCTGATATTTTTCCCACAGAAGACGAAGATCTTCGTAATGGTAGTTCGGGATAGCCTCTCCATGTTTATTTACAGCACCACGAAGGATGGTATGTGCAAGTGGATTACCAGTTGTTTCAACTTCCCAGCTTCTGTAAATGAAACGATGAGAACCCTGTGCAGCAACGACAGAGTTCAGCATAACGCTATAATCACCGCTGGTCGGGTTTTTCATGCCGGCAGGCACATCCATACCACTGACGGTAAGGCGATGCTGCTGATCTTCAACAGAACGGGCACCGACAGCTACATAAGAGAGAATGTCGGAAAGATAACGATAGTTTCCGGATAAAGCATTTCATCTGCGCAGGTGAAAGCGCTTTCCTGAATTGCGTGAATATGCATTTTACGAATGGCAATCAGCCCGGCAAGCATATCGGGTGCTTTTTCAGGATCTGGCTGATGAACCATACCTTTGTATCCTTCACCTGTAGTACGTGGCTTATTGGTATAAACTCGTGGAATGATCAGAACTTTGTCTGCAATTTTATCCTGCACTTTACGCAGACGAAGAAGATAATCACAAACAGCATCTTCGTTATCGGCAGAACATGGACCGATGATTGCAAGAAATTTATCAGATTTGCCTGTAAAGACATCACGGATCTCCTGATCTCTTTTTGCTTTCAATTCCTGAATTGCAGCATCGATGGGATACTGGTTGCGGATCTCGGCAGGTGTAGGCAGTTTCTTTTAAAAAAGTGAATCCCATATTTTCCTCCTCGCATCCGGAATTTACCGGACATAATGGTATATTCATAATTGCATATGCGGGGCGTTCCCCGTTTGTCTGACAGCATCGGACATATCGCGTTTATTATAAACGATTAAAAAGTGGTTGTCGATAGAAATGTTATATATTTAACGCAAAACTTTATAAAGTTACCATGTGTAATTGCTAAAATTCCATATGATACAGTGCATAAATATGTAAAAGACTGAGCAGAATTTCACTAAGCAGAAGTCCATACAGATATCCACGTATACCAAGGACGGGGATGGCAAATATTACGAAAGAGATTCGGAGAAGAATCCCGAGAACACTGTGAACGAGTGTTGTTCCGGTTTTTCCCAGACCATTCAAAATACTGGTAAGTGCAATATTTGTATAAAGAAACGGACAGATAAATGAAAGTGTACGAATGTAGAGTCCGGCATCTGTATTATGGAAAAGTATGGTTCCGGCAAAATTTCCCCCAAAGTAAAAAACGGTGGTGCATAAAGATCCGAGAAGGATACAGGCAGTACAGGTGTACGTGTGATATAGCGGATTTTTTTGTGGTGTCCAAGTGCCTGCATTTCCGCAACAGAGGGCATCAGAATGACAGATGCAGAGCTGGTAACGGTAGAAGGAAAAAGAATGCAGGGAAGAGCCATTCCGGTAAAAACTCCATAGAGACTCAAAGCTTCGGATGGAGAGAGACCATACATACGGAGACACTGGGGAATCAATACAACTTCGATGGCGGCCAGTACAGAGAGAAGAAGCCGGTTCAGAGTCAGGGGAAGTGCCATATGCCCGATCTCAGATATTTTTTGCACAGGTTTTTCTATATGATGTGAAGATACAGAACTGTTCAGACTTATACAGATAAAAGAACACAGAGCAGCGGCAAGTTCTGAGAGAAAACTTCCTGCAACTGCAATCATTGCGGTGACAGCAATATTGCGGGATAGACAGATCTGCCAGAGCAGGCAGGTGGAAAAAATACGGACGAGCTGTTCCAGAATCTGTGTGGCAGCGGGAAAAGAAGCTTTTTTCAGTCCAAGATAGTAGCTATTAACACAGAGATGGACGGAAGCAAAGGGAAAACTTAGGGCGAGCAGGCGAATCAGTGATTCAGTAGCCGGTTCCTTTAAAATCTGTACAGCAAAAAAATCAGAAAAAGTAAAAATGCTCCATGCGGCTATGCCGGAGAGAAAAAGAGCAAGAAAGGTACCAATGCGGAAACAGTCCTGCGCTTCTTTTTTTTCTCCAAGTGCCGTGTGAGAGGATATCAGGCGGGAGAGTGCTGTCTGAATCCCGAGGTGGTCATGGCAAGAACCAGATGCTGCAGAGGAACAACCAGCTGATACAGACCGATTCCTTCTGCACCAATGGTATGTGAAAGGAATATTCTATAAAAGAAGCCCATAATACGGCTGATCAGGCCAGCAGAAGTCAGAAGGAAAGTTCCTTTGAAAAATCGTTCTTTCGACATGAAAAACGTCCTGTGGCTTTTTTGACAGTATATGCAGAAAACCTCCTTGACAGAACAGAGGGTTTCTGCTAAAGTATGACTTGAAATAAATCCGACGAAAACACTAGGAATTAAAGAGGTGAGTGGATGAAACTGTCAACAAGGGCAAGATACGGTCTCAAGGCATTGATTGATCTGGGTCTGCATTGTGAAACAGAAGCCGTTTCCATTCAGAGTATTGCAAGCCGACAGAATATCTCAGACAGCTATCTGGAGCAGCTTATGGCGAAGCTTAAGAAGGCTGGTCTGGTGGATAGTACCAGAGGTGCCGGTGGTGGTTACCGGCTGGGACGACCGGCAGCAGAGATTTCCGTGGGTGATGTCCTAAGGGTTCTGGAGGGAAGTCTGGAAGCTGCACAGTGTTCCGGAATGGAAGATGAGAGCACCTGTGAGAATCACGATATCTGCGTGACGAAATATGTGTGGAAACGAATCAACGACAGTATCACACAGGCAGTAGATACTATGATGCTGGATCAGTTGATTGAAGAAAGCCGGAAAAAACAACAGGAAAAAATGTAAAATTTCATTTTTAAGCAGGAGGAAAAAACATGAGTAAATTAATATATCTGGATAACGCAGCAACAACCAAAACTGCTCCGGAAGTTCTTGATGCAATGCTTCCGTATTTTTCTGAATATTATGGAAATCCTTCCAGTATCTATGATTTTGCACAGAAGAGCAAAGAGGCTGTAACAAAAGGAAGACAGCAGATTGCAGATGCACTGAATACCAGAAAAGAAGATATTTATTTTACAGCAGGCGGAAGTGAGGCAGATAACTGGGCACTTAAGGCTACCTTTGAAGCATACAAGTCCAAAGGTAATCACATTATTACAACCAAGATCGAGCATCATGCTATTCTGCATACATGTGAATATCTGGAAAAAGAAAGAGGAGCAAAGATCACATATCTTGATGTGGATGAGAATGGAGTTGTCCGTCTGGATGAACTGGAAAAAGCAATCACACCGGAAACCATCCTTATTTCTGTAATGTTTGCAAACAATGAGATTGGAACCATTCAGCCAATCAAAGAAATTGGACGTATTGCCAAAGAACATGGCATCCTGTTCCATACAGATGCAGTTCAGGCATTTGGCCAGGTACCGATCGATGTGGATGAATACAACATTGATATGCTGAGCTCCAGTGGACACAAGATTAATGGACCGAAAGGAATCGGCTTCCTTTATATTCGTAAAGGTGTCAAGATCAAATCCTTCGTACATGGTGGCGCGCAGGAACGTAAACGTCGTGCAGGTACAGAGAATGTTCCTGGAATCGTTGGATATGGTGCAGCAGCAGAACGTGCAGTAAGAACTATGAAAGAACGTACTGCTAAGGAAATCGAGCTGAGAGATTATCTGATCAATCGTCTGACTACTGAGATTCCATATTCCAGACTGAATGGTGACAGAGTAAAACGTCTCCCGAACAATGTAACGTAAGCTTCCAGTTCATCGAAGGTGAGTCCATGCTTCTGATGCTTGACCAGAACGGCATCTGTGGTTCCAGTGGATCTGCATGCACATCAGGTTCTCTGGATCCGTCTCATGTACTTCTTGCGATCGGTGTACCGCATGAAGTTGCGCATGGATCTCTGAGACTTACTTTAAGCGATGAAACAACAAAGGAAGATCTTGATTTTGTAGTAGAAAAACTGAAAGAGATTGTGCAGTATCTGAGAAGTATGTCTCCATTATATGAAGATTTTATCAAGAAACATCAGCAGTAATAAATAAAAGTGTTCATCAAGGGCAGACGATGATAGACCGAAGAAAATAAGAAGAAAATAACAGGAGGAAGTTATATTATGTACAGTGAAAAAGTTATGGATCATTTTCAGCATCCAAGAAATGTAGGAGAAATCGAAAACGCAAGTGGTGTAGGAACCGTTGGTAACGCTAAATGTGGCGATATCATGAGAATGTTCCTTGATATCGATGATAAGACTCATATCATCAAAGAATGCAAATTCAAAACATTTGGCTGTGGTGCTGCTGTTGCAACCAGCAGTATGGCAACAGAGATGGTAAAAGGAAAAACTATCGAAGAGGCAATGCAGATCACAAATAAAGCCGTTATGGAAGCTCTGGACGGACTTCCGCCGGTCAAAGTACACTGCTCACTTCTTGCAGAAGAAGCAATCCATGCTGCACTGTGGGATTATGCACAGAAACATGGAATCGTGATCGAGGGACTGGACAAACCAAAGTCTGACATCAGTGAGGGTGAAGAGGAAGAAGAATATTAATAAATTCGGCTGTGAGGGGGAGAATGCCAACGGTAAAATAGAGAATGCTGTTTGGAAATATTAATTTGTAGCAAACAGTAAATTGTGAGGTGAAATGTTGACAGGACTTACAGATGAACAGGTAAATGAGCGAATCGCAGAAGGCAAGGTTAATGCGGACGAGAATCCGAATACCCGGACCTATAAGCAGATCATAAGAGAAAACACACTGACATTTTTCAACTTTCTGAACCTTGTACTTCTGGTGCTTGTACTTCTGGTTGGCTCTTATAAGAATGCATTTTTTGTATGTATCATTGTTATCAATACCCTGATCGGTATTGCACAGGAGATACGTGCCAAGAAAACAATCGATAAGCTGGCAATCCTTACAGCGAGAAAATCAGTTGTTATCCGTGAAGGACAGAAATGGACCGTTCCGACAGAAGAACTGGTACTGGATGACGTGGTCTGTCTCAAGACCGGTGATCAGGTACCGGCAGATGCGAGGGTGCTTGAAGGCAGTGTAGAGGTCAATGAATCTCTTTTGACTGGTGAATCAGACAATCTTCCCAAGAATGTGGGAGATGAGCTTTTTCCGGAAGTTTTGTGACTTCCGGAGAGGCAAACTGTCAGATCATCCATGTCGGAAAGGACAACTATGCAGCCCAGATCACCAGTGAGGCAAAAGAATTCAAGCGTCACAATTCAGAACTGAAGAATTCTCTGAATGCGATTCTGAAGGTGATCAGTATCATTATTGTACCGATTGGAGCGTTGTTGTTTTACAAGCAGTACTATATTGTTGGAGATACATTTAAGGATTCTATCGTAAGTATGGTAGCCGGAGTCCTTGGTATGATCCCGGAAGGCCTTGTTCTTCTGACCAGCGTTGCACTGACACTTGGAGCACTTGTCCTTGCTAATAAGAAGACACTGGTGCAGGAGCTCTATTGTATTGAGACGCTTGCCAGAGTTGACACACTTTGTCTGGACAAGACTGGTACGATCACCGAAGGAACCATGTGCGTGGAGCGTGTGGAGCCTTACAGAGTTTCTAAAGATGAGAGTACGGATGCGGAAGTCGATGCAGGACTGGCCGAGATTACGGAATCAGCAGAACTGACAGAAATGGATACGGAATCCAGACAGACAGAAGTACAGGCAGCCGAAGTATTCGATACAGAAATAACAGAAGTTTCTGCAACTGAGGTTTCGGCAGATGAAACAGACGCAGGTCCGGCATTTATGGACGAAGTCGGCGAGATCATGTGCAATATGATGTACGTACTCAAAGATCAGAATGCAACGATCGATGCATTGCGTAAACGTTTTCCGGCAAAGCAGGGTATGACACTGGAACATGTGATTCCATTTTCTTCCGACAGAAAATACAGTGGTGCCGTTTTTGAAGAAAAAGGCACATATTTGATGGGAGCAGCACAGTTCCTGTTTCCAGAAGATAACCAGGAGCTGACAGAACGATGTCAGGCATATGCTGAAGACGGGCTTCGAGTACTGGTTTTGGCGCATAGTTCCCAGATGGTAGAAGGGACAGAACTTCCAGAGGGACTGGAACCGCTTGCACTGATGCTTATGACAGATGTGATCAGAGAGGAAGCACCAGATACACTGGCATTCTTTGAAAGCCAGGAGGTAGATCTTAAGGTCATTTCCGGTGATGATCCGGTGACGGTCGCAGCGATTGCAAAGCGTGCCGGACTTAAAAATGCCGACAGATATGTAGATGCGACGACATTGACATCCGATGAGATGCTTCAGGATGCAGTTGCAGAGTACAGCGTGTTCGGACGGGTGACGCCACAGCAGAAAAAAATCGATGGTTCAGGCACTGCAGTCCCAGGGACATACAGTAGCTATGACTGGTGACGGTGTCAACGATGTTCTTGCCCTGAAAGAGGCTGACTGCAGTATTGCCATGGCACAGGGAAGTGATGCTGCAAAGAATATTGCAAATGTCGTTCTTCTGGATTCAAATTTTGCATCTATGCCGCATATTGTAAATCAGGGACGAAGAGTCGTAAACAACATCCGTACTGCGGCATCCATGTTCCTGATCAAGACGATGTTTTCCGTTATGTTGTCATTGCTGACGATCTTCTTTGGAAATACGTATCCGTTTGAACCGATCCAGATGTCACTGATCAGCGCGTGTGCGGTAGGTATTCCGACATTCCTGCTTGCACAGGAAAACAATTACGAGAAGATTGATCATACGTTCCTGAGGCATGTATTTATCAATGCGTTTCCGGCAGCACTCACGATTACATCGTGTGTGTTTGCGGTCATGCTCGTTTGTCAGAATGTATATCATTCCACAGAAATGTTGAATACAGCCTGTGTCCTTGTTACGGGATGGAACTATATGGCTGCATTGAAGACCGTTTATGCACCACTGAATACCTATCGTAAGACGATTATTTACGGTATGCAGTTTATATTCTTTGCGGCGGCCGTTATTTTCCAGAAACTGCTTTCTCTTGGTTCTTTGGATTTTGGAATGATCATCCTGGTATTCATACTGATGACCTTTGCACCGGTACTGATCGATGTGATCACTGTCTGGCTGAAGGGAATCTATGCACGTTCTCTGGATAAAGAAAACCCAGGAAAATTTACTGCATTTATTGATAAATTACGCAAATAGAATAGGAATTCGAATAAAAAGGCTCCGGTCAGATTGACCAGAGCCTTTTTAAATATTTATGTACTTAAAAATTATTGTTTATTTCTGCACAGCCAATAGCATCCGAATGCAGGAATCTGCACACCTTTGGCTTCCATCTCACGTCCGGAGATAAGATCTGTGTACATACCATCTTCTTCATTGATCCATGCAACTTTATCATTTTCGCTGAAATTGTAGATTCCGATAAATTTTTCTTCATCATTCTCACGTACAAAGGCAAGAATGGAATTATCCCAGGTGTCAATGGTATGAATTGGCACATTGCTGTTGAATATACATGGCTTGAACGGATATGCTCCAGTTTATCAAGCACAGGGAAAAGTTTGCCCTGTACAGTAGCAGGATCATGACGGTTTTCAGCCAGCTTCCAGTCGAATTTTCCTCTGTGAAGATAACGTGAATCATCGGATTTTTCCGGATCATCTTTGTAAGAATAATCATTCACCTGACCAATCTCGTCGCCGCTGTAGATTACCGGGATACCGGACTGAGAGAGCATGAATGCATGCAGTGTAATATCATAACGGACAGCTCTGTCCACACCTTCCTGATTTCCTTCAAATCCAAAACGCTCAATACCACAGAGAGAAGCTGTTGTTCCGCACAGTCTTGCATCACCAAGACGCGGATCATCATTATAAAGTTCTCCTCGTGCAAAAGAATCTGGATATTTTCCTGTAAGGAAATCATTCAGATATTTCTTATGAGGTACTTCCTGAATACCGAAGTTTTCGAGATATTCATAATCCAGTCCCCATCCAATATCGTCATGGCAACGCAGATAATTCTGGAATACATAATCTCTCGGAAGTTCGGAGATGATATCCAGCTGACGGCGAAGCAGGGAGACATCTTTTGTTGCAACTGTGTGCCATGTGCTTGCCATAGTCGTAACGTTGTACAGCAGATGACATTCTGGTTTTTCGACAGTTCCGAAATATGGAACAACTTTTTCAGGAGCCATGACAACTTCTCCGAGAAGAAGAACACCAGGGCATACGATCTCACAGATCATACGCATGATACGAACGATGGTGTGAACCTGTGGCAGGTTACGGCAGTTCGTCCCAAGCTGCTTCCAGATATATGGTACAGCATCCAGACGGACAATATCTACACCCTGGTTAGCCAGGTACAGCATGTTAAAGATCATTTCGTTCAGGACGATCGGATTGCGGTAGTTCAGATCCCACTGATACGGATAGAAAGTAGTCATAACATGTTTATGAAGGTCTTCCAGCCAGGTGAAGTTGCCAGGTGCAGTTGTCGGGAACACTTCCGGGCAGGTCTGCTCATATAATGAAGGAATATCATAATTATCAAAGAAAAAGTAACGGTCCTGATATTCTTTTTCTCCTGCACGGGCGCGTTTTGCCCATTCGTGGTCTTCGGATGTATGGTTCATGACGAAGTCCAGGCAGACGTTGATGCCGCGATTATGGCAGGCAGCAGTCAGTGCTGCAAAATCATCCATGGTTCCAAGTTCTTCCTGAACCTTCCGGAAATCAGCAACTGCATAACCGCCGTCACTGCGTCCCCTCGGGGAGTCAAGGAGTGGCATCAGATGCAGATAATTGACATTGCATTCCTGTATATAATCCAGTTTGGATTCCAGATTGGAAAGAGTACCGGCAAAAGCGTTGACATACATCATCATACCGGTGAGATCGTTGCGTTTATACCATGTCGGATCTTTTTCGCGATTCAGATCAGATTCTTTCAGGGCATCATTTCTCATATCATAGAATTTCTTCAGGACTTTGAGAAGATCATTGAGATGCATTGTGACATATGGGTTATTCTGATACAGTTCACAGTAGAGCCATTTCAGCTCGTCCAGATGACGGGCAAGACGCTCACGATAGATGTGATCATCATCACGCTTATTTTCCAGTTTGACTGGTTCAGCTTTTGTAGTTTCGACTTTGGCAGTCTCTGTTTTTTAGTTCCCAACCTTAGCTGATTC
>ENA-OQDM01000847-OQDM01000847.1-human-gut-metagenome-genome-assembly--contig:-NODE-847-length-14809-cov-1.768288_pt1 | contig 14809 bp, 13 predicted proteins | sample MGYA00242772_ERZ504605 | MGnify/ENA primary metagenome ERZ504605 (study PRJEB26092, sample SAMD00036348) | human gut metagenome | host: Homo sapiens | study: EMG produced TPA metagenomics assembly of... | reverse complement strand
CACGTTCTTTATCATAGAATTCACCGTATTATAATCGGCTCTGCCAGAGCTTTTCTCCTGATACTAACCATTCCAGAGAACAGACTATGGCATAATGGAATTCGCACCATCTACGATCACACTCTGTCCTGAATAATAGCACGAATCCGGTCCTGCCAAAAATGCAATAACAGGAGCAATATCATTTTCAGGATCACCAAATCTCTTCATCGGATTCAAGTTTACCTGCTTTGCATACTCCTCCGGAAATTTTGCAGCCCAGGCCTTAGCCGCCGGTGATTCTGCACCTGGAAGAACGATATTGACACAAATTCCATACTGTCCCCATTCTTTGCAGCGATCTTTGTCAGACCTCTTAATGCTTCTTTATTAGAACCATAAGCTAACTGACCAGCTATACCGAACATACCTGTCGCCGAAGCAAAGTTAATAATTCTTCCCTCATGCTGCTCTTTCATATAAGGGAATGCTGCCTGCATATAATTAAGAGAACCGATCACTCCGCTCTCCCAGGCTTTGAGCATATTTTCATAAGTAGTTTCCTCAACCGGAGCAGAAGGTACGATTGCCTGTGCATTATTCACTACAACGTCCACTGTTCCATATGTATCGACTGTTGCTTTAACAACTTCTTCTACTTTTGCTCTGTCAGCGGAATCACAGCTCATAGCAAAGCCATCTCCACCAAGTTCTTTAATTTCTGCGATTGTCTGCTCAATCGGTTCAAGACGGCGACCCGTTGCAACAATCTTTACGCCTCTCTTTGCAAGACAAAGGGCAATTCCTTTACCAATTCCTTGTCCTGCCCCTGTTACAATAGCAACTTTTTCATTTTAAACTGCTTCACGTCAAAAACCTCCTATACTTACTATATCTAATAAGTCAATTATAACAATTTTTATTAGATTATGCAAGAGTTCTTTTGGTTAATATGTACAGTTTTTATATACGCCGTGCTTGTGCTAAACGATTACATTCCAGCCTGATTTGCGAACTTCTGAATTTACCTTCCTGCCTGTATTGCTACCTATATATAATACAGCTATGTATTTATCAGTATTTTCGAGAAATTGGTCTTTCCGGCTAATTAACGATTTCCTGTGTTCCCCAATTTTTTAAATGGGGGAATGATTCTGAGCATTTGTTGCTTGATTTCAATTTCATTTTTTCTTATTTGGGGAATCTGGTTCTAATATTCTTTTGGATATTCGAACAGCCTCTTCATGCATTACCTCTTGTCGCATATCATCCATTATTCTACTCACAACAACCAGTACCCTCCAAGCGATTTTGCTATATCCAGCTTTTGCTTACCATATTATTTCCTTAAATTAACATTCATGTAACGCCCAATATTACGCAAATTCATCGAGTCCTCTACAAACTGAAGTTCATCCCAATATGCAGACCTTTGATTATACACGCTTATAAATTATTGGTTCATCATATCCAAAAGTTCTCTTTCCATTAACTTCCATGCTTTCCGATACCTCCAGAAAATTGTTGGAAAACTTTTCCCAAAGTTTGAATGTCATTACCGGAGAGAACTGGCTTGTGCTGCCTCCCTCCCAGATTCCGTCCTTTTCATGATAAAGTGCCGGATTAAATTTTTCAGATTTTTCTAGTTTAGAGTAATCAACATTCTTCATAGAATCATATGAAAATGTATTTTTATCTTCTCCTTTTGGAATTTCATAAGAAGAAAGTAAAATTCCCTGTTCTATTTCCGTGATAAGGAAAAGATGCGGGGATACATGACGTTTCCCATTAATTTCATAGTAACTCTCTTCAACAACAAATATGTCTTTGAAATCTTCAGGAAGATTATTTATTTTGTCATTACAGATTGTATTTATATGTTCAGCATATGGATATGTTTTTCCTTCTTCCTGCATCTTATCAAATTGATCCTTATTATCAAAATGTCCTGTCATCATTCTTACAAAATTTTCAAGTTTCGTCATTTACTTTACCTCCCGCTATTTTCATATATATCACATTCATACAAATGTTTGTTCTGTACTTTTTCATTATCTCAGACTTCTACCTCAAATGGCAGCCTGTCTATAATATCTTTCTTCATATCCACACCCGGATACACTTCGATTAATTTCAGACCTTTCGGAGTAAGGCGGAAAACACAACGTTCTGTCACATATAGAACTTTCTGACCGTTTTCAATCGCACGTTTTGCTGAGAAACTGACGCTGGAGACTTTCTCTACGAATTTGGATATCTCGCCTTCTTTGCAAATCGTCACGACGCCTTTTTCCTGTCGAAGCCAATGTCAGCTTTTATAAACTAACTACAAAAGTTTTTTCACTCAGTATAGCATATCCATAAATTTATATCTATGCAAAAAATTACAGAGCATTTTAAATCCTGCTCTGTAATTTCTGTTTACTCTGTTTATTTTTATTATTCTACCTCTTCCGGTCCATGCTTAAAACATGTTCAGCATTAGCAATCACATCATACTTCTGTCTGTACTCATTGAAATATGTGTAATACTCCCAGCTGTCTGTCGGATAGATCTTGGAATCATGGATATGCGGATCCGCATCTGTATCACCGCTCTTTAAGAGTGCGGTCATTGCGCTTGCGCTGTGCGCTGCAATACGGCCAAAGCTGTTCAGGATATCGTTAAAAACGGTTCCTTCCTCAAGTCCGCATTCTCCCTTACTGAGACGTTCTACATGGTGCATTTTTAACTCATCACAAAGGTTTGTGATCACAGCCCCTAAAGGCGCAACTCTCTGAGCTGCTTCCTTGTCATCTTTCATAAATGCATTACAGGTGACATTGATCTCCTCTCGAACTGCCTCCATAACGATATTCAGTTCATCCCAGGCTGCCTGAGAAAACTGTGTATGATTATCATGCATTTCATTTGCCATATGTGCAATATAAGAAGCATGGTCACCAATTCTCTCAAAGTCATTGATCGTATGCAGATACAGAGAAACCTGTGTTGTTTGTGCTGTATTCATCTCACGTTTGGTAAGCTGAATCAGATATTCTCCCAGACGGCTCTCATACTTGTCGATCAGATCTTCTTTACGTTGAACCTTATCGTACTTATCCTGCTGATAATCATTCAGAAGATTCATGGCTCTGTTGACATTCTTGCGAAGTTTTTTGGACATGCCGTTCATCGCACGGTGACACTGAGCAATTGCAAGTGCCGGGTAATTGATCAGACGTTCTTCCAGAAGATCGAAGTCTGCCTCATCCTCCAATTCCTCTGCACTGTTTTTCACAAGCATGCACACCAGTTTTTCAAGCTTCGGAATAAATGGAAACAGAACAACAACTGTAGCTACACGGAACACGGTATTCAGTGCTGCGATCGTTACCGGAGTCATGATCATATCCATAAATCCGAAATGCACGATAGCATTTGCGGTATAGAAGATGATAGACCACAAAATCAGGCCGAATAAGTCATTCATCAGATAGATGAGTGCAGTTCTCTTACCATTCTTATTAGCTCCGATTGCAGAGATCAGAACTGGACAGGCTGCTCCAACACCGATACCAAGGACGATCGGGAATGCACTGGCAAATGTCAAGATTCCTGTTACGGAAAGTGCCTGCAGTACACCGACTGTCGCAGATGCACTCTGCAATACGGCCGTGAAAGCAATACCTACCAGAATACCTGCGATCGGATTGGAAAACATCGTCAGCATGTCAATAAAGACCGGGCTTTCTCTCAACGGTGCAACAGCACCACTCATGGTCTGCATACCCGTCATCAGAATTGCGAAACCAAGCATAATGTTTCCGATATTCTTATGTACGGATCTTTTGCAGAACATACGAAGAATAATACCAATGACTGCGACTACTGCTGAAATGGTTGCAGTAGAAAGAATACTTGCAATACCACCGGAACCCTGAATGTAGGACAGACACAGGATCCATCCTGTAATGCTGGTTCCGATGTTTGCTCCCATGATGATACCGATTGCCTGTTTCAGTTTCATCATACCGGAGTTAACAAAACCGATGACCATAACGGTAGTTGCTGAAGAAGACTGGATAACACTGGTAACACAAGTGCCAAGTGCAACTCCCTTCAGCGGAGTATTGGTCATACGGTACAGAAATGCCTCAAGCTTATTACCTGCTACAAGTTTCAGGCCATCTCCCATCAAAGACATTCCAAACAGAAATAATGCTACTCCTGAGAGCAAAGATAAGATCATTGAAAATACTGCCATTTTTTTCTCCTCTGTGGCCGTCCCGTCAGCTCAGTATTTCTTTCGGAACAGCTCCTTCTGTAAAGTATTTTTTTACATTTTCTTAACTTTGTTTTTTCTTATTTTTAACCTCATACATATTTATTATGCCATATCAATGACTCGATTACAATATTTGATTCCTTTGTATTTAAAAAAAATTATCTTTTCCACTGCGAAATGCTCTGCCTTCCCGTCTGTGAAAAAAGAGAGAGCACTGAATACTCTCTCTTTCGCTATCCTTATTTATCTGTTCTTCTTTATCTTATAAAAATACCATCTGCACCCATATAAGCACCATCCGGACAGATTTCTTCCTGCACATTTTTTCTTATTTCAGCTACCGCAGAATAATCTTCTTCCATCAGACAGTTCAATAATTTTCTGGAAATTCCAATACATATCTTTCTTTCATCCGGTTCTCTGTAATTTTCTGTAAAATATGGCACTTCCAGTGATACTTCCGCATAGAGATCATGTAATCTGAGGTTGCTGCCTTTATCCAGAAAAAGTTCACAGATTGGTTCATAATATGCCTTATAAAAATCCTCCTCAGTGAACTTCAACTGTTCCCCTTCTGTATTGCCTTCCGGTTCTCTCAATATTCCGCAGAGATAGCCATGATCATAATAGGTCATGCAGACTGCCGCCGGATCCGGGCGCACCCCATTTACAGTGCCAATTGCCTTCAGCTGGTCAGCACCTTTCTTCAGAGCCTGCTCTCTGTAGTTGCTTCCACCTTTTGCTTCCCAGACATTCCAGGCATCAGCATCCGGTCTGTAGCCTATCATCTCTGGGCGCCATTCACTGGCAAAAAAATCAATAAATTCTTTGTGATCCGGTGTCTCAATCAGATTCAGATTTGTCAGGTACTCAGATCCATACAGTCGGCGACTGATCATCTTTGTAAAAAACATTCCCATATAGTAGGAAATCACACTCTTTTCAGAAGAATCCAGATATGCGATCTTCTTTGATTTTTTCAGGCGGTCTCCCTCTGCATCAAGAGCTGTTTCTACAAGAAAAAGTTTGTATAAGAATTCAAAACGTTTCTTCTCCGGAAATGCAGCTGTCAGTCTCTGGATCGGCATTCCACAGGTAACAATTGCATGTAATAACTCTTTGTTTGTAAATTCCAATTCTATCGTATTATTTGTTAATCCGCTGTCACGATTGACAGATTCCGTCTCCAGTGACATGGTATAGATCTTATCTTCAGTTAAAATCATTTCTTTTCTCCCTGCATTCTACAAAAAAATCTATATCATTATAACATTTTACACTTGCCATACGCAATGGATTTTCACAAAAAGAAAGGACTGATCTCTCATGCGAGATCAGCCCCTGATGTACTCTTATTATTTCATGTATGTCAGCAGCCACTGATATACTTTTGCCTGCCTTGTCTTATATGTACCTACCTGTCCACCGGAATCTGTGGCAAGTGCTCTGTACACATTGATCAGATTAACCGGCTTTGCAGTTTTTCCAAGGACTCGCGTAACAGCTCCGTATCCACCTTGATGACGGATGTTGATAAACATCCCTACAGCCTGTGGATCCGATACACCAAGTTTCCGTACTTCTGCTTCATATTCGTCGATCTGCTGATACATCAGCTGGTCCTGACATTTGATTCCAGCATCTGTCTGAAGCAGTTTTACAATAACTCTTGCTCTCCAGGAGCTTTTGGGAATTCGATATTTTGTCCAGTCTTCATTACATACAGCTGTCCATACATAATGATTTCCTGTATCGATCTTATTCCACTCATCCTCTCCCATCGTTGCATGAATCAGTTTCAGAAGACGCTGTGCTTCTGTACCATACCACTGACCTGCACCAATTGTGATCGTGTACTCTGTACTGCTGTTTGTAAAAGCCTCTGTGAAATCACCATATTTCTGATTTCCATAAACCTGTCCACCTGTTTCCACCGCATAGAGGATTTTTTTCATGACATCCTTCTGTGCTGCAGTAAACCTGGTATTTGACATAACACTACTGTTTGATGTGTCGCCTGACGGCGTAACCTTGGGTGCCGCTGGCGTTGATGCTTTATTACTCAGCTTCACGGCTGACATATATTTTACATTACCGCCTTTTTTATATGGGCGTACTGTATACACATATTTCGTACTTGCATTCAAGCCTGTATCTGTATATGAAGTCAGATTTTTGGCCACATCAGCAACCAGAACCCATTTTCCGGCAGCAGGTCTTCTGTAAATACGGTAACCATCTGCTCTCGAGCTCTTCTTCCATGTCACTTTCATCGTTGAACTGGAAGCTGCCTTGATCGTTGTCTTCACGGTTGCAGGACGTGTAGCACCTGTTACCATAAGATATCTGCTGTATACATATCTCCCATTTTCCTTACGTATCGCACGCACTGCATACTGATACGGTTTGCTTGAGGTCAGTCTTTTATCAATATAGCTTGTCCTGCTGGCGCTGACTTTCTTTATTCTTCTGAATGCTTTTCTTGTAGATTCTCTTCTGTAGATCACATATCCCTGTGCAAGCGGGCATTTCTCCCAGCTGATCTTAAGTGCTGTATTGCTGGAAGCTTTTATCTCTGCCTTCTCGGTAACTGCACTGATGCTTGAAACAGTGGCACTGTCTGTCGTATCTGCACTTACCGGAATGTCTGTTACAAATAATGCAGCCAGTAGCATAAGAAGTGTCAGGACTCTGGCAAAGTCTCTTTTGTACTTGTCTGTGTTATTCATGAAATCATTCCCTTCCTTATACAAAATAGCCTTTATATATTTTAAGAAATAATTGAATAAAAAGCAAGTATTTTTTACATTTTTTTTAAATTTGTTAATTTTATCTTACGTACTGATCTATTGCAGCGTTTTTAAAGCCTCCTGCAGCTGGTTATCCTCCTCATGACTGATTTCCGTCTTATTCAACAGTTCTGATGCAAGTTTGACCTCGATATCCGGCTTGATTCCTACTTTATTAATAGAATTTCCTTTTGGTGTATAATAGTTTGAAACAGTAAGTTTCACTGCGCTTCCATCACGAAGCTGTCTCAGCTCCTGCACAACGCCTTTTCCATAAGTTGTTGTTCCGACAATCTTTCCGATCCCATAATCCTGGACCGCACCGGCAAAAATTTCCGAAGCACTGGCACTGCTCTCATTGACAAGAACAGCCAATGGCATATGGAGTTCATTTTTGCCATCACAAGTCTCTTCTTCCCGATTTCCATCCTTATCCTCAGTATAAACAATCAGTCCTTCTGGAAGAATATCCCGCAATATCTCACATACTGACGTCAGAAGTCCACCTGGATTATCACGAAGATCTACTACCAGTTTCTGCATTCCTTTCTGTTTTAGATCCACAAAAGCATCTTTATACTGCTGTGGTGCAACGCCTGTGAACTGCGTGATCTGGATATATCCGGTCTCATCATCCAGCATTTCACTGAATACGGCTGGAAGTTCCACATCTGTTACTTCTACAGTGATCTGAAGAGGTGTCTCCTCATCTTCCCTCTGGACGGTCAGAACAATGTTTTTGTCTTTATTTTCTTTGATCAGGCTGACTACCTCAGAGAGTTCCATATCCGTAACATCGGTATCGTCAATCGCAGTGATCACATCTCCTACGATCAGTCCGGCTTTCTTACCTGAACCGCCCTCGTAGCACTCTGCAATCTGTACGCCACCGTTTTTATTTTTCTGGATAGATACCCCTATTCCTACATAAGAGCCATCTGTTGTTGCGGTCTCCTGCGCATATTCCTCCGCTGTATAATATCTGGAATACACATCTCCCAGGCCATAAATCAGTCCTGCATAAATTCCCTCTGCCAGTTTATCTTGATCAACATCCCCCAGATATTCCTGATCGATCAGTTTCTCCAGATATTCTACTTTTTCTACGTGCGCTGAGTCCGCCAGAACACTCCCACTTTGATTCTGATGTACATAATTTAACCCACCTGCTGCAAGTGCAGCAGCCAAAACTCCTGTCACAACTCCTGTCACGTATTCTTTATGCTTCATTACGACTGCCTTTCCTGTTGTATTGTTAATTTTCGTGCCTTTAACCCTGGTATCTAAATATAACATAAGCGGCACAGAACTTAAAGTCCCATGCCGCTTTTCTTTTATTTACTTATATGATCCCTGATGGTTATTTCACACCTTGCACTTTCACAATTACACTCTCAGATGTTTTCTTGTTGTCATCATACTTCCAATGAAACCAATGCCAATTCCAAGAGCAAGTCCAATCGGAAGAAGTATCTGATAAATCTGCCATACCGGAATAAAAGCAACCACACCTGTAAGCACACTGAATTTATTCAGGATGTACTCAACAACACTATTGTACAGGAAATACAGTGCTACCAGTGGAATCGCTGCACCGATCACTCCAAGGACCATACCTTCAAGAAGGAACGGTGCACGGACAAATGCATCCGTTGCTCCAATGTATTTCATAATTCCAATTTCTTCTTTACGAACAGAAATACCAACAGAAATGGTATTACTGATCAGGAAAATAGAAATGATCAGAAGGAGCGCAATGATCACGATCGATGCATAGGAAACCAGCTTGTTAAAGCTTCCCAGCGTATTTGCTGCCTGTTCAGACTGCTCAACATCTCGCACATGCTCCAACCCCTGAATATAGTTTACTAACTCTGTCTGTTTCTCGATCTGATTCAGGTATACATGATAGTTTGAAGAATTGACAAGCGGATTGTCATCCTTAAATCCTTCTGCCGCATCAGATCCCTGGAAATATTTATCCTTAAAGTTCTCCCATGCCTGCTCTGCTGATTCAAACTCAACTCGTTCCACTTCCGGACGTGCCTGGATCAGATTGCCGACTTCCTGCATCTGTTCTTCAGTCGTTCCCTCATCAAAAAAAACAGTGACTGGAACTTCCTGCTCTACTTTCTGCGCAATATTATCTACATTTGTTACCAGTGAATAAAATACACCTACCAGAAAGATACAAGCTGCCATGGTCAGAATAGATGCAATGGAAAACATCCAGTTTCTTTTTATATTTTTGATACCCTGTTTGAGGGTATACCAGATTGTACTAGGCCTCATGATATCCTCCTTCTTTCTCATCACTGATGATCACACCGTCATGCATGGTAACCACTCGTTTCTTCATCTGATTAACGATTTCTTTGTTATGTGTTACCACAAGCACAGTCGTACCACGCTCATTGATCTGTTCCAGAAGCTTCATGATTTCTTCAGAAGTCTTCGGATCCAGGTTTCCGGTCGGCTCGTCAGCCAGAAGGATATCCGGACGATTTACAAGTGCCCTAGCAAGCGCCACTCTCTGCTGCTCACCACCAGAAAGCTCATCCGGGAAGGATTTGTATTTTTCAGCAAGTCCCACTTCCTGAAGAACCTCCGGGACACGTCTGCGGATCACTCGCGTTGGTCTCCCGATAACACGCTGTGCAAATGCAACGTTTTCGTATACATTGCGGTCTTTCAGAAGACGAAAGTCCTGAAATACTACACCAAGCTTACGACGGTATTTCGCAACTCGACGATGTTTCATCTTCTCCAGACGCTCACCGCTGACTATCATCTGTCCACTTGTACTATCAAGTTCTTTCATAAGAAGTTTGATCAGTGTAGATTTTCCTGACCCACTGCTTCCTACTACAAAAACAAATTCTCCTTTATCTACGTGCAAATTAGCATGGTTCACAGCCGGAAGGCCTTTACCATACGATTTTGTCACATCAATCAGATCGATCATCGTTTCCATAATATCCTCCTCTATCTATATCCGGTCCAAAAGTGCCGTAACTGCCTAAAACAGCCAGATCTCTTTGGACTCCATAAAAAATGCTGCCAGAATCCCGGCAGCATTTCATTGCATCCTGCGGTATAGTTTATTAACATTTCGTAACAATGTTGTAACATATATTATGCCGGAATGCAAGTATTTTTATTGAATTCACAAAATTTTCATATCGATGTGCGATCAATATTCAAGCGTTTCCATGTACTTCATATAACGTACGACCATCAGTGCGATCTTGAATGTAATCGCATCTTCAAATACACGAAGATCCAATCCGGTACTCTTCTGTAACTTATCCAGACGATAGACCAGTGTATTTCTGTGGATATACAACTGTCTGGATGTTTCTGAAACATTCAGGCTGTTCTCAAAGAATTTATCAATAGTAACCAGTGTTTCCTCGTCAAAATCATCTGGAGATTTATTCTCAAAAATTTCTTTGATAAACATTTTGCACAGCGGAATTGGAAGCTGATAGATCAGACGTCCGATTCCAAGGGAACTGTAAGCAATAACATCTTTTTCGCCAAAGAAGATCTTGCCAACATCCAGTGCCATTCTTGCCTCTTTATAGGAACGAGAAACTTCTTTCAGTTCATTTACGATCGTTCCATATGCAATATGAGTCTCTTCATTCTGGTTCAGTCCAAGGGTATCCAAAATTGCGTGGGCAAGCTTATCCATCTCGGCATAACCCTCGCCATCTTCCAGTTCCTTAACAATGATGATGCTCTTTTCATCAACGCTGTGATAAAGTCTTTGCTCTTGCCGCCAAAGAAACTCTTCACACTCTCCATGGAACTGTGATCTTTTTCCTGCTGCAATTCCAGAATCATAACAACACGGCGAACATCTGCATCAATATGAAGTTTCTTCGCACGATTATAAATATCTACCAGAAGAAGGTTATCAAGAAGGAGATTCTTGATAAAGCTGTCTTTGTCAAATCGTTCTTTATATGCAACGATCAGATTCTGGATCTGAAATGCTGCAAGCTTGCCAACCATATAAGTGTCTTCATCGTCACCATGTGCCACAAGTATATATTCCAGCTGGTAGTCATCACAGACTTTAAAATACTGGAATCCCTTCACAAGCTGGCTGTCTGCCTGGGATTCCACAAATGCCTGTATATCCCCCGGCTGAATTGAAAAATCTGCAAAAGTTGTTGCAAGGACTTTCCCCTCTGTGTCAATAATGCAGAATTCTGTTCTGGATATTTCTTTTAATCCCTCTAGTGTATTCTGTAGTACCTGATTTGATATCATCTGCTTACATCCCTTCCCGACTTTTTATGCGTATTTCTCCTTTTTCCCCATAGCTTTCCTTCGTTATGTGTTATTTTAATATAAAATTACCAAAAATGAAAGACCAAAACTTAATTTTTTTGCATTTTTTTGTATAAAATTCCTATTTTTCTATAAAACCTTCCCCATGTACCTCTCGTGCATCCCCAACAATGACAAAAGCATTCTCATCAATTTCATCAATTTTCTCTTTCAAATGTACCAGTTCCTTCTTTCCGACTACGCAGAACAGCATCAGCTTGTCCTCACCGGAATACATCCCTTTTGCAGAAATACCGGTAATTCCACGATCCAGATCTTCCATGACCATTCTTGAAACCTCATCCGGTTTGTCCGTAATAATATAAACAGATTTGGAGAACTTCAAACCTTCAATGATACCATCCGACACTTTTGTAACAAGAAATACTGCAATGATCGCGTAAAGAGCACGTTCCACACCAAACACATACATACCCACAACAACTATCGCACCATCTATAAACTGCATGATCTGTGCAATAGAATAATGTCGCAGATATTTCTGAATGATTGCAGCCAGAAGGTCCGTACCACCGGTAGTTCCTCCACCAAGAAATACAAAGCCGATTCCAATTCCCTGCAGAAGGCCTCCGTACAAAGCAACCAGAAGAAAATCTCCTGATAATTTCCAGGCCGGAAGAATTGCCAGCCAAATCGTAAGTGAAATATCGCCCATGAGTGCTTTTCTTACAAATGCAAACCCTCTTATTTTCGTAGCGAGAAGAAACAATGGAATATTCAATGCAAGGTTTGTCATCCAAAGAGGAATTCCGTTTCCATACAGGCCTTTTGTCCAGGCCTTTACCAGAATCGAAATACCCGAAAAGCCTCCTGTTACCATTCCCGCAGCATCAAAACAGGAAGTGATCGCAGTCGCCATAAGGCCGGTTCCTACTATAATAAGAATGTATTCCAGATACCAAGGTTTCTTGCTAGCAATTTTCATAAGTACTCCTTTCTCTGCTGCTATATCTCAATAAAGTATCCCGTAACCCAAAAGAACGGGAACAGCGTCTGTTGGCTGTATCCCGTTCTTAGTGTGCCCTATTTGGAAGGCATATTTGCAAATTTAATAAAATGATAGCTCTCAACAATCTGGAAATATTTGATAATTCTCGGATACAGCGGTTCTGCTGCTTCCCCAAATTCTTCCTTCACCAGTGCCGCAATCTCTGTGACAGTATGTTTCCCGTCGATCAGCGGCCAGATAAAAGTTCCCTGTGCATCCAGATGAACCTTGGTGTACTGCGGTTTGTTGAATACAGTCTGCGCAATCTTGTTGAACCATCCTGTATTTTCCACATCCAGAATCACGCGTCCCTTGATATCCTTGTGCCAGTGAAGTTCCTCGGATCTCACCGGAATTAGATCCAGGTAGTTGATATCCATATTTTGTTTTTTGCTTTTTTTACTCTGTTTTTTCATCAGGCTTTTTTCTTTTTCCATAAGGAGAATTTCAGCAGTGTCAGGATCATGATAATCATGAGAACAACACCACCGATGTTGCCAAAGTTAACAACTCCGGATACATCCAGGCTGATACCAGCAACTGCAAGGATAGCAAGTGCAATACCTACCAGACCTTCTCCGGCGATCATACCAGCACAGTACAGTGTACCATCTGTAACCTGATCGTTCTTTGTTTTTTCATCAACGTTCTTTCTGCCATCCATAAACATACGAACAACACCACCGATCATGATGGTTGCATTCAGATAGATTGGAAGATAAAGACCGATTGCAAAAGGCATTACCGGAATTCTTAAGATTTCCATACCAATTGCAAGGAATACACCGATGAATACAAGTGCCCATGGAAGATTTCCTCCCATGATACCCTCAACGATCATCTTCATAAGTCCTGCCTGAGGAGCCGGAACTTCTGCTCCGCCATATCCCCATGCTGCATCCAGAAGATACAGAACACCACCGATTGCAAGACCGGAAGCAACAACACCGATCAGCTCACCAATCTGCTGTGTCTTAGGAGTTGCCCCAAGAAGGTATCCTGTCTTAAGGTCCTGAGAAGTATCACCAGCGATTGCTGCGATGACACAAATTACAGAACCGATTGCGATTGCTGCTTTCATACCGTCAATTCCAGTCTGTCCACTGCTCTTGATCACAATTGTAGAAATCAGAAGTGTGGCGATTGCCATACCGGAAACCGGGTTGTTGGAGCTACCGATCATACCTACCATACGGGAAGATACAGTTGCAAAGAAGAATCCGAAGATTACGATAAGGAGTGCTCCAAGCGGATTAACCGGAATAGCCGGTACTGCCCAGATAATAACTACCATTGCAACGATACCGATCAGGATGAAGTTCATCGGAAGGTCTCTGTCTGTTCTTGCAGTTCCTTTTACGGATCCGCCCTTCATGCTCTTCATGGAATCACGGAATGTGCTGATGATCAGCGGCATGGATTTGATCAGGGAAATGATACCACCTGTAGCGATGGCACCTGCTCCGATATATTTAACATATTTGCTCCAGATTGCTGCCGCACCGCCAGCCGCATACAGCTGTGAAATAGTCACACCCGGATCAGCCGGATACAGCCATGTGTCTGGTCCGAACAGGCAAATCATCGGAATGATCACGAGCCATCCGACAATGGAACCTACGAACATGAAAGATGCTACACGTGGTCCTACGATATAACCAACACCAAGAAGTGCCGGATATACTTCCATACCAATCTCACCTTTGAATGACTTAAATGCAAATGCTACGTCAGACGGAAGTACTTTCAGTCCGTCTACAACGAATTTAAATGCTGCTGCGAGTCCCATACCGGAGAATACTGTTGAAGCATTGGCTCCTCCTTCTTCTCCTGCCAGAAGTACGTCTGCACAAGCAGTTCCCTCTGGGTAAAGCAGTGTCTCATGCTCTTTTACGATCAGCGCATTACGAAGTGGTACCATGAAGAGTACTCCAAGGACTCCACCACAAAGTGCGATCAGTGTAATCTCTACAAGACTTGGCATATCGCACAGGCCCTCTTCTGCCCAAAGGAACAGAGCCGGCATTGTAAAGATGGCTCCTGCTGCCAGAGACTCTCCGGCGGAACCGATTGTCTGAACCATGTTGCTTTCCAGAATGGAATTACGCTTCATGATCACGCGGATCACTCCCATAGAGATAACTGCTGCCGGAATAGACGCAGATACAGTCATACCTACACGAAGTCCTAAATATGCGTTTGCTGCACCAAAAATTACAGCCAGAAGCATTCCCATTACAATGGAAGTTACCGTAAGCTCCGGCATAACCCTATCGGCCGGGATATACGGTTTAAACTCATTCTTTTCGTTCATTTCCCTCTCACCTTTCTTCTTGAGTTTACACGCCCTTCCATGAGCGTGCTTTCTTTATTATACCTAAATAATGCATGTAACTCAAGCTTATATTACATTTCTACTTGTG
>ENA-OQDM01000846-OQDM01000846.1-human-gut-metagenome-genome-assembly--contig:-NODE-846-length-14817-cov-1.274677_pt1 | contig 14817 bp, 15 predicted proteins | sample MGYA00242772_ERZ504605 | MGnify/ENA primary metagenome ERZ504605 (study PRJEB26092, sample SAMD00036348) | human gut metagenome | host: Homo sapiens | study: EMG produced TPA metagenomics assembly of... | reverse complement strand
TTGTCCCCCGATGTAGAAGCAGTCGTCGCTATCTTTGTACATACAAAGGAAGTTTTCCATGTCGATGTGAGGAGACGATGCGCGCAACGTACTGAATGTTTGTTTTTCAGGAGAGAATATCGTGACGTTTTGCCGGGTGAGAATCCATAGTTTTCCTTTGCGGTCGGTCGTGATGTTATAGATGCTGTTGCCGTTCAGTCCGCACTCCCGATCCATGGAATGCAGGGTTTTGCGGTGCAGGTCGTAACGGAGTATATTGCCTTTGGCTGTGCTGATCCACAGGATTTCTCCAGGTTGCAGGGCTAATCCGAGACCGTTCTCGGCTATTTTTATTCTTTTTTTCGTTCCTTGCCCCTCTATGACGAGCAGTCCGTTGTTCTCGGTGGAGACGAATGCGGTATGTCCGTCCGTGACGATATCATTTATCATGTGAGTGGATGCCCATATTTTTCCAATCTATGACTTGACAGGGAGTACCGATATAAATTTCGGGAAGTGCCGATCCAGAGTTGTCCGTAAGCATCTTCGTGAAGTGTACGGATGTGTTCGTCCGCTTCGGCCACGGAAATCATATTCACGATTTCGGTTTCGTGTATGTCATTATGCTCGAATGTAAGACGGATTACGATGTTGTCTTTCAGGATGCAATAGATGCCTTTTCCGTTGCGTACCTTCGCCAGCAAAGGGGTGGTTCGCCTGTGGGACAGCTTGCTGGTGAATACTTTTCCGTTACTTGGAAAGTAGGCGAAAAGCTGCTTTTGCTTATTCAGGCACCAGATGAGGCTGTCTTCGTGTATCAGCAAATCCATGTTAGTAGGGATTCCGTATCTCTGGAGAGATTGCGTGCTATAGCGTTGGATGGCGGAATCCAAAGAAGAAAGGATGAAAGAATTATGGATGTCTCCTGCAACCCACAGGTTGTTTTCATGGTCGAACATGGCTGACGCAAAGACCTTGTTTTCCAGTTGTAAGGACGGAGGTGTACTCAATCGTTCCAAACTGCCGTCAGGATAGGTCTTGTAGCGGCACAAGCCGTCGCCGCTTCCTGTCCACAAGTCACCCGATGCAGGATCTTGCAACAGGTTATAGATGATTTTTGCGGAAGGACTTCCCAGGGCTTCTTCCCGTATGGGGACATAAATGCTGCTGCTGTTTCGGGCATCGGGGCGGAAACGGAAGAGTCCGTTGCCGTATGTGGCAAGCCAGATGAAATGGTTGTTCTTGTTCCGTACCAATGCGGTGGGAGGAGTCTTGAACGGCCAATAGAAGGGAACGAAACGTTCTTGTTGCTTGTCGAACCAACATAGTCCGCCTTTTTGCAATGTAACCCATAATTTGTGCGTTTGAGGGTCTTCGAAAAAAAACGAGACTTTATTCGGTACACCTTGCCATTCTATATCGTAGCTGTGGGTGAGGCGGGTGGAACGGGCATCGAAACGGTACACTTTATTGTTGGTGGCAATGTAGACCAAACCATCGGAGGTCGCTTTGATTTCATCGATGCTCCATGAGTCGAAGCCGTAGCCTTCTATGGGCGTGATGCGGTAGTCGTTTTTGTCCAGAATATAAGCTCCGCGCAGAGTGCCGAACCAGATTTTCCGGAAAGGTCTTCTGTGATACAAGTGATGTGGTTGTGTTTAATTACGTCCGGTGTCTTGAAGTCGGAGCGGAAGATTTGAATGTTGTAACCATCTTCACGGCATAAACCGTCTTCCGTACAATACCATATAAGCCCTTCCGAGTCTTGGAATATCTTTTTGATTTGTCTGTTGGGGAGTTGGTCGTAATGAGACAACTCGAACCGCACTATGTTTTGCGATTGAAGTTTGTATGCTCCGGCGAAAAAGACGATGATGAGGAACATGCAAGTTATGGAATGGTGCAGTGCTTTATTCATCATTTGCTGAAATTAAGGTTAAATATGCAGATGGAATCGGGACTATGCCCTGAAATATATTAGAAAAGGAAGTGCCGGAATGGTACCGACACTCCCTTTGTCATGTATGGATTGATAGGAGAAACTTATTCGCTCCAGTCCATCTTGGTCATGCGCACGTAGCTCTGATAACGCTTCTTGGCCATATCCTCGCAAGCGTTGAAGAGGTCGGCGGCTTCGGTCGGGTATTGCTTCATGACGGAAGCAAAGCGGACTTCGCCTTTCAGATAATCTTGGAAAGCATCCCAGTTAGGCTCTTTGGAGTCGAGCGAGAACGGATTCTTGCCTTCTGCTTCCAACGCCGGGTTGAAACGCCACAAGTGCCAGTAACCGCACTTCACGGCTGCTTCTTCCTCAGCCTGCGATTTGCCCATACCCTTCTTCAAACCGTGGTTGATACAAGGAGCGTAAGCGATGATGATAGACGGGCCGGGATAAGCTTCTGCTTCGCGGATGGCCTCAGACACTGTGCCTGGTCGGCTCCCATGGCAATCTGTGCCACGTACACGTAACCGTAAGTGGTAGCAATCATACCCAAGTCTTTTTTGCGTACGCGCTTACCGGAAGCGGCAAACTTGGCAATGGCACCGAGCGGGGTTGCCTTGGAAGACTGGCCACCGGTGTTGGAATATACTTCGGTATCCAATACGAGGATATTGACATCTTCACCCGAAGCGATGACGTGGTCCAGACCACCGTAGCCGATATCGTAAGAAGCACCGTCGCCACCGATAATCCACTGGCTGCGTTTTACCAAATAGTGTGCCAGTTCGGACAGTTTGGCGCAAGCCGGGCAACCGGCAGCCTTGCCTGCCTCGATCATCGGGACGAGTTTTCCGGCAGCGGCCTTGCTGGCATCTGCGTCGTCCTTGCCTTCGAGCCATTCCTGAGCGGCAGCCTTGAAGTCGGCCGGAGTCTCATCGGCTGCAATGGCACCCTTGAGGAGTTCTTCGATACGTGCACGCATCTTCTTGTTGGCCAATGCCATACCGAGGCCGAATTCGCAGAAATCCTCGAACAAGGAGTTTGCCCATGCCGGACCTTGACCCTTGGCGTTGGTCGTATAAGGAGTAGAAGGAATGGAACCGGAGTAGATGGAAGAGCAACCGGTGGCGTTGGCAACGATTTCACGGTCGCCGAACAACTGGGAAATCAATTTCACATACGGAGTTTCACCGCAACCGGCACAGGCGCCTGAGAACTCGAACAACGGTTGTGCGAACTGTGAGTTCTTCACGTTGCTCTTGATGTCTACCAAGTCTTGTTTGCTCTTCACGTTCTTCACGCAGTATTCCCAATTCGGAGCTTCGGCGAGTTCCTGTTCCAACGGAACCATCGTGAGCGCCTTGCCCAATTTCGGATTGCCCGGACATACGTCGGCACAGTTGCCGCAACCCAAGCAGTCCATTACGCTCACCTGGATGCGGAAGTTCATGCCCTTCATGGCTGCCGGAGCCTTCATTTCGATAACCGGAGCGTTGAAGCCCTTCATTTCTTCGGCATCGAGAACGAACGGACGGATAGAAGCGTGAGGACAAACGTATGCACACTTGTTACACTGGATACAGTTGTCTGCGTTCCATGTCGGGACAAAGGCTGCCACACCGCGTTTTTCGTATGCGGCCGTACCTTGCGGCCAAGTACCGTCCTCGATACCCTTGAATGCGGAAACTTTCAGCAAGTCGCCGTCCTGTGCATTGATGGGGCGTACCACTTCATTGATGAATGCAGGGTCGTCGTTGGGCTGTGCAGCGTCTGCAGCGAGATTAGCCCATGCCGGGTCTACGGCCAGTTCCTTGTATTCACCGCCGCGGTCTACGGCAGCATAGTTCTTGTTCACCACGTCTTCACCTTTCTTGCCGTAGGACTTCACGATGAACTTCTTCATCTGTTCTACCGCCAGGTCTACCGGGATGACACCGGTGATACGGAAGAATGTAGACTGGAGGATGGTATTGGTACGGTTGCCCAATCCGATTTCCTGTGCAATCTTGGTGGCGTTGATGTAATATACCTTAATATTGTTCTTGGCAAAGTAAGCTTTCACCTTGTTCGGCAGGTTCTTGGCCAGTTCTTCGCCTTCCCAGATGGTGTTGAGCAAGAACGTACCGTTCTTCTTCAATCCGCGGGTCACATCGTACATGTGGAGGTAAGCCTGAACGTGGCAAGCCACGAAGTTAGGCGTGTTCACCAAGTAAGTAGAGCGGATGGGGGCGTCTCCGAAACGCAAGTGAGAGCACGTGAAACCGCCGGACTTCTTAGAGTCGTAAGAGAAGTAAGCCTGACAGTGCTTGTTGGTGTTGTCGCCGATAATCTTCACGGAGTTCTTGTTGGCACCCACCGTACCGTCGGCACCCAAGCCGTAGAACTTGGCTTCGAACATGCCTTCGCCACCCATGGCCACCTCTTCTTTCTGAGGAAGCGAAGTGAACGTCACGTCGTCCACGATGCCGAGGGTGAACTGGTTTTTCGGTTCCGGAAGAGCCAGATTCTCGTACACGGACAAGATTTGTGCAGGAGTTGTGTCGTTAGACCCGAGGCCGTAACGTCCGCCTACGATAACCGGGGCGTTTTCCTTGCCGTAGAAGCATTCCTTTACATCCAGATACAGCGGTTCGCCGTTGGCGCCCGGTTCTTTCGTGCGGTCCAGTACGGCAATCGTCTTGGCTGTGGCCGGAACGGCTGCCAGGAAATGCTTGGCCGAGAACGGACGATACAGGTGAACGGCTACCAAGCCCACCTTTTCGCCCTGTGCGGTCAAGTGGTCGATGGTTTCGCGGATGGCTTCGGTTACGGAACCCATGGCGATGATGACACGTTCTGCGTCTGCGGCACCGTAATAAGAGAACAGACCGTACTTGCGGCCGGTGATTTCAGACACCTTGTTCATGTAGTCCTCTACGATGGCGGGAACTGCGTCGTAGTAATTATTGCAAGATTCACGGTGAGTGAAGAACGTGTCGGGGTTTTCGGCCATACCGCGTGCCACCGGATGTTCGGGCGACAGAGCACGGCTGCGGAACTCCTTCAAGGCCTCCTGGTCTACCAAAGGAGCGAGGTCGTCGTTCTCCAGCATTTCAATCTTCTGGATTTCGTGAGAAGTACGGAAACCATCGAAGAAGTTCAGGAACGGCACGCGGCTCTTGATGGTAGACAAGTGTGCCACGCCGGCCAAATCCATCACTTCCTGTACGGAACCTTCGCACAACATGGCGAAACCGGTCTGGCGGCAAGACATGACGTCCTGATGGTCGCCGAAGATACACAGTGAATGAGAAGCCAAGGTACGGGCCGACACGTGGAACACGCAAGGCAGCAGTTCGCCTGCAATCTTGTACATGTTCGGAATCATCAGCAACAAACCCTGGGATGCCGTATAAGTCGTGGTCAGCGCACCGGCCTGCAACGAACCGTGGACGGCTCCGGCGGCACCGCCTTCCGACTGCATTTCCTGTACCAATACTGTTTCGCCGAAGATGTTCTTACGGCCCTGTGCTGCCCATTCGTCCACGTATTCTGCCATGGTCGACGACGGGGTGATGGGATAGATGGCTGCAACTTCTGAGAACATATACGAGATATGCGCTGCGGCCTGGTTACCATCACAAGTGATAAACTTTTTTTCTTTTGCCATAATAATGATTAATATTACGAGATTAAACTACAATTTCTTTATTTTCTCTTTAGTATAGGAATCCGAACAACCATATCGGTATTTCGTTTCCGTGCCCTATTTCTATCTTATGCCGGGCATATATCGTTTCGGCGTTTCGCCGTCGTTCTTCGTTGGGGCAGATTTTGAATCTCAGATTTTCGTCCACCAAAAACGAGGTGCCCTTTTCTCCCTTGTTCAGTTTATGGTCTTTCCACATCGTGTTTTGGAAGAAAGTCTCCAGGATGTCCTGTTCTTCCAGGCGGCACGGGTAGATGACGTACATCAGATTGCTGTTGTGCATCATGATTCGGGCCGGTTTTTTGGGAAAGGTTTCCCCTTTCGGGTAAATCATGTTGATGAGCCGCGCGTCGGCCAGATACTTGATGTAGTTCATCACCGTGGCCCGCGACGTGTGGATGTCTTCCGCCAATTGGCTGACGTTGGGAGCCACCGGACTGTCTATCGCGAGCAAATATAGCAATTTTTTGATTTTTGCCAAATATTTCAGCTCGATTTGTTTGATGAGCAAGATGTCCACTTCGAGCATCATGTTCATGGTCTTGAGCAGATTTTCAGAGAAATTCCGCTTTTCCAGAAAGAACGGGTAGAAACCGTGGTGCAGATAGTCTTGGAAGAACTTCAGCGGACTGGCTTTAGGCAGGAGCTGCGCACGATTTGTTCATGACGGTTCAGGATTTCCTCGAGCGTATAAGACGGGAAGTCATTGCCCGTCTGCAAGTTGAGAAACTCGCGGAAAGAAAATCCTCTCAGGTTGTATGATTTCACCAGTCCGTTCAGTTCCGGGTTCTCCGTCTTCAGCCGCATGACGGAAGAACCGGTGAATACGATTTTCAGTCCCGGCAGCGTGTCGTAGCATTTGCGCAGGTCTGTGCTCCAGTCCGGTTGTTTGAACACTTGGTCGATCAGCAATACTTTTCCTCCGCCTTCGTAGACTCTGTGGCGAATTCGGCAATGCCCTTGCCCTGAAAATAGAAATTGTTCAGATTGATGTAGAGGCATTTCCGGTCTTCCACGTGGAAATGTTCTTTGGCGTATTGCAGAAGGAAAGTGGTCTTTCCTACTCCGCGTGTACCTTTAATACCAATCAGACGGTCGTTCCAGTCTATCTCGTCCATGAGGGCGCGACGGACAGGAGCGTGGGTATGCTCCACAAGGTACGCATGTGTTCTGAAAAAAGACTCCATTCTTTGGTACTTGATACAATTTGCAAAGATAGTGTAAAACCGCAAAAAGTGCAAAGTCGGGTTGGCAAAATCTTTGTTTTTTCTTCATTTTGCATCTCGAAATGCGAGGGTTGTCAATTTGTCAATCCCGGCCTTGCAGGATTGAGCCATTTGAACCGGGAGACGGAGGCGCGCGGAAATACGCGATTCTCGCGCGTCGGGGGAATGACATTCTGAAGCTCCTTCGGCCTGTCGGGCTTTCAAAATGCACGGCATTCGGGCACGATGTGCGTACGGGGTCGGGATTCGTGGAAGTGTGAAACGGCATCCGTAGGGCATCCTGTCATTCGTTTTTTGTAGTCCGATGCGCTCCGTTTAGGAGAAAAATGAGCCGTATGGGCATATCTTTTTTCTGTTTTCAGGGCTTTTCTCCACCTGCATGCAGAGAAAGATGCCCCACCATGAGGACAAAAAAAAATGTTTTCTCAGCCGAACGAAAAATCATTCGGCTGCGATTGAAATGCGTTTAGACTGAAAAAAAGCTAAAAATAAGGCTAAAACGTGAATTTATGTATCTAAAAAGGGGCAAAAATGGCATGGAACGTAACTGGAACATGGAACTTTTCATTCAGAAAAAGTCCGTAGAACTTACGTTTTGTCGGTAAAAAGGGCGTATGTTCTTTCATTTGTTTAGTAGGGACGTTTCCTGTGCTTCTTATTCCGCTTGTCGGAAGGACTTTTTAAGCGGCAAACGGGTACGTCCTAAAGAAATAGGATTTTGCCGTTTGCCGCATCTGAAATGGAGATTAGGTTATGAAATTGGTTTTTTACTGTTTGGCTTCTTCTGGAACTCCTCCCCATCTTTGGTCCAGACGGATGGCCTCTTCGCGGGTGATGCCGATGACGGAACCATGGCGCGGATGGAAGTCTTTGACGAAGGTTTCGGGCTTGGAACTGAAATGAATAAGGTCCTTACTGCGTTGGAATTCATAGCGTCCGCTGCTGTAAAGGTCATACATCAGGATGTATTCGTCCGAATCGTTCAGTTTGAATATGCTGGAGCCTTCCACGTGCGTACGGGTTCCGGCATACGCGTCGAGATATGCGAAATGCTCTTTCCACGGGCCGCGCAACGACGGGGCCGTGGCTTGCTGTATGCCGCTTTTCAGCTCTTTGCCGTTCCGGTCTTTGGTATTTCCTTTATAGAAGAAATGATAGGTGCCGTCTTTATGGATGATGTCGCCGTCTATGGCACCGTATTTGGGAGCGAACATCAGTTGAGGCTCGTTCTCGAGGCCGTGAAATCTTCGTTGGCGTATGCGCAATAGAAATTGAGGGCGGTGTCGTATTCGAAGCGTACGGTGAAGTAGACAAGTATTTCCGTGCTTCGGGGTCGTAAATGGTTTGGGGTGCCCACACCCATTTGATGTGGGCGAACTTCTCGGGATAGGATTTTTCCAAGTCGATGATGCCGTGTGTCCAATCGGTCAGGTTGCCGGATTTGAGCAAGACGATGCCGGGATTGTATTCCCAACCGTTCTTTCGGGTGAACATGTCTGTGGCCGTGATATAAAAGCTGTGCCCGTCTTCTCCGCGCAGGATGTGCGGGTCGCGTATGCCTCCGGTTTGGGATATTTCGTCCGATGGGATGACGGGGCGGTTCCCGTTCAGGGCTTTCCAGTGTACGGCATCCGCACTCACGGCAAATCTCAGTTGTTCTTGTGTCGCCAGTTCGCCCGAACCTTCAAAGTAAGCAAACAGATAGGCGGTGTAGTCCGGCATTTTTTGTGAGATACAACTTGTGAGGAACAAGATTGAGGTGCAAGCTAAAATTAAAAATGTTTTTTCTCATGTTTTTTGGATTTGATGTTTGATATTTGACAGGGCAAAAGTAGGCTCTTTTTCCCAGAAGGACTGTTTCTCTTGTTGCATATAATGGAAAATTGGTTTCAAAAAAGCGTGTTTTTTGATTGTTTTCAGAACAAAACCGCGGCGTATGCCGGTTGAAATCCGGAGGGACGGGTAGGCTGGTTGCCCGGAATGTGTTATATTTGCATCGGCTTTGCCACTTGTTTGATTTTTCTCCATGACCTTGCATATATTCAATCCCGAGAACGACCTGGCGTTGGCCTGCCCCAGTCCGCATTTCATTCCCCCTGCTTCGGCCCGGCAGATGGCCGACGACCTTTCGGCGTTGCCCGTATGGTGGGCAATGAGGGGCGATGCCGTGTGCGTGGCTTCGGTGGAGGCAGCCCGGCGTTGGGCGGAAGAAACCGGAGGGATTTGTCCGGAAGTGAAATGGGTCGGGCGCGACGGCTTGCCTTCGGATGCCGACGTTGACCCTTGGGGATGGAGCTCGTTGATGGTGCAACGTCTGTTGACGGGCGGTGCGGACGGAAGCCGTTTGCCCGATGAAGCGCGTTTGGCGCGTTACCGTGAACTGTCGAACCGCTGCCATGCAGTGGACATGTTGGCTTATTTATGCGGTCCCGGTTCGGATTTGGGACAGAAGTGGAGGGATAGGCTTTGTGGCGTTTCTTATTACTGTACCGGCGAACAGGACATCATCCAGAGGATGCGGCAATATCCCGAAACCCTATTGAAAGCACCGTGGTCGGGCAGCGGAAAGGGCTTGCGTCTGGGGCGGGGAGGTTATGCGCCGCCGCTTTCGGGTTGGTGTGGCCGTCAGCTTCGTGAACAAGGCGGGGTAATCGTGGAGCCGCTATATAATAAGGTGTCGGATTTTGCCTTGGAATTTTATGCCGACGGTGCCGGAGGCGTGCGGTATACGGGGCTTTCGGTTTTCCTGACCACCGCACGCGGTACGTACGCCGGGAATTGGGTGGCGTCGGAAGAGGATAAGGTGCGTTGGCTGACCGATAGGATACCTTCGCCTTTATGGCAGATGTTGCAAAAGGCTGTTACGCACTACTTGGCCGGTTGGTTGGGCAACGGCTACAGTGGCCATCTGGGTGTGGATATGATGTTGTGCCGTGTACCGGGAACCGAATACCTGTGTGTGCATCCTTGTGTGGAAATCAATTTACGCCGTACGATGGGACAAGTTTCTGTCGATTTGGCTTCTTTCTTGGCTCCCTCTTCGGAAGCGCGTTTTGTGATAGACTATGAGAAGGAAGCGGGGCGGTTGTGGTCGGAGCACTGCCGGTGCGAGGAAGAGCATCCGTTATGCTTACGGGAGGGAAAACTCCTTCAGGGATATTTGCCGTTGGTTCCGGTGACCCCCTCCGCACATTACCGGGCGGCGTTGTGGGTCTCTCCCAAGGGTAGGAGATGTCCGGTCGTATAAGTTAATATGGAAAAAGAAGAAATGATTAGACCATTGGGAATTTCTGATATGGACACGGTGCTTCGTATTTGGAAAACGTCAAATCTTCAGGCGCATTCTTTTGTACCTTCCGGATATTGGGAGCGTAACGTGGAGTTGGTTCGGAAGGCAATGTCCGATGCGGAAGTTTGGATATACGAGTCGGATGGGCGCATAGTCGGCTTTGTCGGATTGACAGGGGATTACATCGCCGGTATCTTTGTGGAGATGGAATGCCGTTCTCGTGGGATAGGACATGCGCTGTTGGATTTTTTAAAGAAAAGACATCGGTTCTTGTTGCTCCATGTGTATGAAAAGAACAGCCGTGCCGTGGCATTTTATCGTAGAGAAGGTTTTGAATGCCGGGATAGGCATGTGGAGGAGGATACCGGGGAAATGGAGTGGACAATGGCATGGATGAAGGAAAATATCTTTACTTTTAGTTTTTTATTGCCCTGCAAGTGGGGACGGGGAGTGGATAACTGTTAACTTTGCGTCTCTGTCTTATAAATCTTTCTAATCAACCGAAAACGGCTTCTAATAGCTGAAAAAAACGCTTTATGGAAACAAAACGAATTGTATTTTTGGACTATCTGCGTGCCATCGCATGCTTTATGGTCATTCTCGTACATGTGTGCGAGGCTTTTTATTTTCAATCTGGACGGTATCAGTTTCTCCAGCAATGCCGACCGTTGGTGGATTTCTTTCATCGACAGTTCCCTGCGTCCTTGCGTGCCGCTGTTCATCATGGCATCAGCCTATCTTCTGGTTCCGTTGAAGGACAGTACACCGGTCTTTTTCAAACGCCGCTTCACCCGTGTGTGCATTCCCTTTGTCGTCTGGGGGCTTCTTTATGCCTTTTTACCCTTGTTGTGGGGCGGTCACGGTTGGGACAGCGCGAAAACCCACTTGCTTACGTTCCTTTACAATTTCCCGTCCAACGCCATACATCTCTGGTTTGTGTACATGTTGATAGGAGTTTATTTCTTTATGCCGATTTTGTCTCCTTGGTTGAAGCAAGTGGGTCGTAAGGAGGAGCTTTTCTTTTTGGGACTTTGGTTCCTCACTACATTCTGGCATTACGTGAAGCTTTGTGTGCCGGGCGGAGAGATTTACGGAGAATGCAGTTGGAACGATTTCCACATCTTGTATTACAATGCCGGTTATATCGGTTTTCTGTTGATGGCACATTACGTCCGTACCTACATTGACTGGAGTCTGCGCAAGACGCTCGCTGTGGCCGTGCCTGTATTCTTGGTCGGATATGCTTTCTCGGTCGGTGCGTTCTATCATCTTTCTTCCGTGAGTTCAGACCCGTTTGTGGTGGAACAGCCTTGGCGTTTTTGTACGCCTAATGTGGCGATGATGACTTTCGCCCTCTTTATCGTATTCAAAAAGATTAACTGGGGCAGCGGGTGGCTCTACCGTGGCATCTTCTCCATTTCAAAGTTGAGCTATGGAATGTATCTTGCACATTATATGGTGTTGAACCTTGTGTATCCTCACGTGGCACCGCATTTCAATACGCCCGGTACCATTTTGGTGGCCGGTATCGTGATTTATGCGATTTGCTATGTGTTGACAAAATTGCTCTCTTATCTGCCCAAGAGCAATATATCGTAGGATAGTGATGCCGGACACAAAGGCTTTTTATCAGGATGTGTACAGCATCGATGAAAGAGATTCCGACCGGTCGGGTGGCGACGTATAAGCAAATTGCCATTCTGACCGGCTTTCCCCAACATGCCCGTTTGGTGGGTAGGGCTTTGCGTAACGTACCGGATGCGCTAGGCCTTCCCTGCCACCGGGTGGTGAATGGCTGTGGACGCCTTGTTCCGTCCTGGCCGGAACAGAAAGCATTGCTGGAAGCCGAAGGTGTGGCTTTCAGAAGGAACGGAAACGTGGATATGCGGCGTTATGCTTGGAATCCGGATGGAGCGGCATCCGTGACCTTTTGATAAGCGATGCGCGGTGACTGACGGGTATAAATGATGCCGCACTCCCGGAATCCGTTGGTCTTTAACAGGTTTTGCATGATGAGGTTGTCAGCGTGGGTGTCTGCGCGTAAATTGTGGTGTCGGGCAAAACACCATGCGATGCATTGCCGGGCGATACCTTTGGCCTTTCCGTTGGATGCCAGGCGGTGAATCACACCGTATGGAGCCTCATTCAGCCATTTCCCTTCGATATGAGAATAGGTAGGGTCGTTTCCCACCGAAAAGCAAAATGTGGCTACCACGCCGTCCGTTTCGTTTTCGCAGACGAAGCAGTGTCCTTGTCGGATTTCCGTTTCCATGAGTTCTTCCGGAGGATAACCGTCTGTCCATTGGTAGGGGTTTCCGTTTTCCCTCATGAATTTCCGGGCGTGGTCGAATATGCCCATGATGTCGGGCATATCGGTGAATTGTGCAGGTCTGATGTTCATTTTGTGTCGGGTGTGGTGGTGTCTTGTGTCTCTTTTCTTTGTCGTGCCACGGGCGTTTCAAAGTGCGCTTCACAGTCTTTGCATACATATTCCCAATGCGTCGTGCCCGGAGGTGCGCCGGCCAGGATACTGAATATGGCGGCCATGAACGCCCTGAAACTATGAGACTTTTTCAATACGAACTTGATGTGGGGCGAATGGCAACAGGGGCAGTATTTTAATTGTTCCGGTATCATCTGGTTGCGTTCGAGCAGGGCCATGGCACGTTCATAGTCGTCTTCATACACGAAAATATCCACTCCGGAAATCGTGGGAGTGAATCCGCGCAGGATGTTGGACGTGTTTTCGTTGTGCAGGACGGAGGCAATGCCTTCGTTTTCCAACGCCCCCTGAATCAAACGGGCTTGAAAGGCTCCGTCACAGGTGATAAGTCTGACTGTTTTCATAAGACGGTCGAATTTATTTGATAAAATATCCGATGTGCTTTGAGCGTCCTTTCTTGGCTAAGGTTCTGATTTCGTACAGTCCTTTGGCTAAATGCCCGATACGGACACGGCGGCTGTAAGGTGCCGTACTGACGATACGCCCGTACGTATCTACAACCGCTACGTAAGGGCTGTCCTGTTCAGGGATGTCCAAGGTCTGCGAGTCGTGGGGAAGGAACCGCCCTGAGAGGTCCGGTCTGTCGGACCATCCGGACGGGAGCTGTGCCGGTTCGCTTTCATTTCCGAAACGGTCTATGGCCGTTACCGCGAAACTGATACCGTTGAGGGTGCAGAATTCCTCGTGGATGGGAAGGCTGCAAGAATCCACATTCACGGCAATAAGATTTCGTGCGGAAGCGATGTCCACGGGAGAGGTCCGTGAAGCGTACACGTTGTATCTCACATCTTTTCCACATAGATTATCGACAGATGGCGACCATCGGAGTACATACGTTTGCGCTTCCCGGCTTTTGTGCAAATTTCCCGGACGTTCCGGTGGGATACTGTCCAGACTGTTACAAGCCGATGGCAGTGCCGGGAAGGGGTAATATACGTCTTTCAGGAAATCAAACAAGCCTTTGTGGTTGTCGTTCAGATACGCGTAACGGAAGAATGCCTGTCCTCCGAGGTCTAAAGACCGCGTGAAATACAACTCACGGGTAATGTCCTCCAGCGGCCAGTCCTTTTCTTCCGGACTGAGGAAGTAGATACCCAATCCCGGGACGACCGGTCGGCCGTAGTCGTTTTCTTTCCAGTCAATGGCGAAAGGGTAGAAATGATTGCCCCGGAAGTACATCATCGGGAACAACATGTCTTGTAATTCCTTCACACAACCAACCCTGTGCATCCTGATGCACGGCAGAGTAGGCATTCCAGTTATAGGACGGATAGCGGCTCAGGTCGCTGAATTTGCCCACGGGCGAAGAGCTGACCTTGACCCAAGGTTTGGCGGCTTTCACGGCCCGGTACATCGTCCGTACACAGCGGGTCATGTTGTCGCGACGCCAGTCGGCCTTGTTTTGCCTCTTGCCGTATTTGCGGTAAGAGCTCGCATCGTTGAATTTCGCCGCGTTTCCGGATAACGGATATAGTCGAAATGGATGCCGTCTACGTCATAGTTCGCAGCTATTTCACGGCAGAGGGAAGCCAGATATTCGGCGGTCTCCGGTTGCCCCGGGTCGAGATACCAACTGTCTCCATGGCGTACGCAAAGTTTGGGATGGGTTTTCAGTACGGAACGGTTTCCCATACGTGTGGCAGCGGATATCTTGAAACAAGGTATGGCTACAAACCACGCATGCAGTTCCATCCCTCGTTTGTGGCATTCCCGGACGGCAAAGGCCAAGGGGTCATATCCCGGCGCACGTCCCGGAGTGCCGGTCAGGCAGCCGTCCCACGGTTCGATGGCCGAAGGATAGATGACACTCCCCCTCACGCGGGTCTGCAGCAGCACGGTGTTGATGTTCACTTCCTTGAGCCGGTCGAGGATGCGGCACAGTTCATCCTGTTGTGCCTTGATGCCGGCCGGGGATGTAGCTTTGTTTTTCGGCCAGTCTAAACTACTGAACGTGGTCAACCACACGGCCCGGGTTTCCCGTTTGGGGGAGGACAATGGATCGAAACGTTGCGTGGCCATTGCCGCCAGGCAGCCGATGATACATATATATAAGGAGAAGATATATCTTTTCATGTAGGTGTATGCAGCTTTATCAGATGCAAAGTTAAGCTTTTCGGGGTATAAAATGAAAGTTTCGGGGACAAATGCCATGGTTTACGATACAATTTATTATTTTTGCGTAATTTAATT
>ENA-OQDM01000845-OQDM01000845.1-human-gut-metagenome-genome-assembly--contig:-NODE-845-length-14819-cov-1.219779_pt1 | contig 14819 bp, 18 predicted proteins | sample MGYA00242772_ERZ504605 | MGnify/ENA primary metagenome ERZ504605 (study PRJEB26092, sample SAMD00036348) | human gut metagenome | host: Homo sapiens | study: EMG produced TPA metagenomics assembly of... | reverse complement strand
CATTCATACCACTTCTTTACATCAGCGAGAAGGGGGCTTAAATCCTGTCCCCAGTAATCTTCCCTCTTTAAAATATCCTCCACCGGAGCTGTTTTCATGAAATCCATGATTTCCTGGCTGTCATTGGCATCATCGGTGCGGTAAAATGCCATGAGAGCTGCCAGAGAAAAAGTAAGCCCCCTGGGGGACAGGAACCAAACCATATCCCTGTATTCCAGTATGGTGGGAAGCACCCTTGCCCGGAATTTGGACACAGAGTTAAGCGCAATAGAGAGGAGCATATGCCTGATAAAGGGGTTGGAGAACCGTTCCAGCACTGCCTCTCCAATTTCCGGTTGTCTTCTGTATCGCCAATGGCCGGTATAATTTCCCTGAAGAGGCATTTGCGCAAGAGGGCGGACACCTTTTCATCCTTCAGGCACTCTCCCACCGTCTTAAGTCCGTATAAATGGGCTCCCAGCACCATGGAGGTATGGGCTCCGTTCAGGATACGCACCTTCCTCTTTTTATACGGGTCCACATTGTCGGTCCAGACCACATGAAAACCTGCCTTTTGTAACGGAAGCTCATCTTCATGGTTTCCCTGGATGACCCACAGGTGGAATATCTCAGCTGTATCCATCATATTGTCCTGTTCACCAATCCTACGGCAGAGCTCCTCATGCTCTTCCCTGGGAAATCCGGTGACAATGCGGTCCACCAGTGTGGAACAGAAATCATTTTCCCGTACAAGCCATGTCTCAAATTCCTCTCCCAGCTCCCACTGTTTTGCGTAACGGAGACAGCATTTTTCCAGCTCCTCGCCGTTGTGGTCAATCAGCTCACAGGAGAGAATAATGAAACCTTTAAGCCCCAGCCGGAACCGCTTACTATAAAAGCTGGGTCAGCTTGCCGGGAAAGCTGGATGCGGGCACGTCCTCCAGCTTGCAGGCGGGGTCGTAGACGATGCCTGCCTCGGTGGTGTTGGAAACGATGATCTCAAGATCGTCGCTGGCGGCGACGTCCATCATCTGCTTAAAAGCCCTCCTCCTCATACGGGTTCAGGCAGCGGGAGACGCTGGAGATAACGCGCTTGTCATCGACCTTCCGGCCGTTTTCACTGCCGCGCAGATACAGGGTGTACAGACCCTCCTGCTCGTTGATCATCTTGGCCAGGCCGGGGGCGATGGGCTGGACCAGAACGCACTTGCCGTTCCAGTCGGCCTTCTCGTTGGCCAGATCGAACCAGTAATCCACGAACGCGCGCAGGAAGTTGCCCTCGCCGAACTGCAGGACCTTCTCCGGGGCTTTTTTCAAAATATAGCCGTTGTAGCCGGATTTTGCAAGAACTTCATAATTCAAGGTATCCATATATGCTTCTCCTTAACATAAACAAATCTGGTGCGCAGCGGGGGGCTGCAGCACGTCCTGTTACCTGAATTATATTTTCTTTAGGCCGTTTCGTCAAGATTCATTCCGTAAACAGCGCACATATTTTGCGCAGTTTTGAGGCCAATTTTGGGATTCCGCATCTTGCACAACAAAGAACCGCACTTTTTGGCTATAATTTCGATTAACAAGCAATTTTTGCAACTTGTGCAAGGTAAAATAGTTATGTATAATAATAGCAGAGCATGCTGTTTTGGGTCATCTTTACAGCGCAAGGTATGTGCTATCATGGCCCGGGGCGGCATTCCCCGACTATCATTTATAACATCATTAAGGAGCGTCTGTACATGAAAGTATTTATGGACAAGGACTTTTTGCTGGAGACCCCTACCGCGCAGCATCTGTACCACGACTATTCGGCCAAGCTGCCCATCGTGGATTACCACTGCCATATTCCCCCGCAGGAAATTTATGAGAACCGCCGCTTTGAGAACATCGCGCAGGTCTGGCTGGGCGGCCATCAGGTGCTGGCCGACGGCAGCGACTACTATTTCGGCGACCACTACAAGTGGCGCGTGATGCGCTCCAACGGCGTGCCCGAGGAGTACATCACCGGTGACAAGCCGGATCGTGAGCGCTTTCAGAAGTTTGCCGAGAGCCTGGAAATGGCCATCGGCAACCCGATGTATACCTGGTGCCACCTCGAGCTGAAGAAGTACTTCGGCTATGAGGGCGTGCTGAACGGCGAGACCGCCGAGGAGGTCTGGAACCTCTGCAACGACAAGCTGCAGCATGACCCGAAGCTGACCGTCCGCGGCCTGATCGAGCAGAGCAACGTTGCCATGGTCGGCACCACCGACGACCCCATCGACTCCCTCGAGTGGCACAAGAAGATCAAGGAAGACCCGACCATCAAGGTCGTCGTCGCCCCGTCCTTCCGCCCCGACAAGGTCCTGAACATCCGCAAGGAGGGCTTTGCCGATTACATCCATAAGCTGGAGGAAGTTGTGGGCCGCAAGTTTGCCTGCGCAAATTGCGTTGTCAGTGCACTGGAAGAACGCCTGGAGTTCTTCGTCGAGATGGGCTGCCGCGCTTCTGACCACGGTCTGGACTACATCCCCTTTGCTGAAACGAACGCTGAGAAGGCAACTGCTGCCTTCAAGAAGGCCATGGCCGGTGAGACCCTGACCAAGGAGGAAGGCGACGAGTACACCACCTACCTGCTGCTGAAGCTGGGTGCCCTGTACAAGAAGCACAACGTTGTCATGCAGATGCACTACAGCTGCCTGCGCAATGTCAACGACAAGATGTACCGCAAGCTCGGCCCCGATACCGGCTTTGATATGATCGCCGTGACCGATTGCAGCGCTACCATCAGCAGCCTGCTGAGCGCACTGACCAAAGAGGACGCCTGCCCGAAGGTCATCCTGTACAGCCTGAACCCCGCCGACTTCGACATGCTGGGCACCATTCTGGGTGCGTTCCAGGATGACGAGATCCCCGGCAAGATCCAGCTGGGCTCCGCCTGGTGGTTCTGCGACACCGACGACGGCATGTACCAGCAGATGAAGACCCTGGCCCGCTTGGGCCTGCTGGGCAACTTCATCGGTATGCTGACCGACAGCCGCAGCTTCCTGAGCTACACCCGCCACGAGCTGTTCCGCCGCCTGATGTGCAACCTTATCGGCAACTGGGTCGAGAACGGCCAGTACCCCAACGACGAGAAGTCTCTGAAGAAGATCGTCGAGGGCATCAGCTATTATAATGCGAAGCGGTATTTTAATCTGTAATTGAAGTAACGCAATAAGCAATAAAACCCCGCCCTGCCTGTTGATTTTGACAGGCGGGGCGGGGTTTTATTGGGTGCGGGCGGCTCTGCCGCCCGTGCATGACCTTACTCACAGCTTTCCTGTTCCTCCGGCACCTCGGGCATCGTCCGCAGCTGCTCCAGCGTGATGCCATCCACATATTTATTGATCAGGTCATTCAGCCCGGACCAGAAGTCCAGCGTGTGGCACTGGCTGCGGTGGGGGCAGTCCACCGACGACGCCAAACACGGGATGGCCGTCAGCTCGCCCTCGACGGCGCGCAGGATCTCGCCGGAGGTGATCTCCCCTGCCGGGCGCGCAAGCCGGTAGCCGCCCTGTGCACCGCGCACGCTGGATACCAGCCCGGCCTTCGCCAGCGGGGTGACGATCTGCTCCAGATATTTTAAGCTGATGCGCTGCTTATCACTGATGTCCTTCAGCGGGATCAGGTCGTTGGGGGCGGTTGGCCAGTTCCACCATCAGGCGCAGGGCATAACGGTCACGGGTCGAAAATTTCATGGTAAAGCTCCCTTTATCGGAATTAGTAACACTAATCATAGCATAATTCTAGGAATTTTGCAAGTTACCAACCTATTAAACTAGTAGGATATATGCAAAATGCCGAAATGTGTAATTTTATGCAAACAAGTGTTGACAGAATCGGTTCACAGGCGTATACTGTGAGCCATGGAAGGCAAACAACGCCGACCAAAGATTCAAGAAAGGGGTACAGAACTATGAATGCAGTCTGCTTTGGTATGATGATGTGCATGTGCATGATGCGTAAGCGTCCTGTGCCGGCTTTCTTGTGCGCAAATTACAGCGCATAATGAAAACTTGCAGCGGGATGCCGGAAAGCCGACATCCCGCTTTTGTTTGGAAAGGAAGTTTGTGACTATGGAAAGAGGTTCCGTTTACAAGCAGCCCGGTGTGCGAATGTGACGCTTTGAGGGAAGCTGACCGTTCAAAACCAACACACCTGACGATATATAAAGGAGAATTTACCATGAAAAAACTGATTTCTGCAACGCTCGCCGCTTCTCTGGCCCTGTCGCTGGCCGCCTGCGGCTCCTCCGCTTCTACTGATTCCGTCGCCGCATCCTCTGAGGCTGCCTCCACCGAGAGCACCGCAGCTTCCTCCGAGGCTGCCGAGTCCACCGCCGAGACCAGCGAACTGGCCGGTACGACCCTGAAGGTCGCTGCCTCCCCCACGCCCCATGCCGAGATTCTGAACGTGGCCAAGGAGGTTCTGGCCGAGCAGGGCATCGACCTCGAGGTTGTTGAGTTCAGCGACTACGTCCAGCCCAACCTCGTCACCGAGAGCGGCGAGGTTGACGCCAACTACTTCCAGCACACCCCCTACCTCGACAGCTTCAACGAGGAGAACGGTACCCATCTGGTCAGCGTCGGCGCGGTCCACTATGAGCCGTTCGGCATCTATCCGGGCAAGAGCGATGATCTGGCAAACATTGCGGACGGCGCGACCATCGCCGTGCCCAACGACACCACCAACGAGGCCCGCGCTCTGCAGCTGCTGGCCGCCCAGGGCCTGATCACCGTACGCGACGGCGCCGGTCTGACCGCTACGGTCAACGACATCACCGACAACCCCCACAACCTGCAGATCAAGGAGATCGAGGCTGCCCAGCTGCCCCGCACCGTGCAGGATGTTGACTTCGCCGTCATCAACGGCAACTACGCAATGGAGGCCGGCTTCTCCGTCGGCAAGGACGCTCTTGCTACCGAGGATGCTTCCTCCGAGGCTGCCCAGACCTACGCCAACGTACTGGTTGTGAAGGAAGGCCGCGAGAACGACCCCGCCATTCAGGCGCTGTACGCTGCCCTGACCAGCGACAAGGTCAAGGATTACATCAACAGCACCTACGACGGTGCGGTTGTGCCGATTTTCTAAGGAAAACATATCCGCGGTAAGGTTGTAGGGGCGGTCATTGACCGCCCGCGGGCGAGCAATGCTCGCCCCTACAGTGCAAGGCCTTAATAGAAAAGAAAGCCCTTGCAACCTGCCGGAATATAGAGTACAATCAATAGCGAATGAGTTCTTGCGCTCATTCGCTATCTTTGTAAATGAGGGAGAATCACCCATGATCGAACTGCAACACCTGACCAAGCGCTTTGCCACGCAGGGCGGCACGGTCGTCGCGCTGAACGACATCAACCTGACGATCCGGGACGGCGACGTCTACGGCATCATCGGTATGTCGGGCGCCGGAAAATCAACACTGGTACGCTGCATCAATATGCTGGAGCGCCCGGACGAGGGAAATGTCATCGTCAACGGCAAGCAGATGCAGGACCTGCGTGCCGCCGACCTGCGCGCGGCCCGGCGTGAGATCACCATGATTTTTCAGCAGTTCAACCTGCTGATGCAGCGCACCTGTCTGCGCAATATCATGTTCCCGATGGAGCTGGCGAAGGTCCCCAAAGACAAGGCCGAGGCCCGCGCCCGTGAGCTGCTGGAGCTGGTCGGTCTGCCCGATAAGGCCGACGCCTACCCGGCGCAGCTGTCCGGCGGCCAGAAGCAGCGCATTGCGATTGCCCGCGCGTTGGCAACGGACCCGAAGGTGCTGCTCTGCGACGAGGCGACGAGCGCCCTGGACCCGAACACGACCCACGCCATTTTGCAGCTCATTCAAAAAATCAACCGTGAGCTGGGCATCACAGTCGTCATCATCACCCACCAGATGAGCGTTGTGGAGGAGGTCTGCAACCGTGTGGCCATTCTCGATAACGGCACCGTCGTCGAGGAGGGTGAGGTACAGGCTATCTTCAGCCATCCTACATCCAAGGCGGCGCGGCGGCTCGTCTACCCCGCCGGTGCGCCCCAGGCCGAGGTCCTGCCCGGCCACAAGCTGGTTCGTGTGGCCTTCGGCGGCACCCAGACCACGGACAAGCCGCTGGTGGCAAGCCTTGCCATTGAGTGCGGCGCGCTCGTCTCGATCATGGCGGCGGACACCCGCATTGTGAACGGCCAGACGCTGGGCAGCATGCTGCTGGCGCTGCCCGACGACGACAAGGCCGCCGCGGCACTGGAGTACATCAGGAACTATCCCGGCATTACTTTTGAGGAGGTGAACGGCTGATGGCAGAGCTTTTTGCAGGCAAGGAATGGCAGACGTTCTTGCAGATTTTGCCCACCATTCCGTTTGAAACATGGGAGACCGTCTGGTCCACTGTCGTCGCAACGCTGCTGGCGCTGGTCATCGGTCTGCCGCTGGGCGTCTGCCTGGTTACGGGCGAACAGGGCGGCGTGCGTCCCCTGCCCCGCTGGCTCATGGCGCTGCTGAACGGCCTGGTGAATCTGCTGCGCAGCGTGCCGTTTTTGATCTTGATGATCATTGTCATTCCGCTGTCCCGCGCCATCGTGGGCACATCCATCGGTACGGTGGCGTCCATTGTGCCGCTGGTCATCGCATCGTTCCCGTTTGTGTCGCGTCTGGTCGAGACCAGTATGCGCGAGGTGGACGCGGGTGTCATTGAGGCCGCCCAGAGCATGGGCGCAACGCCGCTGCAGATCATCACAAAGGTCATGGTGCCCGAGTGCATGCCGAGTCTGGTTGCCAACGTGACGATTGCCGCCACGACCATCATGGGGTACGGCGCAATGGCCGGCATCATCGGCGGCGGCGGCCTTGGCAAGATCGCCATAAACTACGGTTACTACCGCTTTAACGTGGTGCTGGAGTTCTTTGCCACGGCGCTGCTGGTCGTGCTGGTACAGATTTTGCAGACCGTCGGCACAAAGCTGGCCATCAAGTGCGACAAGCGCATCCAGAAGTGATTTGAGGGAACCGAGATTTAACATATTTTTCAAATTGGCGTGACAGGGCGGACATAAATGCAGTGTATAGTATAACCAGAGTTAAGGGGAACGCCCCAAGACACATTACACTGCCGCCTTGGCCATGCCAGAAGCAATCGCTTCGGCCACGGCGCAGACAACCAACAAGGCCGTGAAGCCATTTGAATAGATACAAAAGCCTCCTGCATCGGTTGTGATGCAGGAGGCTTTTATTTTGGTGCGCCCGCCACTGTAAGGCGGACTAACGTTTGCCGGAAGGCTGCGGGCCGGGCATGCCCGGCCCCTACAAGGGAGGTAGATGCCTTACAACCCGTTCACGTCCGCTATCAGCTGCTCCACGGCTTCGTCCTTCGTGGCCCAGCTGGTGCATACGCGCACGGCGGTGTGGTGCTTGTCGGGCTTGCCCATGTGGGTCATGGCGTAGGTCTCGGCCAGCTTGTCGTACCACTCGTCGGGCAGGACAAAGAACTGCTGGTTCGTCGGGGAGTCGTGCAGCACCTTGCAGCCCTTTGCCTCAAAGGCGGCGCGGATGCGCAGGGCCTGCTCGTCGGCTTTTTTCGCCATCGTGAAATACAGGCTGCTGCCGCTGCCGTCCTCGCCGTCCAGCAGAGCCAGGAACTGCTCGCCCAGCAGGCGGCCTTTCGCCAGCATGCCGCCGTGCTGCTTCAGGCAGTAGCGGAAATCAGGCTTCAGATCGTCGTTTGTGATGACGACGGCCTCGCCGAACAGCGCACCGCACTTGGTACCGCCCAAGTAAAACACGTCGCAGAGCGCGGCGTAGTCCTGCAGGCTCAGATCGTTGGCGGGGCTCGTCAGGCCGTAGGCCATCCGCGCGCCGTCCACGAACAGGTAGAGTCCCAGCTCGTAGCAGGCGGCGGAAATGTCGGTCAATTCCTCCTTATTATAAAGGGTGCCGACCTCGGTGGGGTTCGAGATGTAGACCATGCCGGGCTGAACCTCATGCTCGTGGCTGGCGTTGGCGCGGTGCTCCTCCACAGCTTTGCGGATCTGGCGGGCCGTGATCTTGCCGTTTTTGCCGGGCAGCGCCAGACACTTGTGGCCTGTGGCCTCGATGGAGCCGGTCTCGTGCACATGGATGTGCCCGGAGTCGGCGCACAGCACGCCCTGCCACGCTTGAGCGCCGCCGCAATGACGGTCAGATTCGCCTGGGTCGCACCGACGAAAAAGTGTACGTCGGCGTCGGGAGCGTCGCACAGGCGCTTGATCTGCGCGGCGGCCTTGGCGCAGTATTCATCCTCGCCATAGCCGGGGGCCTGGTCGAAATTGGTCTTTTGCAGAAGCTCCAAAACCGCGGGGGCCGCGCCCTCGCCATAGTCACATTCAAAACGAAGCATATTTTTGACTCCTTAGTAAAGTATTGCACGCTTTGCAGGGGCGGACAGTATTTGCCCGCGGAGCCTTCCGGCTGCCGCAAGGCTGGCGGGCCGATGCGAGCATCGGCCCCTACAGGTACGGGCAAATTTCCAATCGACCCACGCCGCGGGTGTTGCCATAATTATAACACTGTGATTCTCCACTTGCAAGTTTCGCCGCGGTACGCTATAATAATTCTACTTTTGGACAGAAAAGAGGAATTATATGGTCCCCAAAATCAACGCGAAAGCTTCGGCTCACGCCTTGGCTTCATTCTGGTCAGCGCGGGCTGTGCTATCGGCATCGGCAACGTCTGGCGCTTCCCCACAGTCACCGGCCAGTACGGCGGCGGCATCTTTGTGCTGTTCTACCTGCTCTTTCTGGTGCTCATGGGTCTGCCGGTCCTGACGATGGAGCTGGCCGTGGGCCGTGCGGGCCGCGGCGCGGCGCGCAGCGCCTACAAGGCGCTGGAGCCCGGGGGCAGTAAGTGGCATATCCACGGCTGGTTCTGCATGGCGGGCTGTGTGCTGCTGATGATGTACTACACCACCGTCTCCGGCTGGATGGTCGACTACTTCTTCCGCTTCCTGACCGGCAGCTTTGACGGCCTGACCTCCGAGCAGGCCGCAGGCGTCTTTGGCGAGATGCTCTCGAACCCTGTCGAGATGGTTTTCTGGATGGTCGTCATCACGCTGGCGGGCTTTGTCGTCTGCGGGCGCGGCCTGCAGGGCGGTCTGGAAAAGGTCGGCAAATGGATGATGAGCGCCCTGCTCGTATTGATCCTTGTGCTGGTTGTGCACAGCTTCACGCTGTCCGGCGCGGGCGAGGGCCTGGCCTTCTACCTGCTGCCCGACTGGTCCCGCGCCACCGGGCAGGGCCTGGGCAATGTCATCACGGCGGCCATGAACCAGTCGTTCTTTACCTTAAGCCTCGGCATCGGCGCGATTGAGATTTTCGGCAGCTACATGGACCGCGGCTTTACCCTGCCGGGTGAGGCCGCCCGCATCTGCGTGCTGGACACCTTTGTGGCGGTCTGCGCGGGCCTTATCATCTTCCCGGCCTGCTTCTCCTTCGGCATCTCGCCCGACGCGGGACCGAGCTTGATTTTCATCACGCTGCCCAACGTCTTTACAAACATGGCGGGCGGACGCCTGTGGGGCGCACTGTTCTTCCTGTTCATGACGTTCGCCAGCTTCTCCACGGTCATTGCGGTGTTTGAGAATATCATCGCCTGTGCGCGGGAGAATTTCGGCTGGGACCGCCGCAGGGCTTGCCTGGTGGGGCGCGGCGGCGCTGGCCGTGCTGGGCCTGCCCTGTGCGCTGGGCTACAACGTGTGGAGCGGCATCCAGCCCCTGGGCGCGGGCAGCACCGTGCTGGATTTTGAGGACTTCCTTGTCAGCAACGTTCTGCTGCCGGGCGGCAGCCTTGTTTATCTGCTGTTCTGTGTCACCAAATGGGGCTGGGGCTTCGACAAATACACCGCCGAGTGCAACACCGGCAGCGGCCCCAAAATGCCGCAGTGGGTCAAGCCCTACTTTAAATACGTTCTGCCGGTCCTGATCGCCGTCATTCTGGTGCAGGGGCTGCTCTGAAGCAAAATGCCGCGCGGCTCCCTGTGAGCCGCGCGGCATTTGTTAAGGCAATACCGCATAATTCTAAGTGCCGCACACCGAGCCGCAGCGAGGCGCTTCGGAGCGCAACCGCCGCTTGCGGCGGCTCTTGGCGCGGAGATCCGCCGGAGTGGTGCTTAAGCCGTAAGGCGGGAATTATGCGGTGTTGCCTTAATTGCGGTTTACCTCCGGGTTATCGGTGCGCCCCAGCAGATAGTCTATACTGACGTTATAGAAGTCGGCCAGCTTGACCAGCCTTTCTGCGGTCAGCTCAATAACGCCGTTTTCATACTGAGAGTAGGTGTTCTGGGATACGTGGAGGACACTGGCAAGATCGCACTGACGAAAATCGTGATCTTCCCGTAGGCTTCGTATGTTCGGATATTCCATAGGTTGACTACCTCCTTACGACTATTATCGTTATCTTGGAGGCAGATATCGACATTTATCTGTAATACAGATATAATAGATTGCATAACAATAGGGAGAAACGATACGACGGAAAGAACCATAAAAACGCAAAAGTGCCGTGAGGGAGCTTCCTCGCGGCACTTTTGCGTGTCAAAAAACACCAATTCTGCCATATAAAGACTGTGGGGACGAGCACTGCTCACCCCTACAATGCACTTTTTGAGTATCGGCTCACGCCGACTGCGCGTGCAGCCAGCGGTGCAGCTCGTCCCGGATGGCGGCAAACGCGGCGGCGGTGTCCGGGTTATCGGTTTTAAAATCCAGCAGCCGCCACAGCCAGCCCTGCTCGTCCACGATGCGCAGGCTCTCGGGATGGCACAGCTCAAACACAAGCGACGCATGGCCGACGGCGTTGTCGGCGGGGTACTGCTTTAAGCTGTGCAGCACGCAGTGGTGGGCGTAAAAGGCGTCCAGCACGGCGGGCGTCACCGGGCTCCGGCGCAGCGCCGCCGTGCTGACGTTGTAAATTTCCTCCATCGGTGTCTCGACGTTGACCCGCAGAATGTCGATCTTGTCGGCGTCGCGCAAAATCTGGCAGAACAGACGCGTGCGGTCATCCAGCGCCTCCGGCAGACGGAACGCGCTGTGCCATTCCACAGCGGTGCGCAGCAGTGCGTCGGCACCGGCATCGTCCAGATAGTCCCGGATGCGTCCCTCGTCGAACAGCACCGCGACGCTCAGCGCGGCGTGGCTGACCGACTGTGCATCGATAAATGTGTTGTAGCGGCGCAGCTGCTCAAAGCGGCCTACATCGTGCAGGATGCCGGACAGCCACGCCAGATCGACATCCTCCGGCGGCAGGGCCAGGCTTTGGGCAATGCGGGCGCAGAGCGCCGCCACGCGGTAGGTATGGTCGATTTTCAATTTGACCTTGGCGTCAGCGGCGTTGTAGTGCGCGGCATAGTCGGCAAAGGCTTTTTGTGCGCGGGCACGGTCAATTTTCATACTATCACTTCCCTGTTTCAGTGTACCACATCCGGCAAAATGCGTAAACTGCAATGTTTATAAAATTTACTCCACAACGGATGACATTTTTGGATAAATAGTTTAAAAATCCTTGACATTGGGGCAAAAAAAACGCTATTCTTAAAGTAGTAAATCGCGAGGAAGGCGGTGCATACGATGAACGCCAAAGGGGACGCAAACCGCAGTGTGCGCATGACCAAGCAGCGGCTCTACCAGGCGCTTATTACGCTGTTGCAGCAGAAAAGTCTGCGGGAAATTACAGTCCGGGAGCTGACCGAGCTGGCAGGGATCAGCCGCGGCACATTCTACTTTCACTACGCGGACATTTATGCCCTGATGGACCAGCTGGAGGCCGCCCAGCTGGCACGGCTGAACGACCTGATGGATACCCTGATCCCCAGCATCTCGCAGGAAGACGCGCCCCCCGCGCTGGTGGCGCTGTTCACCTACATGACCGAGAACCCCGACCTCTGTCAGGCCCTCTACGGCAAAAGCTGGGAGTCGGAGTTCACCCGCAACGCCAAAAAGCTGATTGCAGAGCGCTGCCTGGGCGAGTTTGCACCCGACGGCGGCACCGAGGAGCAGAAATATATGCTGGCCTTTGCGGTGAACGGCTGCTTTGGCACGATTGTAGCCTGGCAGGAGGCCGGTTTTCAGCCGCCCGCGGCGGAGATCGCCCGCATCACCTGGCAGGCCATCCGCGCTGTGAAGGGGCGGATGTGAGCGAAGCAAGTTTCCCTTGCCTGCCTTGCCTTTTGGGGCAAGACGGGGTATAATATAATTACAAGTACGCCCGCCTGACCGGGCTGATGAAGGAGAGTTTTACGATGGGTTTCTTTGATTTTCTGAAAAAGTCTGCCGAGCCTGCCGCCCCCGCGGCCCCAGCCTTCCCCGTGACCCTGGCTGCTGATGCCAAGGGTACCGTTGTGGCGATGGAGAACATCCCCGACGAGGTGTTTGCACAGGGCATCCTGGGCAAGTGCTGCGGCATCGACCTACCGAGGCAAATTTACGCCCCCGCGGACGGTGAGATCACCCAGGCCCCCGACAGCGGCCACGCGCTGGGCATCATGACCACTGCCGGTGTTGAGGTGCTGATCCATGTCGGCGTTGACACCGTCGAGATGAAGGGCGACGGCTTCAGCCCGAAGGTCAAGGAGGGCGACAAGGTCAAGAAGGGCGATCTGCTGCTGGAGATGGATCTGGACAAAATCGCGGCTGCCGCTCACCCTGCTGTGGTGATTACCGTCGTCACGAACACCGATGATTTCAAGGACGTCGAGGTCGTGGCCTCCGGCACCGTGGAGCCGGGCGCGGATCTGATCAAGATCAGCAAGTAAATTTTTACCGATAAAAAAGCGGGCACCCGATTGGGTGTCCGCTTTTTGGCTTCCCCCGAGGGGGAAGCTGTCACCGTAAGGTGACTGATGAGGGCAGAGCTTGCCATGGCTGCCCGTTTGCGGTTCGCAATCGGTAGCTTGCCCCTCATCCGGCCCTGCGGGGCCACCTTCCCCCGCGGGGGAAGGCTTTAGGATTTTGCAGCCCCGCAGAAAATACGCTTTTTCTTCCTATCGATCACTCCTGTCTGGGTGTTTTTTGAGTACAGCTGCAGTATACCCGGTACAGATGAAAGAACATTGAAGAAAGCGTGTAAAACTTGGGGGGAATCGTGTGGATAAAATTTGAAAGGCTTGACAATCAGCGGTGGGCGTGTATAATAGGTTTGGACATAAAAACAGGGGCGCTGAGGGGCATCCTCGGCTGAGATCGAAACAAACCGCAGTTTCGGGTCGCCTTGAACCTGATCCGGGCAATGCCGGCGTAGGAAGTTTGACCCAACACGTCATAACGCTTTTGCGCCTGCAAGTGTACCTTGCGGGCGCTTTCCTGTTTTTACGTTACATTTTTTGAGGAGTGGATACCATGTCCAAAACCTATTCCAAGACCCGCACTCTTGTGGAGTGCGCCCTGATGATCGCCCTGGGCACCGTGCTGGCGAACATCAAAATTTTTGAGATGCCCAACGGCGGCTCCATCACCCTGCTGAGCATGCTGCCGTTCATCCTGGTCTCCTACCGCCACGGCACAAAATGGGGACTGTTCACGGGCTTTGTCAACAGCCTGCTGCAGATGCTGCTGGGCTTCTACGCGCCCCCGGCTCCCGGCCTGCTGCCGCTGGTGGGTATGATCCTGCTGGACTACGTGCTGGCCTTCACCCTGCTGGGCCTGGCCGGTGCGATTGCCAAGCCGTTCAAGAACCGTCTGGTCGGCGTGGCCGTCGGCACGGCAGCGGTGTGCGGCATCCGCTTCCTGTGCAGCTTCCTGTCCGGCGTGCTGATCTGGGGCAACCTGAGCGACGGTCTGCCCGCCTGGACCTACAGCCTGACCTACAACGGCAGCTACATGCTGCCCGAGACCATCCTGACCACGGTGGCCGCGGTGCTGATCTACAAGGCAGCCCCGCAGCTGTTTGCCGCGCAGGAGCAGTAAGCGCTAAATACTTTTCCCGGTACGCACGGTACCGGGATTTTTGTTTGCCGGTTTGTAGGGGGCGGCGTCCTCGACGCCCCCGCGGAGGGGTCAAGACCCCTCCCTACAAGCCGATTTTTAAGGGCTGTAGGGGCGGATTCCATATCCGCCCGTGCTCTCTCTCGGCAGCGCAAAAATGCCCCGGTACGCAGAAACGCACACCGGGGCATTGGCTTTACGTAAGTATCAGTAGTTCATAATGTCCTTCACAACACCGGACATCGAGAAGAGCTTGGCGGACAGATGGTCGAGGTAGACGATGCCGAGCTTGTTGCCCGTCTCCGCATTATACATATCGGCCAGCTGGGGCATGACCTGGAACGCGGCGGCCTGGGCTCGGGGCTGTTGTCAAAGTTCGCCGTGCCCTGCACGCGCAGCCACTCGCCGCGGTCATTGGCGGCGCAGATCTCGAGGTTCGTGTTGTCCAAAAGCTGCTTGTAGGCGGCCTTGTGCTTGCCCAGGGCAATGCACAGGTGGCCGTTGTACCACATGGCAAAACCGATGGGACGCACGCGGGGCAGATAGCCATCGACGGTGGCAAGGTAGAAGGTGGGATTCTCTTTCAGAAATTCCATGATTTCTTCATTTGGTTTCATGGTGTAAACCCTCCCGCAATATTACAGTGTGGCCAGCGCCGCTTGATGCGTGCGGCGGCCTCCTTGGTGCGCTCGGCATCGCCGAACGCCGTCAGACGGAAATACCCCTTGCCGCAGGGGCCGAAGCCCTCGCCGGGGGTGCCCACAACGTGGGCGTGCTCGAGCAGCCAGTCAAAAAACTCCCAGCTGCCCATCTCGTTGGGGCAGCGCAGCCAGATGTAGGGGCTGTTCTTGCCGCCGCAGTACCCAGACACCGGCCTCGCTCCAGCGCTGCCG
>ENA-OQDM01000842-OQDM01000842.1-human-gut-metagenome-genome-assembly--contig:-NODE-842-length-14863-cov-3.091545_pt1 | contig 14863 bp, 17 predicted proteins | sample MGYA00242772_ERZ504605 | MGnify/ENA primary metagenome ERZ504605 (study PRJEB26092, sample SAMD00036348) | human gut metagenome | host: Homo sapiens | study: EMG produced TPA metagenomics assembly of... | reverse complement strand
AGCCGCCATAGGGGCCGCCCGGCGGGGGCGGGGGCGGGTTGCGGCGTCCGCGCGGCGGACGGGGTCCTCTGTGCCAGGGGCCGCCAAAGCACCAGAACAGGCCGCTCAGCGGACCGGAGAAGGTGTACACGATCACCGACACGATGATGAGCAGCAGGATGATCGTGAACAGGATGGTGACAAAGCCCAGCAGAATGTCGCCAAAACCGCCGCTGCTGCTGTTGTCATCATAAGCAGGCTCGTCGTAGGAACCGTTGTTCGTGTTCCCGCCCGAAAGGCTCACGCCGTAGATGTCCGCGATGGTCTGGGCCACGTTCCGGGCGCAGGTGGTCACGGCGTCGTCATAGTCCTGCCGGACGAAGTCGTCCTCCATGGTCTGGGCAAGGGCACTGGCCTGACTTTCCAGCGTGGTGTTGCGGAAACCGTCACCTGTGGCAATGTAGTAATCGCCGTCGGCGTACTGCTGGGTCTCCATCACCAGCAGGATCAGCACACCATTATTGCCGGTAGAAGAACCAATGCCCCAGGCATTGGCCGCCTGCAGGGCATATTCCTCTGTGGTGCAGCTGCCGATGTAATCCACCGTCAGCACGCCGATGGTGGCACCCTTGCAGTTGGCCTGCAGCTGGTTGTTCAGCTGGATGATGGTCTGCTCCGTGCTGCTGCTGAGGACGTTGGCCTCATCCACCACACACTGGTCCTTGGGCAGCTCCGGCAGGTCCGCCTTGGCTGCATAGGCCGGGCTGAGGGTGGCCAGACACACCACCCACACCAGCACCAAAGCACCGATCTTTTTTACAATGTTTTTCATGCGAAGGGCTCAACCTCCTTCACACCGGCAAGGCCGCCCAGCACATTGGCCGGGAACCCGCCGACTTCGTTCTGATAGTTGTAGACTGCTTCGTTGTATTTCAATGTGCCGATGATGGTGCCTGCGCTGTTGAACTGGCCATACTGGCCCTGCACAGCGCCCATCTTCATGGGGTCGGCGGCCTGCTCCTGCAATTTGGCATAGAGCTGGTCGATGGCCTTGCCCAGCGTCTCGTTGGCCTGATACAGCGCGCGCATGGAATTGCCGTTGTAGTAGCTCAGGGAGGTCAACGCCTGACTCTTTCCGCCAGACTGCACGGCGTCCAGGCAGGCCGAAAAGTCATCCAGCGCCGCCTGCGCGGTCTGTACTTCCGCATTGTCGGCCCCCAGCGTATTGCCGGCGGTGGTGATGACGTTTGCCGCCGTATTGGCCCGGGCGGTCAGTTCCTCGCTGAGGTTGTAGCCGTTGTCGGCAGACACGCCCACCGTGAACCACTGCCGGGCCGTGTTGTATTTGCTGCGCACCTTGGCGCCGCCAAAGCCTGCAAAGGCCGCCAGCATCACCACGATGCTCAACGCCAGGGCCACGGCCTGCCGGGTGAGGGCGGCGGGCAGTTTTGCTTCCAGCCCGGCCAGCTTCTGCTGCAGCGGGGTCAGCTGCACGGCCTGCTCCGGGCTGGCCTTTTCGCGGTAGCTGCCAGCGTCAAAGCCGCCGGGGGTGCCGGTCTGCTTGGGGTTAAAATCTGCGTTTGCCATTTCAGCTCCGGATCTCCATCATTTTGGATTTCAGTTCGTCCTCGATACGGGTCAGTTCCTGCTCGGCGGCAGCGCGCTTTGCGCGGCCCTCGGTCTGGATCTTGTTCAGCTCGTCCAGCGTCTCGATCAGGCTCTTGTTGGTCTGCTGCAGGGTCTCGATGTCCACCACGCCGCGCTGGGACTCCTTGGCCGTCTCGATGGTGCCCAGCTTGAGCGCCTCGGCGTTCTTCTTGAGCAGGTCGTTGGTCATGTCGGTGACGGCACGCTCGGCCTGCATGGCCTGCTGGCTGTGGGCCAGGCCCAGGGCCAGCACCATCTGGTTCTTCCACAGGGGGATGGTGTTCACGATGGTGGACTGGATCTTCTCGGCCATCATGGTGTTGTTGTTCTGCAGCAGGCGGATCTGGGGGCCCATCTGCAGGCTGATGTTGCGGGTAAGCTCCAGATCGTACAGCTTCTTTTCAAAGCGCTCGCACTGGTCGGCCAGGTCGCGGGCCGCCTGGGCGTCCTCCGGCAGGCCGGAGGCCTTGGCCTTGTCCATGGCCTGCTGCAGCTCCCCTGCACGCACCTCGGCCAGCTTCTTTTTCCCGGCCAGAATGTACATGCTGAGCTCCTTGAAGTAGGCCATGTTCAGGTCATACATCTTGTCCAGCATGGCGATGTCCTTGAGCAGCTGCACCTGATGGGCCTCCAGCATGCCCTGGATATTCTCCACGTTGGTCTCGGCCTTGTTGTACTTGGTCTTGAGGGCGTCGAGCTGGTCGCCCTTTTTCTTGAAGAAGCCCAGAATGCCCTTCTGCTGCTCTTCGCCTGCGTCAAAGCTCTTCAGCTCGCCGATCAGGTCGGTGATCATATTGCCCACTTCGCCCAGGTCCTTGGTGGACACCTTGGAAAGAGCTGCTTCGGAGAAGTCACCGATCTTCTTCTGGCAGGCGGAGCCGTACTGCAGCACCTGCTGGCTGTTGGTGATGTCGATCTTCTCCGCGAACTGATCCACCATGGCCTGCTCTTCCGGGCTGAGCTTGACCTGTGCCTCGGGGGCAGCGGCGGGTTCCGGCTGTTTGGGCTGGGCCTGCTCCTGTGCCGGAGCCGGGTCCAGCGTCAGGGTAGGCACAGCGGGTGCGTCGAGGTCAAAGTTGAACGTGTTGTCTGCCATAGGAGATTCCTTCCTTTCCAGTATATCCGTTTATTTACTCAGTCCCTGCCCTTTGAGCATGTTCTGCAGCACGGTCAGGTCTGCCGACAGGTCCATGCTTTCTGCGGCGTACAGTGCATCCAGCTGGTTTTCAAAGGCCGTGGCAATGGAGGACGCATTGTGCTCCACCTCGGCACGGATGGCGGCGGCGTTCTCGCCGCGCACCCCCTGCCGGGCCAGCTGCGCATACTGCTGCAGCACATTCACGGCGTCCGGCAGATAGTAGTTGGCAAAGCGGCGCACCTGCTTTGCTTTGGCGGGGTTGGCCTCCACCACTTCCACAATGGAGCGTCCGGCCTTTTCCATGCGGGTCATGGCGGCGGACAGCTGCGGGTCGGGCAGGGATTCGTTCAGGCTGTGCAGAGTGTCCAGCTTCTGCTGGATGTCTGCCAGCATGGCGTCCACGTCCTCCACACCCGTGTGGAAGGGCACCTCGGTTTCCACCACACGGGGCGGGCAGACCTTTTTGGCCGCCAGGAATGCCGCCGCAGCGGCTGCCAGCGCCGCCGCAAGGGCCCACAGCCGGTACACCGGCAGCACCGCGCACAGCACCACGAACACCAGCGCCGCCGCGTAGTACGGCAGGACACTGGGCTTCCGGGTGCGGATGATCTTGCTCATGGTCGTTCTCCTTTTCCGGGGCAGGTGCCCCTTATAGTACCCATAATACAACCCTTTGCGAAAAACGCAAGCGGATTCATGAAGAATTTACAGCTTGGCAATTATTTGGCGATCCAGTCTGCCAGCGCCGTGCCCCACACCTGCCGCAGCATCTCCGGGCGGCAGGCCGCATTGGCCGGGCTGGTGCTGGGCAGTTTGACCGCCGCAAGGCCGGTGACCGGCTGCAGATACTTTGTATAAATGCGATAGGCCGTGGCCCCGTTGCAGAACACCGCCTCAATGGGCACCCTCTGCAGCAGAGCGGCGATGTCGTTGGGCACCACGTCCCGGATGGATGCATCCGACGCCCCGGTGATGGTGCAGCTTTCCAGCGTGTCCCACAGGGCCAGCCCATGGCGCAGGATGATCTGCTTTTTTGCTTCGATGTCCTCCCGCTTCGGCACCGGCTCCCCGGTCAGGGCGGCCATCATCGGCCAGAAGCGGTTCTGCGGGTGGCCGTAATAAAAGGCCATCTCCCGGCTTTTGGGGCTGGGCCAGGTGCCCAGGATCAGCGCCCGGCTATGCTCATTGTACACCGGTGCAAAGCTCATTGTCCGCCTGCGCTTTCGATCTGTGCCCAGGCCGAGCCCAGGTCCTGGCCGGAAGGCTCCGCTTTCGGGCCATCAAACCAGAGTTCCTCGATCAGCGCCGCAAGGCCGTCCTCCCGCACATCACCGATGACCCGGTCAGCAACGGCCTTTGCATCCTCGGTTCCATTGTCCATGCACACGCCCAAGCCGGCCGTGCGCAGCATGCTCAGGTCGTTGGCCGAGTCACCCGCTGCCACCGCCTCTTCCAGCGGCAGACCCAGCCGGGCGCACAGGTCGGTCAGGCCCACGCCCTTGTCCATGCCGCCGCGCACGATGTCGTAAAAGCAGTAGCCGTCGGCGTTTTTTGCGCCCACCTGCATCCAGTTCAGGTTCAGATGGCCGTATTTTGCCATGAAGTCTGCTACATGTTCCGGCGGCACCGCGGCAAACGCCGAATGAGGCATGTCGATGAGGTGCCGGTCCTGGTCCTCACCGTCCACGCAGGTCAGACCGCTGCTGCCCATCTTTGCGTAATTGTTGCGCAGGGCCTCGTACTCGCAGTACACATAGCAGCCATCCCGGAAATTGAACTGCAGCGGGTAGTTGTAATCCTCGCAGAAATCCACCAGCGCGTACATTTCCTCATTGGTGAGGGGGTGTTCCGCCACCACGGTGCCCTTGCTGTCGGTCACACAGGCACCGTTGCAGGTAACGATGTAATCCGGCCGGATGCCGCCCAGCTGCTCCCTGTGCACGCAAGGATAGGCGCGGCCGGTGCTCAGCGCAAATTTCACCCCGGCGGCCTGCAGTTTTTTCACGGCCTTTACCACCGCCGGGCGGGGCTTCGGCTCCCCAAAGGGCACCAGTGTATTGTCAAAATCGCTTACCAGAAGTTTGTATTGCATTCTTTTCTCCTTCGCGGGTCACTGTTTTCTACCAGTATACCACAAATCGGCCCGCCGTGGGGACTTTTGGCATACAAAAAACGGGAGCCGCCTCTCCCATGAGACAGCTCCCGCTTTTTGTGTTACAGTACCTCGCCCCGGAACAGTCCTTCCAGAGTAGGCATCCAGCCGTCGGCCGTGCGCTGGGCCAGGCCGTTTTCCACCGCCTTATCCAGCAGGGTGGAAAATTCCTGCGGCAGTTCCTGCCCGAACCGCTCCCGGAACAGCGGCTCCACCACGCCGTCGTCCAGCTTCATGCGGCCCCGCAGGTAGCGCAGCATCCGCGCGTTCTCGTCCAGCTGCGCGGCCTGCGCCGTGAGCTTTTCAAAGTCACCGGCATTCTTGATATAGAGCTTGAGATTGTTGGTGTTGCGCACGGCATAGCCGTCGTACACCGAACCGCCGTTGACGCCCATGCCGATGACGTCATCCCCGTTCCACTCCATGGCACGGGCGCGGTACTCGTAGCCGGGGCGGGCAAAGCACCCGGCAGCATACATCTTGTAGCCGTTCTCCGGCAGGTACTCGCAGGCATAGCGGAACATCTCGAACCGCTCCGCCGCGTTGGGCATACCCTCGGCGTCGGTCACGGCCAGCGGCTCTGCCGTGATGTGCCCGGCCTGCATGATGACCGCCGCGTGCAGGCTGTTGTGCCAGCTCTGCATCGTCTGCCCCGGGATGCCGTAGTTCAGGGTCAGGCCCACATTGTTCAGGTGGAACTTTGCCAGAAACAGCATGGCGTTGCGGATATGCTGCGCGTTGTGGGTGCAGCCCAGCGCCTTCAGCTCGGCGTCGTTGTCCGAGCGCATCATCAGTTCGGTGCGGTTGGGGTGGCCGGACGCGATGCCCGTGAGGGACGGCGTGCCGATGGTGACGGGCAGCGAGTCGTAGCTGACCTCTGCCCCCTGCGCCACCGGCAGATGGGTGCGCACCGTGCGCAGCACATCGCCCAGCAGGTCCGGGGCCATCACGCTGGCGCTGCCGCCGCTGAGGTGCACGGCCCGGATCTCGTAACCGTCCAGTTCTCCCTCATAGGAGAGCACCTCCCGCTTGAGGGCGTCCATATAGGCGTTTTTTTCCGCATTGGAGCCCACCGCGTTGAAGTGCGCGAGGTAGTTTTCCGGGCGGATGCAGTAAGGGATGTGCAGGTCAAGCACGAGCGGTTTTGCCATGGTGATGCTCCTTGTCGTTTTTTATAAAGTATACACGCATCATGCAAAAGGGGAAGCCCTGTAACGGGGCTTCCCCAGAGAAGAAGAAAAAGAAACGCGTCAGAAGAGATCAGTGGTGACCGCCGGGGCCGCCGGGGCCGCCTGCGGGTGCCTCCATGGCCTCCACGGGCTCACCCAGGAACTTCTTGTCGGAAGCCACCTGATGGCCTGCGGTCCAGCCGTGGGTCATGGCCATACCGACCGAGTTGCCGGCGAACGGAGTGCTGTAGCCAAAGCCGTAACGACCGCCCAGGCAGTTGCCAGCCACATACAGGCCCTCGATGGGCTCCCAGTCCTTGTTCAGGACGTTCTGGGTCTCGTCGGTGATGACACCGCTCATGGTGACCATCATCGGGTTGGAGGAGTGGCCGGTGGAGCTGGTGCCGCCGAAGAACGGAGCGGTGTCGATGGGCACCATGTACGGTGCATCCTTGCCGTAGTCGCTGTCCACGCCTGCATAGCACAGCTCGTTGTAGTGTGCGATGCTGTCCAGGAAGTTCTGCTTGGCAGCGCCCTTGTAGCCCAGCAGGTCCGCCAGCTCGTCCAGGGTGTCGGCACGGTAGATGGTACCGGCCATCTGGGTGCGCTCGGCCAGGTTTGCAATGGTAATGGTGTTGGCCTGGCCGGACACGGTGTTGTTCATGTCCTGCTCGATCTTATCCCAGTAGTCCTGCATGCCAAAGTTGGGTGCACCGTGGTCCAGCGGAGCAGCCTTCAGGGTCTTGGCCCAGTTGGCGTCGGTGACGTAGCAGGCCAGACCGGCGGGCTGACGCAGGCAGGTGGCCTGCATCTGCGCAATGGCGCCCTCGTTCATGAAGCGCTTGCCGCGGCTGTTCAGCATCAGCATGGGAGCGGTGCCCCAGGGGCCGGAAGCGCCGCCGCCGATGGCCATCCAGCCACGGGGGGTGGGCTCGATCATGCCGCCTGCCCAGCAGGCCATCTTGTGGCCCTGGCCGTTGCGGGTGCCTGCAGAGGCCCAGCTGTCAGCGGTCGCGCCGCTGCGCTCAGCCCACTCCATGCCCTCGTTCAGCAGCGCCCAGCACATCTCGGGGTTGCCGATGAAGTCGCCTGCGCACAGGATGACGCCCTTGTTGCAGTTGTAGCGGTAGTAGGTGCCGTCTGCGCCCTTGGCGTACACGCCGGTGACCTTGCCGCTGTCGTCCTGGATGAGCTTGATGCCCTCGCGCTCAAAGTCCCAGGCACAGTTGGGGGTCTCCTGCACATACTTGACGATGTACTTGTGGATGTACTCGATGTTGTTGCCCTGATAGCCGTAGAACTGGGCATTGCAGGGCCAGGTCAGGTAACCGCCGCAGCTGATGGGGTAGCTGGCCTTCTGCTGGCCGTAGGCTGCCTGGGTGTTGCACAGCGGGTACTGGAACATATCGCTCATGTCGTAGTGACCGGCACCGCCTGCGGGCTCGCCGTCCACCCACTGGTCGCCGGTCTTGCCGTCGCCGGCAGCCTTGGGCACGATGACAGCGGTATCGGCCAGATACACGTCGCTGTCGTTGGCCTTGCGCTCTTCCTCATAGGAGTCGTAGATCTCCTCGTAGCGGTCGAACATCTGGCCGGAATACTGCACGAAGTTCTTGATGATCTCCGGGTTCACACGGCCTGCGGCACGCTTGCAGAACTCGGAGGTGATGGCACCGGTGTCATAGGGGCCATAGCCGCGCTCGATCAGCAGCTTGGAGTTGACGTGGCCGATGTCCTCGCCGTACCAGCCGCCCATGTTGGTGCCGGTGCCGTCCAGGTCCACAAAGTTGCCCCAGGGCTGCTTTTCAATGACCGCCACGGTAGCGCCCTCATCCACAGCACCAAAGGCTGCGCCGACGCCGGCATGGCCGCCGCCCACGATGACAACATCATAGGTGCCTGCATCCTCGTACTTGTCGGGGTCGGCCGGAGCTTCACCCAGCCAGTCGCCGGGGCCGCAGTAGCCGGGCACACGGCCGGTCACTTCGGTCGTCTCAGGCTTTTCCACCTCAGTGCCGGCAGCCTGTGCGATACAGTCGGCTACGCACTCCTGGATGGCGCCCACGGAGGCCACCAGCGTGCAGCTGGTCACAGCGTCCACATCGGCGCTCTGGCCCTCCACGATGGCCTTGGCCATGGCAGTCTTTTTGTCGTCGGTCAGCAGGTCCTGCTCACCGGAGGAAGTGATCTCGCAGGCGGTGATGCTGTTGGCATCAAAGGTCATGGAGACACCGATCTCGGAGTAGGAGATGGTCTTGGAGGCAGAATAGGTGCCCGGGGTGTACTTGTCCTCGGCGGCTGCGGTGCTGCCGGAGGATGCGGCGGTGCTGCTGGAACTGCAGCCTGCCAGCAGACCCAGCGCAGCGGCACCGCTGCCAGCGGCAGCAATGTTGCGCAGGAAGCTGCGGCGAGAGATCTTGCTCTTCATTTGGTTACCTCTTTTCTTCTTTTGCACCGGTCTTGTGTAGGCCCGGCGCTCTTGTTACAAGTTTAACAGGTTTCGGCAAAGATTTGAAATACCAATAATTTGCCCGCTTATAACTTAAACGCATAAGGTGGTTGAGTTTGCACAAGAAATTTGTTATACTCTTGGCAAGGTTTCACAATTTTTGATGCAGGCAGGAGAAAAAGCGTATGACATTGCAGCAGATCATGTACTTTCAGCGGGTAGCCCGCTCCGGCAGCTTTACCAAGGCGGCGCGGGCCTGCTTTGTGTCCCAGACAGCCATCAGCCGCCAGATCTGCGCGTTGGAAGAGGAGCTGCATGTCACCCTGCTGGAGCGCGACACAGCCCATGTCAAACTGACGCTGGCCGGGGAGTATTTCTTCCAGCAGGTCAACGAGCTCACGGCCCGGCTGGAAGAGGTCGTGACCCGGACCCAGACCATCGCCCAGGAGCAGCAGACCCACCTGACCCTGGGCATCCCCACCATCCTGGAGCAGCACGCCATCACCGGGATGCTCCACCAGTACCACCGCCTGCACCCGGATGTGCATCTCTCCACCGTGACCGGCTCCCGGCAGCAGCTGGTCAGCCAGCTGGTGGACCGGAAGATCGACCTGCTGGTCGCCATGGATTTTGACCTGCCCGATCTGGAGGGGCTGGACAGCATCATCCTGCAGCAGGTGCACGCCACCTGGCTGCTGCCGACCGGCCACCCCCTTGCCGGAGCGGAAAAGATCGCTCCGCAGCAGCTGCAGGGCGAAACGCTGATCCTGACTCAAGAGGACCCCCAGGGCAACACCGAGGAGCTGCTGCGCCAGTACTACAATCAGCTGGGTCTGAAAAGAAACCCGGTCCTTCACACCCGGACGCTGGAGGAGCTGTTCCTGCTGGCCAGCGCCGGGGTGGGCATCGGCCTGCTGCCCTCTTCCGTGCCCGGCTACCTGCGCCCGGACCTGTGCAGCGTGCCCATCGACGGCCCGCAGTGGAACTTCAGCTTCCTGCTCATCTCCCGCCAGGAACGCAGCCGCGCCAGCGTGCGCGCCATGTTTGAACTGGCAGAACATTTATAAGGCAAAAATCCCCCGGTCTGCCTGCAGCGTGGACCGGGGGATCCTTTTGCCGTAAAACACAACAAAAAAGCGTTCTGAGAAATCTCAGAACGCTTGGTGGTTGCGGGGGCCGGATTTGAACCAACGACCTTCGGGTTATGAGCCCGACGAGCTACCAGACTGCTCCACCCCGCGATATTTACTTTTCGCTCATCAGCTGTTCGCTGACTGCTCAAGTATAATACCACAGGGCGGGAACAATGTCAACCCCTTTTTCCAAAAATTTTGAATTTTGTGCAGGAGGGGCTTGCCGCCCTTACTTTTTCCGCTTTTTGCGCCAGACGGCAAAGCCTGCGGCGGCGGCCGCGACCACCAGCACCACCGGCCAGGCACCGGCCAGCCAGACGGCCAGCTGCTGCAGGCCGTTTACAAAATTGGACCAGCCCTGTGCAAAGGCTGCACCGACGCTGCCCAGGAAGCTCTCATCGGTGGGGGTGTAGTTCTGCACCTCGCTCAGGTTGACGTACACGGTGCACTGCTGCACCTGATTGCTGTACCAGTCCAGCTGGCTCTGCCAGCTCTCGATCTGGGACTGCACGTCGGTCAGGCTTGGTCTCGATCTGCAGCAGGTCGGACAGATTGTCGGCCTGGGCCTGCAGCTCCTGCAGACGGGTGCGCTGGGCTTCCAGATTGGCCAGCCGCGTTTCCACGTCCATGTACTGGATGGTCACATCGTCGGCCTGCTGGCTCTTGTAGGTCACATTGCCCGCCTGCGCCACAGCATCCAGAAAGCTCTGGTAATTTTCTTCCGGCACACGGAAGGTCAGGTTGACGCTGCGGCTGGACCCGACGTCTGAATATTCACTGCTGGATTCCAGATACCCGCCTGCGTCATTCAGGGCAGCATCCAGTGCCGCGCGGGCCGTGTCGTAGTCCTTGCTTTCCAGGGTCAGGTTGGCGGTGTAGATGATCTTGGGGCTGGTGCTGGCCTGCCGGTCCTCGGCGGCAGCAGCGTCGTTCTCAGAAAGGACATCTGTACCCACATTCATGCGGTCCGTCGCACCGGCGTCCAGACTGTAGGTAGCCGCTTCCGGGGCGTCCAGCATGGCCTGCTGGGCGGTAAAGCCACCTGCGGTGGAAGCTGCGGAACTATTGGCCGAATACAGAGCCATGTTGCTGCTCTTTGCACCGATGTCCAGCATTCCGGTGCCCAGCACGTTGTAGCCCACCACGCACACGGCCAGACAGGCGGCCAGCGCGCCCACCTGCTTTGCAGGGAAATGGATGAGCTTTGCCTTTTTGGGCGGTTCCTGCGGGCGCACGACAGCCGTGTTGTCTGCCTGCGCCGGCATCATCGGGCGGTTCTTTTCCTCTTCGGGCAGGGTGTCGGCCATGGCCAGCAGCTTTGCCTTCAGATCTTCCGGGGCGTGGAGGTCATCCGCCTCCATCTTGTACTCATACCACCTCATCTTCGATCTCCTCCTTCAGCATCGTCTGTAACTGTGCCCTCGCCCGCCGCAGCCAGCTCAACACCGTGTTGGTGGGCACCTTCAGCATCCGGCCGATCTCCGCCGTGGTGTACCCTTCATAATAGTGTAAGTAAATGGCGTTGCGGTAATTCTCCGGCAGGGCCTTCACTGCATCCAGCACACTGCCGTCCTCCATCTGTTCCGGTGCGGGCAGGTTCTCGTCCAGTTCGGTATCCTTCTGGTGCGCCGCACGGGTCAGGTCCCGGCAGCGGTTGATGGCCACCCGCAGCAGCCACGCCTTGAGATGCTCCTCACTCTCAAAGCGGCCCTCGTAATGCAGGAGCTTTTCAAATACATCCTGCACCACATCCTCGGCATCGGCCGTGCATCGGCAATTGTGCACGGCTGCGCGGTAAACGGCGTCGCTGTATCGCTGCACCGCCAGCGCGAACACTTCGTTTTTGGTCAGCTGTCCCATTGTTCAAACTCTCCTTTGACGCCCTCAACGGGCACAGTGGAAATACTTTCCACGGGGACATTTCACTCAAGAAACGGTTGAGCAGTCCCGATTATTGCGTATCATTCACAAACGTGCAACAAAACTTTTTTCACCCCGCCGCAGCGGCGTATCGGTTTTAGTATACCATGAACCCCTGCAAAACAAAAGAGGGAGCCGCCGCGTCTGCGGCAGTTCCCTCGCTGCTTCATTCTTTTTCCGGCCGGTCAGCGGCGGTAGATCCGCTGCAGCAGCGCCACCCGCTCTGCCAGAAAGGTCTCGGCCTTGGGGTGGGTCAGCCAGCACTTGCCCGCCGGGCTGCCCACCAGCCGCCGCCCAGGCTGCCGGGTCGGTGTCGATGGCCTCCACATCCTGCACGGTCAGCTGCAAAGTGAGTGCCGCCGGAACATCCGGCAGCGGCGGCAGCGGGTCCTCCCACACAAAGGGCGGCAGCAATTGCAGCGCCGTCACGCTGCGGGTGCACTCTTCGGTGAGCAGCAGCGCCGCCGGGGCACTGTCGGCCGCCACCTGCAGGCTGCTGTACAGCACCTGCATCTGCACCGCCGCCTGCAGGCGGACAAAGCCCTCCCCTGCCTGCGGCGCAAGGCGCAGATACTCTCGCGCTTCTTCCGGGTAGATCCGGCGCGCAGGGGCCTGCAGGCTGGCATACAGGGCAGGCAGCGCAAAGCAGCCTGCCTTGTCCAAAGCCTGCTGCACCAGCAGATAGAATTCGGTCAGCGGATGTGCCGGGTCCGGCTGTGCCATGCCGAAATCCGGCCGTGAAACGTGTCCTCCGCCCATACAGTCTCCCTTCCGTTCTCTCCCCTCCACAGCCAATTGTAAACCCTGTACAAACTTTTCTGTTGACCATTTGTCCGTTCACAGGCTATACTCTTGCACAGAACTGCCTTGCAAATTTTTACAGAGGGGAATTTTACTATGAAAAATCAAAAAATCACCACTTACCAGATGGCCGTTACTGCGGTGATGGCCGCCGTCCTGTGCGTACTCGGCCCGCTGACCGTGCCCATCGGAGCCATTCCCATCTCGCTGGCAAACTTTGTCATCTGCCTGACCGCCTGGCTGCTGGGCCCCAAGTTCGGCACCCTGAGTGTCGTCATCTATCTGGCCATCGGCCTGATCGGCGTTCCGGTGTTCTCCGGCTACGGTGCCGGTCTGGCCAAGGTGGCAGGCCCCACCGGCGGCTATCTGGTGGGCTACCTGCTGCTGGCTTTCATCGGCGGCCTGTTCATTGAAAAAGCAATGGCCAGCCGGTGATCTCCGCCGTGGGTCTGGTGCTGGGCGATGCCGCCTGCTACGTCCTGGGTACCGCCTGGTTCGTGTTCCAGATGCAGTGCGACCTGGGCCATGCACTGGCTGTGTGCGTGTATCCCTTCATCGCGCTGGATCTGGCCAAAATCGTGGTGTCCTGCATTGTGGGTGCCCTGCTGCGCAAGCGTCTGGTGCAGGCCGGTGTGCTGCATCTGAAAGAAGCCTGAGCCCAAACCTAGTCCCCATCCTTTAAAAGCCGTGCTCCCTGCCGATCTGTCGGCGTGGGAACACGGCTTTTTTCCTTATTTCTGAGACAGTTCCTGCACCACCGGTTCTGCCGGGGGCGGGGTCAGGGTGGAATGCTCCAGCACAAAGGCCGTCGCCTTTGCACGCATCAGGCGCTGGCGCACCTTGCGGGCATCGTTGGCCGGGAAGGTACGTTCCCCGTCCAGTTTCTCATTCCAGTCGGTCAGGGCGGCCGTCACCTCGGTTTCCGTGGGCTGCAGGCCTCTGCTTCCGCTACCAGCAGCAGCCCAAGCCAGCTGCGCAGCTTGCGTTCCGCCTGGGTGTGCAGCCAGGTGCGGAACTCTTCCACCGTCTGGCCCCGCACCTTGAGGAACTGATCAAAGTTGATGCCGTTGGCCTGCAGGCTCAGGTTGAACTGCCGCTGCTCGGCGAAGTAGTTGCCGCCCACCAGCTGTTTGGGCAGAGGACCGGTCACCTCGTCCCCCAGCTGCCAGATGACTTCTTTTTCCGCGCGGGCCTTTGCCTGCACGCAGCGCTGGGCGTAGAGTTCCCGGGCCACCTGCTGACGCAGGGCGGCCTTTCCAGCAGCATCTGCCGCACGCTCCTCATCGCCATGATGACGGTTGATCTCCATTTCAATGGTAAGCTGCCGGATGAGATGCGGCTCTACCGCCTGCACAAAACCGGTGTACCGGCCCAGCGTCAGCGGCGGCAGGGCATAGAACTGCGCCCCGGCCCGGAACCCTTCGGCCCGGTTCACGGCCAGCAATTCAAAGTCCGGGTCGGTCACCGGCGTAACGCCGTACTCCGCCGTGATCTGCTCATACAGGGCCGAAAAGCCCTCCAGGATGGTGCGGTTCACCGCCGCCGTCAGCAAGTCCTCTTCGGCCTGCGGGGCGTCCGGCGCAGCCTGCTCGGCCGTGATGGCCCGTTCAAGCTCTTCGGCATCCGCCGTAAATACCAGCCGGCAGTCTCCCGGCTCTGCCATACCAAAATGTTCCAGTTTCATCTTATGGTTCCTCCTCTCACAGCAGTGCGAACATCAGCACCAGCAATGCCACGCCGATGCCTGCGTACAGCGCCTCGGCGCCCAGCACCGACTTATCGCCCTCCACATACATTTTCTCCGGGGCTTCCGGGTCGTAGTACAGGGTCACCATGCTGCCCTCGGCAAAATCCTTGCTGCGGGAGGGTTTGGGGTACTGCAGCCGGTGGCTGCCGCCCGCCGTGGTGAACTCCAGCACATAGGCCGTGCCGTCCCGGCTCTGCACTGTGCCAGTGATGCGTGCCTGTACTTTTTCGCCGTTCGTGCAGAGACTGCGCCGCTGCCGCACACTGCGCAGCGCCATGTAAAACATGATCAGTGCACCCACCAGAAAGATGATTCCGTTTGCCATATGCATTCCCTCGTTTTTATCATTGTACGGGAAGCGCCCCGCCGCGTAGCTTTTATTGTACCACACTTTAATGAATTTTTCGCCCCACAGCCGCTGTACGGACTGCATCAATTTCCATGCAAAAATTTGTCAGAAAAATTTGAAAATAGGTGTTGACATTTCTGTTGCATCTGGTATAATAACTATCGTTCCGAGCGACACGGCTCACGAACAAAACAGAATATGCGGATATGGCGGAATTGGCAGACGCGTTAGATTCAGGTTCTAATCGGGCAACTCGGTGGAGGTTCAAGTCCTCTTATCCGCACCATGACGATGTTCTTACAGCATTTAGCTGTCAAAGAACATTCGTCTTTTTATTTGCTAAATAGCGACATCACAGGGGGCGTAGTTCACAACTACG
>ENA-OQDM01000841-OQDM01000841.1-human-gut-metagenome-genome-assembly--contig:-NODE-841-length-14867-cov-0.908480_pt1 | contig 14867 bp, 24 predicted proteins | sample MGYA00242772_ERZ504605 | MGnify/ENA primary metagenome ERZ504605 (study PRJEB26092, sample SAMD00036348) | human gut metagenome | host: Homo sapiens | study: EMG produced TPA metagenomics assembly of... | reverse complement strand
AACACTTTGAATCGTGCGAATTCATAGGCCCCAAGCTGAACGATGCCGAACAGTATGCGAGATTGACCCCATACAGCACCATCAGAACGACCAATAAGCTGGCAGCAAATGCCGCCAGCTTTGCAATGGCCGTTTTCAGCCGCCCACCGGGAAGACTGCGAATTAAACTCAACAAGCCGCTGTCGCGCTCTTGGCGTACAAGAATCAGCGCAAGCAGCAGCATAGCCGCCAACAGGATAAGATCCGTGAATGCATAGCTGATGGCCGTGTACAAGCCCTTTTGCGGGTAATACTCTATAGGCGTATCTGTCAGCCCGGCATAAACCTGCGCGGTCAGTTCTATGTTTTTTAAATCGTACCCGGTACGGTCATTTTGAAAAATTGAGATGCCGGACAGTTGGGCGGCTTTGGTTTGAACACCATCCAAGAAGTCGTTGTAAGCAGCCACGGTGTCATACTCGCTTTGCAGCTGGCTGAACAGGCGGTACTCTGCGTTCAAGTTATCCGTAAACAGAGTATAGGTCTTATCCGTGTACTCTTGTTCATAGGCATCGAACATGGCGGCATTGTCCTGCCGATACTGAGTGAGCCCATAGCCGCCGTAAGCCAGTTCCCGATAATACTGCCCGATTTTTACAAGGCTTTCTATCTCAGTGTATTTATTGTGAAGATAGCTCCCTTTTCTTCCATGGTTTTATCGGAAAGCTCGGCGCCTACTGCGCGATAGGCTGATGCAGGAGGCTGCTTGGCTGTGGGGCGAGTACCCATCCACAGCAGTAGGAGATTGGAGGCCGCCAGTATAGCCAACAGAGCCGGGAACACTCTGCCGCCCCAAACTTTGCGGAGTTCAGCAAAAAACAGGCTCATTTACCGTCTCCCTCACCGAACACATTCAGGTAGACATCCTCAAGACCCTGGTCGGGTGCGTATTTTTCAATCAACTCCGGCACGGGCGCGGCGTCCACGATTTTGCCCGCGCGCAGCAGAATGACCTTGGTTGCCACCGTTTCCACGTCCGAAACAACGTGCGTTGCCACAAGGATGATTCGATCCTTTGCCATATCTGCCAGCAATTCACGCAGGCGAACACGCTCTTTCGGGTCAAGGCCCGCTGTTGGTTCATCCAAAATCAGCAACTTCGGATCCCCAAGCAGGGCGGATGCCAACAGCAGGCGTTGCTTCATGCCGCCGGAATAAGCAGAAAGACGCTTGTCCAACTCGGCGGTCAAATTTACGGCGGCTGCTACGCGATCTACCTCGGCTGCAACAGCTTTTCGAGGAATTTCTTTCAGGGCAGCCATGTAGGCAAGGAACCGGCGGCCGGTGTAGCTATCATACAGTCCTTGCTGCTGCGGCATATAACCAAGAATGCGGCGGAAGGCGATACCCATTGCAGGCTTGCCGCACCAGAGGACCTCGCCAGAGTCAGGAGCAAGTGTGCCTGTGATAATGTGAATCAAAGTAGACTTTCCCGCCCCATTTGGCCCAAGCAATCCGTAAAGCCCCGGCGTTAGTGTAATTGATACCCCTGACAAGGCTTTTTTTCACTTGTGGCCGTGCATTTTTCTTAAATGTAAACAGGGAAATTTGCGAAATATATGTCTTGTGAATTGAATCAAGTGTAAATGTACGGCTCATAATTACAATCCCAATTTACCCATGAAGCTTTAACAATAGGTAGAATTATTCGAATGCGTCTTTAACCATTAAGTAACCGTTTTGATTTGAATTTATATAATCCTGCTTTGTAATGAAGGCGTATATGTTAGCAACATAATCGAAGTTTGAAACTGTACCGTCTTCAGAGACAGAGGTAGGAGTATACGTTTTATAATCTGTGGCAACATAACAAGTGTCACCAATGGTTGTCAACACATATACCGGACGATTATTGTATGGGGTTTGCAATGTAAATTCTGTACAATTACGTGTGTCAAAATCCAGAATATAAGAACACATATCATACGAGCCATCGGTCGGTATATCAGATGCCGTCGTTTGTGCTTCGGTAATCATTAGATTCCCATCAAATAGATACCGCATACTTGGAGCACCGAAGCCTTCTTTTACCGTAAAAGAAGCACTCGCTTGCTCTTTATCTGATAAACGGATTCTTTGAACAGAACTCGCCTGCTCGTCGAGGACAAAGAGGTATCCGTCTTGAATCATCGAATTCCCGCTCACGCTACTGTCAACAAAAAACGGATCTGATATTGTTTTGCTTTGTGGATTATACATGCAATAACTGATTCCGTCGGAAGAAACATGGTTGAAACACAGCTCATTGTTTGCCCCATCGCACAAAGAATAGTGGTCGCTATCGGATCCCAAGTCCATCACTTTTTCAGATGTTCCATTCTCGAAGCTCACATACCACAGCTGATATGTGACGTTCCCGCTATCATCAATCTCGTAAAGATCAAAATAGAGATCATTTCCAGAGGTACAAAAGCCGCCTTGCATATATTGATTGGATGCGAGTTCAAATACGGTTCGACGATTGGAACCATCCATATTCATCAGCATCCCATGCGGGTTACTGGAGTCGGTGGTTTCAGTAAAGACGACCAAAAGCTGATCGCCAACACGCAAAAGCATGGGCGGAAACATCGCTGAAGGTGTAGCTATGTAACTGGGGCAGCTTTCATCTGCATGTGTACAATTGGGGTTCGCACATAGAAAAATGCGTTCCTTTGTATTGGCATCAGTATAAAATATGTTTGCAGAGTCCGGAAACACTGTTTGCAGTTCATAGATTCCGGAGTCAGTGGTAACATATAAACCGTCCCCTGCAGATGTAAAAACATTGTTGGAAGCAGGAACTTCTGTAGAGTCAGTAGCGGGGTCCACTGTGGCAGTGGCGGCTGACGAGGATGCAATTTCAGTGTTGGCCGCGCTGCATCCACTAAGGCAAGCAATAGCCAAACTTAAAGACAACAACTTATAAATGAATTTCATGTTTCCTTAAAACCTTTCTTTACAAAAGTTGCTAAATGCAAACAAACCAATGCAAGTGTAACACTGTGCTTTGAGACGATGCCTTTGACAGGTCATTAGTGTTTCACTTGCGCTGGTCTAATAGCAATCAAATCCCGTATGAACTTACTTTTGAATGTCTATCATAGGGAATCTGAAATTGCGCCGGAAGGTTAGTGGACGCGCACCCAAACAGAAATGCCGCTGCCACCGAAATAGACGGTACTCCAGTCGCCAACAGGCTCACGGGCGGTTAAAAGCTCCCGAGAAGTGTACAAACGAATTACGGATTCGCTATTGTCAGCCAGGCGCGAATCAGCAGAGCCCGTAGAAAGAGGCCAAATAATTGCACGGCCACCATTATCAGAACGATTTACGGCATAATTGACATTTGCGGTAACCATCATGTAGTAACCGGTGTAGCCCTTGCGAGTTCCGATGATGAAATTCTGATCTCTTCCCATCGTGTCGGTTTTCATCAGGTTCAATGCACGCCCCTGGTAAGCGGACCCTGTCGAACCGTTGATGTTCAGCAGATAGCCAAATTGTGCGTTGGGACGATAGCTGGCTGCAAAGGTGGGGAGTGCCATAGCTACCATCATAGCAAGAGCGAGCAGGAACATGGGGATGCGTTTCTTCATCGTTGACATTTGATAAGCCTCCAATCTAATGGATTTAATAGGGTTGATGTTCGGACAATATTTCAGCATCTGCGCGCCGATGCCTAATACCGAGGAGGAAACTGTTGTAAGTTATGCGTTATCTTGACATCAAAATAGCACAGTTTTCTACAAAAGTCAACTAAACCTGCGTATACGCAAAAAAATGTGCATGAATGCAAAAATCCTCTGTGCGAGTTGTTCTGCACAGAGGATTAAAAAGCAATATTGGTTATGGAGAAAATTGATGTGTTTACAGGGGATTCAGATATATCCGGCCAGTCGGCGCTAAAAATAAAGCGCCCATCATCATAAGTGAAGAGGTACTCGGCGTGGTACTTTTCTAAAATGTCTTTGACGTTCCCAATGCCGAAGCCATGAAGCAAAGGGTCTTGTTTGGTTGTAGGAATATGACCGTCATGGATCTGAACGACATTACTGGGATTGATAATTAAAATAGAAAGCATATTCTCGCTGTAAAGGATCTGAATACTGACCCAGCGGTTTGGGTCGGACAAGCCTGCACAAGCTTCCATGGCATTATCAATCAAATTGCCCAGCACAATAGTCACATCTACACGAGGAAGCCTCAGCGCGGAAAGATCATTGACACGAAACCGCATATCAATGCCTTGCTTCTTCCCAATATATCCCTTTTGGTTTAGAACCGCATCAATAGCAGCATTATGGCTGTTGACAAGCAAAATCCGCTCACTTTGGCGCACATTCAACTCGGAAAGGAATTCCTTGGCATCGTCAACACGTCACTTTCCAACAATTCAGATAAAGTCGAAAGGTTGGCTCGGAAGTCGTGCGTCATTTTTCTTTGCCCTGCATACGCCTGACTCAAAGCCTGAATGTTTTCGTCCTGAACGTGGGCGCGTTCGTTGGCAGCAATCAGCTTCTCGCGATTTTCCGCGTTTTCTTCAAGATAGTCCAATAAAATCAATGCAGCAATATCAACAAGATCGAGAATCAATAAACAAATCTGCCATACACGTTGTTCTTCCGGGTGGGTATATACCTGCCTGAGCACAAGCAGTGTGCAAACAGGAAATACAGCAGATAGGGGAACCCAAGCGCTTGCACGAGTCCTTGCGTGTAGAGGATGATGATATTTTTTAATAATCAGTGCAACAAATAGGGAAATAAACCCGCGAACGAAGAATAGCACGGAGTATAGAGGAACATTCCATATATATTCTTCGTAGTCCAAATTTCCAGCATATAGGCAAAAGGACTCAAACCAGTGACTGTAGGAGAATAAAACAGAATAAACAGTTACGACAATAAAGAAGCGTCGATCCCAACGGCTTTGATATAGAAAAACACATAACACATATATTAGCGCAATCTCTTGTAACATTTTGAATGTATATCCGAGTTTTGTGCCAATGAGGATAGAGAGAGATGTAAAAATCAGGCAAAATAGTAAAATATATGACCAACGCTTTTTTCTATTATCGTTGTGAGGGAAAAAAGCATCAAATACAAGAATATCTACGGCTATCGCAAAAACATTGCCCCAAAGGCTAAGTATATTACCCCAGACTACTACCATAGTTGCTGCGCCTGCCATCTTACAAATTTTTGCTTATTGTCGCGATAACTACGAGCCCCCACAGGAAGTGTTTGACCGATTGTGAGAACGGCACTTGTACTTTGAAAAGACTGCAAATACGCCATATTTACAAGATAACTTTTGTGGATAACGTAAAAACCCATGAGGAACAAGCAAAATCCTCAAGCTGTGCCATAGTTAATCGGGTAATTAGCTGCTCACGGCATCCGCCTACCAAATGGAGATACTGCTCGCGTCCCTGACTTTCTATCCATGCAAGAGATTGGACCGGGATAGGCACACTCTCACCCTCACAGAGAATCTCTACTTTTCGCTAACGGGTGCGGCACATTGCCAGTGCATCTTCAAAATATGTAGGCAGCTTCTTTTCCAACTCGGATTTGGCAAGATAGCGAAAGGCATCCACTTCATACCCTTCAGGGGCATATTCGCTGAAATTTGTCACGAAAATCAATACAGCTTCCGGATTCATCTTGCGCATCTTTCTTGCAAGATCAATCCCGCTTTCTTTACCGAGGTCGATATCGAGAAATAGAATGTCATATTGCGCGATAGTGTCAGCACTCATTTCAGCAATATCAGTTAAGCAGCTCAATTTCATGGATTTGCTGGAATAGGCCGGCAATGATAGGATCCTTTTGAACATTGACTGTGCGAATGTTTGATCATCGTCACAAATAAGAATCTTGACCATACTCTCTCCTATATAGCTCGACTGCCAATCTTTTGTTTGGGGTATGTTTTCGAAAATAACGAATCCTCCGGGTTTTGTCAATAGATTTCTTTTTATATACCACGTTTGTGGAATTTAATCAAGCGGATTCCATAATTAAAACGGCGCCGAATTGTAAAATATTTATATTGTGCAAGGAGGGTAAAACGCTTATGTTGTATGATTTTGGGCCACGCCTGTTAAAACTGCGAAAAGACAAAAATCTTACGCAGCAGATGGTGGTTGAACGTGCAAAAGGGTTTGATCCGAACCTGCGACTTTCAGATTCAGTGCTGGGGAAATACGAAAGTGATCTTGCCGTTCCGCGACTGACGGAGGCAGCTGCACTGGCAGACGTTCTAAATGTTTCGTTGGATTATTTGACAAGCGGTGAGAAATGTAATGTCCTATCGCTTAAGGAATTAAGCCCAGAGCAAGTGCAATTGCTTATGGACTTGACAGCGTACATTCGAACCAAGAAAAGAAGATCTCAAGGACACAAAAATGCTCCGAAACCAACAACCGAGGAAACGGAATTGATCACTCGGCTGATTGCTGAGATTTTGTACTGAGTGCTTCTCCATCTTTCAAATTTTGCGTTTATGTCATATTTTTTGCGTTTGTGACATTTTTGTGGCGGGAATTATTTTCTGCTGATAAAATGAACAGCGTAAGGAGTTGACGTAAATGGAAGCATTGGCGGCAAGGATAGCGGCTTTTTGTTTACAAAAGCACTATATCGAACCAGACCAGATTGCTTGGCTGCAATATGGTTTGATGCGCCGCCTAATGGGAATGGTTACATTTCTTCTTCTGCTTCCAGTAGGTGCATTTTTTGACGGATGGAGGAGCACTTTCCTTTTTCTGCTGGTCTTCCGCTTCATTCGTATGCGGACAGGCGGATACCATGCTAAAACGCCAGCAGGATGCCTTTTAGGTTCAACATTTACAATGATCGTGTCACTAGAGTTTGCAAAGAGATTGCATCCTGTATCAAATCTAATTTGTCTCGCTGCTGCTTCTATCTTAATTTTAAGATTAGCACCAGCAAATAATGCTGCACTTCATTTGAACGCGGAAGAACTTGTTGCAGTACGCAAAGAAGTGAAATTAAGATTAGCAATCGTTATGCTTTCGGCGTGCCTATTGCTATTTTTTAGAGAACCGATAGCATATAGAGTGACTTCTGCGATTTTGGCTGTTGCGGTCACACTATTGATTTCTAAGCTCGGCTTTGGAATGCAATAATGCATTCTATTGATAAAAATTTTAAATATAAGGACGAAAGGGGTAATAATTATGGCATCAAAAGAAACCTTTACACAGCATCTTGCCCATGAAATGGCACAGGCAGTTGTTCATCGTGAACGCTATGGCTGGCCGCCGGATTCGCAGTGGGGTATGTTTCAGCCTACTCGCCCGGAAGAAATGAAAAAGCCGGCTGCGAAAGAAGATCACTAAAAACATTCACGTAATTCGCATGTCAAACGGCGGGTAATATTCTGCCGGAAAAATTCTGACATAGCCCTTAATACCAGTTAAGGAGAGGTTTCCTTGGAAGCCTCTCCTTGTTTTTTTCATTTGAAGGTACACAACAAATTCAAAAATGAAAAGTGCCTTGAAGCCTCTTTTCTCAAAGTGCGGTTATGCTACATTGCCTATGACCTAATAGGTTTTTCTTCTATACGGAGAACCGCATGATGAGATTGTCGAATGAATAGCTCTGGCAATTCCATACAAAAAGCAAAATGGAATTGCCACTGCCATATGCGAACTCTGACGGTACATCCTCCATACGGGTGGACATATACCGAAGAAATTGTGCGTGTCAATTTTCAATTCGACAAGATTCTTTGTCGCTGTCGTTCACCACCAGTATTCCCATCGAAGAAAAAATGATGGGAGTACAGAAATGATAAAAAGGAACGATGGCATATCCAAAGATGATATATGCCAAAACCAATTTACTGCTTATGTGGTTTTGGCAGTAAAACGAAAACGCCAATCCTACATAAAGAAAAAGCAGAGAGATAACGAAAAAGAAAACCGAACTAAAAAGGAGGCAGAACAATCCGAATTTAGAACCGCCGGGTATGATATGTGGAGCAGAATGGAGCCGCAAAATGAAAAACTGATGGCTGCTATGCAGCAATTAAGTCTCAAAGAGAGGTTTGTTGTCACAGAGTATGCCCTAAAAGGAAAGCCCTTTAAGGAAATTGCTCAAGAAACAGGACTCAAAGAAAAAGGAGTGGCATCTGCCTATTATAGAAGCATTAAAAAGCTGAGAGCCGAAATGGGGGATGTAAAATGACTTTTATGGAACTGTTACTCTCAGCGAAATTGGGAAGTACATCGGCTTTTGAGGAACTGTTTGTCCGGTACAAAAATCTTTTGCGAAAATATTCCGTAGTAAACGGTATATTCGACGAGGATTTGTATCAAGAGCAGTGCGTATTGTTTGCACACTGCATCGAAATTTTTGATGTGAATCGATAATAGAAAATCTCCGCCACTTATGATGTGACGGAGATTTTTGTCAAAAGAGCGCATTTATAGGCTTGAGGCAAGCAATAAACGTACTGCGATAGCTTGATTTGACGCTTTTACAGGTGACTGTGAACGGAACATCTGCATGATTCCATAGAATCAAATCGCTTTGCCGCCAGACTCTTCATACTTACTTTCGCGTGCGATGTCACTTTTGAAGCGGATGCACCGCACGTGACCGAGACGTTCTACAAGGAAACAGTACGGGCGGATACCATCGTCGACTTCCAGAATCTCATAGGGCAATAGCTGCATAGAGAGTAGTTCCGCGAGAGGACGCTTTTTAATTTGCCTTGCAAAATCCATCGCCGTATAGGGTGACTCTCCCTCATACCGCACTGCATAGCGGCTGGGGTATGGGAAAAACGAAATCCCGTTGGCCGCAAGCATGCTCTCTCCTGCCTCGATTTCCGGTGAACGGAAGTGGTAAATCCGCAATGTGGGCGGCACACGCCGCTTAGGACACCATTTCGGTACATTTACCTTGGGGTCATCAGAGCGAAAGATGATGATCTTTTTGCCGCCGGTGCAGTATTTTGTGTTCGGTTTCATGCGCCGGCCATGAATCGTTTTCGTTTCAGACCCGGCGTAGAGGTTGCAGTCCGGGCAGTAATAACACTTGAATTTGCGTACTTTTTCTTCATACATAGTCAATTTCACCTCTTATTCCGTCAAAAGAAGCCGTGGCAGCAAAACACCGCCACGGCTATAATTAAATCATCCTACGAACATTCACCCCTTTACGCACACGCGGCCAGCGTTTGTCGGCGCGGGTTGAGGACCGCGAGCACAAAAGGGCGGGGCTTGATGTAGTAGTGGGTGGTAGATGTCTCAAAGTGAATCTCCTGCGTTTCTGTCTCATGAATCTTCACCACAGGGGCCGTATGATACATCTCACCACCAGTGCTGAAAATGGCAGGCCTGCCCACCATCAGTGCGGACATGAGTTTGCCGGTAATGTAAAGCTCCAGCTTCCGCTTTTTCATTCTGTCATTGCCTCCCTTTAAGAATCTCTGCATAGTTCCACCACGATGAACCGTGCATTGTCCAGCAGCGTGTTCACATGATACAGCGAGGTATTCTGCATCTGCGCGATCTCGTTCGTCTGGTATCCCTTGGTGCGCAGACGGATGATCTCCATCTGCTGGGGTGTTACCCGCTTGGCGAGGGCGTGCAGGAGCAGTGCCACTTCACTTTCATGTAATGCTTCCTCGTCCGTTACCGTTGGCGTAGAACGCCGAGTCAGATGCCCGGTGTAAGACTGACGGGAACGAACAAAACGGATGACGCGGAAACGGCGCTTGTCGGTGCGGTGGGTATTGACAACTTCGCCCTCCATGGCCCGCCACGCTACCGTGGCAAAGGAATAGCCTGCAAGATTCGGGTCTGTCAGATACCGCTGCACCGCCCGCAGGTAGCCGAAAATGACGATGTCATAATACTCGCTGGCAGGCAGATTCTTCTCGTGCAGGAACTTGTAGACAAGGTTGTGGTTTTTCTCGGCAAAAATGCGCTGGGTGTCATTCAACGGAATATCGTGCATAAAGCACCTCCTTCATAAACTATCACGCAGGCAGCGGCTGTGTGTCGCCGTTCACTGTGGCACCGATGCAGAAACTGTCATCGGTGACCGCAGGGGCAACAGTGTAGTTCTCTACCTCGCAAAGACCATCATCCTGTTCACGCTTCGCTTCGATGCGCTGGCGGTTCATGCCGCGAATCTGCTCACGGAAGCTCAAGGCGTACTTGCGCACGGAAGCAAGCTGGTCACCGTGGAAGTCACCCAGCCGCTTGAACGTGGCAACGCTGTAATCCTTGCCCTCCGGGTTTGTCTGGCGTTTCAGACCAATCTCCACAAGGCTGCCGTAGGTAGCACGGTTACGGAAAACAAAGCCCTGATTCAAGAACTCGCGGAACGGGCTGATGCTGGTAGGCGAGAGGTTGATTGCCAGCGGCATAAACTCTCCACTGCGCAGCAGATACAGCACCCGCATATTCTTGCAGGCTTTGCCGCGACCGTTGCTGGCACTGCCAAACTGGCTCAACGCGCAAGCCTCACAAACACCACCGGGCTCACCGTAGCCCTGCTTGCCATCCACCGAGGAGCAAAGCGGCGGCACATCATCGCTGTATTCATCGCCCTCCGGCCAGTAGGCACAGCTTGCGTGGTTGAACAAAATCACGCCGGTGAGAGTGGGGCTGTAATCCGGGTGCTGCGGGTCGCCGGTAGGCAATTCAAACTGCAGTACGCCGCCTGCGGGAATCTTGATGCGGGGAAAGGACATCGTAAAGCCGTCCCTATCCTCGGCAAGTTCCTCGCTGCTGAAATCGGCATCGCCCATTTCGGGCAGCACAAAATCCAGCGGTTCGTTGGCGGTCATGGCGGTGGTAGCTGCGGCGTTAGCATTCATCATAGACATAAAAAAATCCTCCTGTATGTGGGGCAGCATCAAGCGACTGCCCGGTTGATTCTCGACCACTGCCGAGCTGGCATGGTCAAAATACTGTAACCAATGCTTTCCAGTTCACTGGCGCGGTCATAACTCTCCACATCCTGGCTGTGACGGGTCACGGCGTTGGATAAACCGTACAGCGTCAGATCGTTGGACTCGATCAGTCGCTGCAACACGCCGGTACTCTCGCTGTCGGTAATGTGAAACTCTTGCTCGCAAGTTTGACGACAGCCGGCACATCATGGGTGTCCATCTGTGCGGCTTTTGCCTCCTGCATTTTGCCGACGATTTGCGAAAACCGCGCTTCTTCCACGGCGGCGCGCACGGTGTCCTGAATTTTCATGACAAAGGCTTTGTCCTCGGCGTCCAAGGTTGCTTGGGAGTAGACGCTGAAGTTCTCTTCGCTGTCGGTAACGCGCCCCACATGGTTGCGGCGGGCGGCTGCCTCATTCACGACCATACCGTTGCTGCACACCAGCCGATAGATCAGCGGCTGGATGCTGACGGAACCAAGTCCGACCTCGCTGTTGCTGATGATGATTCCGGCCTGCACGATGTCGCCGGGGGATACCTCCGCCTGCAAGCGGGGGTTCACGGCCTTGATGTACATACGACTTTCGGTGATTTGGCAGCTTTCAAAGCGGATGTCGGGCAGCCCGCCGAGAATCGGCAGCGTCACTCCGGCAATGTCGATATTGTCGATGCGGCGATAGCGATTGCTCAGGTACGCGCGAGCGGAGCCGTCCAAGGTACGCAGCATGCGCTGGCTGCTTTCCTGCTTGAACCATGTGTTGGCGTTGTAGGCCAGCAAGTCGGGACGTTCCTCCCGCATGCGGTCATAGTAGGCGGCGGGAATACGCAGGTGGGTGCCGATCTGCCGATGAGCGATGCCGGTGATGGTCATGGGCTCAATCAGCTCGGTGCCGCTGTCGTCTGACAGGTGCAGAAACATTTCTTTGCCGTAGGATTCCATCCGCAGGCGATTGGGGGCAATGAGGTAGTCCTCCTTGGACTCGCTCTGCCGCTTCACTTCGGTCAGCATCTGCTGTAAAGTTACACCGGATTTCATACGCGAAACCTCCCTTTACCACGAGAGAACCAGCTTGCCGGAAGTTTCCTCGGCGGCCAGCCCATCTCCTGCAAAGACCTGTTTCAGCTTTTCCCAGCACCCAATGGGTGGGAAGCCGTGCAGCGCCGGGAGTACCGATGTGCTGCCGTCCACAAGCTGGATGTGACCGTCCTCCTGCACGGTCATCGAGTGATGCCCGCGGGAACTGAGGTCGGCCACGATGTTTTCCAGTGTTGCGCGTCCCTCGGTCTCATACCAGACACGAGGATCGGGCAGCGGAGGTGTCTCGGCAGGGATGCGCGGTGTTTCGGGTGCGTCTGCCGTGGGATTCGGGCGCAATGGTACGGTGTTGATGAGTTCACACCGCAGATGCGCCTGCTTGTCCAGCACGACCTCGGCGCTCTCGAAACCGTCCAATCCGTGAACACGGATTAAGCAGCGCCCACCCTCTTTGACGATGGTAAGCGGGTCTTTCGTAGCCCATTCCCATGTGATGTTGCTGCCTGCTGTGCGAAGTGCAGCGGTGATGCGCTGGTTCACATGGAGCAGCAGAATGTCGCTGAGAGGTTCATCCTCAATGTCCGGCACCACAAATTTAGCGCGGCGGGAGCCTTTGCTTTCTTCTTGGGGACTGCCGGGAGACTGCCTCGCAGATAGTGCAGCACATACAGCCCCCAGACGGAGCAGGCAACAAGCAGAAGCGGCAGCAGTAGCGCGCCGCGCGCGAACGCGGCGATGGCTACGATGATGCCCACAAAAATGCTTGTGCCATTCCGGATGGCATTGTCAGATTTCATTGTCGATTACCGTCCTTTCACAAAAACAAAAAGGGGCTGCATCAGGTGTCCGTTCTGAACACTTGATGCAGCCCAAGGTACGGCCACTGTTCGGCGGCCATGCGGGATGCGGATTGATTCTTGGTTCACTCCTTTCTGCCAATGGCAGGAAATATCTATATAAAAAAGTGCCGGCAGGGGAGACACCCGCGCCCAATTCAGCGCAATGCCAATCTACTACCGGCACCGATTACAAAAACAACAGCGTATGCTTATATAGCATAAAAATCATTTACAAAGCAATTATAATACTATATCTTGTAGTTGTCAACCCAGAGACGATTTAATATGTATCAATCATAATCTGTTGTCGAAGATAAAGGTTTGCTACTGCTGTGATGACTTCGTGGCTGCAACGGTACTCCCGAACAGCCTGGGCGAAGTTGTCGCAGTTCAAGTCGTTGTCATCGTACAGCTTGTCCAGCACATCGTAGCCGTCCTTCAGGCGACGGATGTCCATTTCGATGCACTTGATAATTTCCGCGCACGAGAGCGGTGTCTGCCGGGCAAGGCGGATGACTTTTTTCTCGCAGGCGCTACGGGCATCAACGTGGAACAGGCGGCGGGTGATTTTCCAAGAGATGCCCTCCAAAAACGTCAGTTTGAGGAACGACAGCACCCGCAGCGGCCATGCCGCACCGATGGGGATGATAAAGCGGCAGGAGAGCAAATCATATAGCGCATCATACTCGGTATCCCCGGTGCCAACCACAAGGAGCCCGCGAACTAGCAGGCGCTGCACACAGTCCTGCCAGCTGCGGTGGATGGTGACATTGGAACTGCTCGCCATCTTCTCGTAGAAGCTACTGATTTCCTCTTCCCGCAGGATGCGCCAGTTGAGGATGGACCAGAGCATAAACTCTTGCACATCGACCTCGTACTCTTTTTCGCAGACGATGATGACCGGGCGGGTGCCTTCTTCGGTGCAGCAGCGGATATAACGGCCATTGGCAGTGTAAAGCATTTTCATAAGGGGACCTCCAAATTTTAATTTTCGTGTAGAGATGAGAGAAAAGATTCATCGTTTCGCAATTTGTGGACAGCACGGCTGATCCACGCCGAAACGTGGTTGGGCGGGGCGCTCATGCGAGTAGCAACTGCGGTAAGCGGTATGCCGGAGACTTGCAACGCCAGCGCATGGACGCCCTTGCGGGTCACGCCGCTGTATTGAGATTCTGCGGCGGCAAGCAGCAGGGGAGTCTCGCACTCAATATCGAAGGGAGCGCTATGTTGTACTTCTAATGCGGCAAGTGCAGTTGGCTCCATCTCTGCCAGAGAAATCATGCGGGATTGTTTTCCCGTAAGGTTGCGGCAGTAACTGACAAGACCATTCTGTACGACCTGCCGGGCATAGGATGCAAAGCTACCGCGCGCTGGGTCGAAGGTCAGTGCTGCATTGCAGAGCCAGACACAGCCCTCTTGATACAAGTCCTCATAGCCAAGACCAGCAACGCAGGGATTGGCATTGATGTCGAACCGCAGGACGCGCTCTACGATGGTCAGATTTTCTTCTGCCAAACGCTGTTGGTCAGCTGTGAGCCTTTTCACGCATTTCATAACCGTCACCTCGCAGTCGCATTCTCGCAGATGCGGATGATTTGCTCACAGCGGTAGTCGCCGCACTTGGCAATATGTACCTGATCTCCGGGCAGCCCCATCTGCGTTTGCAGCCAACGGTAGCTCTGGTCGCGGCTCATGCCAAGCTGCGTCTTGTACGCTGTGCAAGGCATGGTGAGCAGGATGCGTTTATGCCGCAAATCTCCGTTGGCAAGGGTGCCGAGCGGCTGCTTCGTGCGGCGGTCTGCTGTGACATAGGCATCACAGGCAGGCCAGCGGCGGCAGACGTACAGGTACGTTCCTGCGGAAATGTCGGACAGACCATGAATCGCGCTTGCCGGGCGCAGCATGGCAAGAGAGCCGCAGTAGGGACAATGGATACGAGCTTGTTTCATAGAATTTCACCTCCAATTTGTTGAAAATAGGCCGAAAAAACTAATTTGCCCTTATTACTGTCATCTCAAACGAAAAATTAA
>ENA-OQDM01000837-OQDM01000837.1-human-gut-metagenome-genome-assembly--contig:-NODE-837-length-14912-cov-1.163206_pt1 | contig 14912 bp, 14 predicted proteins | sample MGYA00242772_ERZ504605 | MGnify/ENA primary metagenome ERZ504605 (study PRJEB26092, sample SAMD00036348) | human gut metagenome | host: Homo sapiens | study: EMG produced TPA metagenomics assembly of... | reverse complement strand
CTGCCCGGCCGCCACATACCAATCCGAAAGGAAAGCGCGCTGCAAACCGCCTACGGCATTCCCCCATGATACGCACATGCGTATCGCGCCATACAGGCTGGTTTTTATCCACCTGATAAAAATAACGCTCTGCCAGATTCATGCCGCCCACATAGCCTATAATACCGTCGATGACCACAATCTTCCGATGATTCCGGAAATCCACCTTACTGGTAAACTTCGGAAAACGTACCGGAAGGAAAGCCGCCACCTGTATACCCTCCGCTTCCATCTGCTTGAAAAAGCGATTCTTCACGTTCCAACATCCCACGTCGTCGTACACCAACCGGACGCTCACCCCCTCACGGGCTTTGGTCGCCAGAGCCTCGCGCACCAGTCGTCCCACCTTGTCATCTTCTATGATATAAAATTCCACATGGATATGATGCCGCGCCGAGGCAATGTCGCGCAGGAGGTTATCGAGCATCTCCTCTCCGGAAATGAAGAAACGTATTTTATTGTCGGGATAAGGGAAAGAGCCGCTTTGCCGACGAAACAGCTTAATCAAAGGCTTATGCTCTGCCGGAAGTTCCGGAAAACCTCCCTGATAGAAACGCACGGCCGAACGACGTGCAAGCTGACTGGCACACGCCCGGCTTACAAAATGTTCCCGTTTACGGTTTCTGCCGAAAAAGAAATAAATGACTAAACCTACGACAGGTAAGGAAAACAACACCATCAGCCATGCCACAGTCTTCACCGGCTGGCGGTTTTCCAAAATCACCACCAGCATCTGGCTCAAAACTATAAACAAGTAAAAAGCACCAAGTACACTATAAATTACCACATCGAACACGTCTCAATCCGGTTTCTTTATAACAAACATACAAAAAAGTATTGAAATTCGGTTAAACATACGAAGAAAAAGTGGCTTGGCTTGAAATCTCGTCACAAAAAAGAAAAGCTAAAGTCCCATCGAAATGAGACCTTAGCCTTATTCATAAGCATTCCGTTTCCGACTCAAAACGCGGACCACCGAAGCCGCCGGGTCCCCTTCTCGGTCCGCCCGATCCGCCGTGCCTGTCCTGTCCGCCGCCCATGGCGTTGCGCCCACCCATCAGATTGAGCTTGTAGATGAAATGCACCAACACATAACTGTTGATGGCATTGGTCCATGTGTCCGTACGCTGCGTGGCAGAAAGCGAGCGGCTGATATTGCTGCGCTCACGCAAGATGTCGTACCATTGCAGCGACACCGTGGCGGCATTCCCTTTCAGGAAACTCTGTGAAAGCTGCGCGTTCCAAATCAACTCATCGGTATTCATGGACGCGTCGTCGTAACCACGGCGGCTGCTTTGCCCGATATTCGTGGCCAAACTCATGTTCCACGGCATGTTGACTTGCACATTGCCCCCGTACGAAAAGCTGTAAGTGTCAAGATTGGCATTCTCCTGCAAATCATTACGTGCATGTTGGTAGTTGATGTTACCGTTCACGCCCACTTCGAGTAAATCATTACGGAAATTGAAATTCACCCGTTCGCCAACATTGGAACTCTTCGTCGTACTCTTTTGGCTAAGGTTCACGATTTGGTCGGAAGTCACGTTGTCGTTGATTTGCGAACCGGAACTGATGTACCCTACATCATTGGCATAACGGAAAGTTGTAAATGTGAAAAAGTTAAAGTACTTCTTCTCCCCCATCGCGGTGTTGAACATAAGCCCCGTCCAAGCGTCCCAATTGCCGTTGATGTTCATCGGCATGGTGGTACGCCGTCCCGAAGCCTCATCGTAAAGCACAGCCGTACTGATGCTGTTGTTAGTCATGCTCATGTTCGCATGCACCATCCATCCACGCTGCAAGTCGGGTATGTAATTGTTGTAGAACAGTTCCATGCGGTTGGTCCACGAGGCTTCAGCCCGGGGTTACCTTTCGAAATGTTCAGCGGGTCGGAGTCGTCTGTCACGTCGAGCAAATTCGTCATCGAAGGTTGTGAAGAACGCCCGTTGTAACGCAGGCGCAACTGCCCTGTCTCGGAAAACTTGTAGCGGAAGTCTATGCGCGGTGCCCAGTTCAGCACATTGCGCACCACGGTAGTGTCGAGGCTTCCCTTGGTATAATCCATGTAGGTCTTCTGCGGCTGCACGGAAATACCCGCGCTGAAACGCACCTTTTCTTTCCGGTAACGGAACATCACCGTAGCATCTTGATTGTGCTCCTTGTAAGTGGCATATTGGCTATTCTGGTAGTTCCGCGCCAAATCCAACCAATCCACGCCCGGGATATATTCCAAAGGATACGTCTCCAATTCCTCCTGCGTGATGACTCCTTTGGATACCAAACTGTCCAAAGAATACATGGAGCGGTCGGAATCGGAATAACGGTACTGGTAACGGTAGCTGAACTGCAAATGCGCCCCGGCAAACAAGGGCTCACTGTAGCTCAAATCCGCACTTCCGTTGTAACTCTTCGAGGGATTGACGTTATATTGGTGCATATAGGAATGTTCGTACCCTCCGTCCGGCTTGCGCTGAAGGAAGTAGTTCACGTCCGAGATGTTGAACGACTTGTTGTCCGAATCGGAATAACCGCCCCGCATCCGCAAGGTAAGGTTGCGCCCCTTGCTGTTCAGCCGACGGTTCACCATCAACATCCCGTCCACGGAATAGCTTTGGACGTCGCTATGGCTCCAACGCTGGTTGTCGTTCACCACGATACTGTCCGACACATAATCGCAATATTGCGAAAGCGGGTCGGTCATGCCCCGTGTATAAGGGTTATCGTTAAACGTCACACTGCTGCTCTGCCCGTCGCTGTAATTCTGCGAGAAAGAAAAGTTCGGACGGAACATGATGCGCGTCATCGTGTCCGGCGACCATTCGAGCCTGAAATTTGAATTCACGTTCGTATTGCCCGACTTGGAACGGTTCATCCTGTTGGAAAACGAACTGTTCGCCCCCGACGTAAGGAAAGATTCCGAATTGGTCGTGCTCAACTGGTCGGTACTGCTATGGCGGTAGCGCACGTTTCCGCCCACTTTCAACAGTCCGGCCTCGTTTTCCTTTTTACCGTTCTCCCAGACAAAGTCCATACCGGCATCCTTGTTGGCCACGAGACCGCCGTTGCCGCCCCAACCTCCATAGAACCCGCCGGAGAACCCGCGGTCGTTCACATTGTTGGCACCTCCAAGCAACGTCAACCGCAGCCTGTCGGTAAAGCGGTTCACCATGAAACGCCCCGTATAGCGGTCTTCCGTACCGTATCCGAGATCTACATCCGCCAACCAGCTTTTCTTCATTTCTGGCTTCACCGAGAGGTCAATCACCGTTTCTTCTTCCCCGTCATCGATACCTGTCATGCGCGTGTAGTCGCTCTTACGGTCGTATGCCTTGATTTTCTCTACCATGTTGGTAGGCAAGTTCTTCATCGCCACCTTGGTGTCGTTATCGAAGAATTCCTTGCCGTCTATCATGATTTTCTTCACTTCCTTTCCGTTAATGGTAATGGTTCCGTCCTCTGAAACTTCCGCTCCCGGCAATTTCTTTACCAATTCTTCCAATGCGGAACCTTCGGCACACGATAGGCGCCTGCATTATAAACGAAAGTGTCAGCTTTCATTTCCACCTGAGCCTGCCGGGCTGTCACCTCGACTGCATCCAACAAAGCCGCATTGGTCTGCAACTTGATCGTCCCTATAGCCATCGAGGCTTCGAAGCCACCAACACCACATCCTTATAATAAGGCTTAAAACCGACCGACGTCACCCGGAATATATACTTTCCCGGTTTCACGCCCGGAATGGAAAACTTCCCTTCCAAATTGGAACTGGCACCTGTGACCAACGTGCTGTCCGTCGTTTTCAACAATACGGCCGATGCCGAAAACGCAGGTTCGTTGGTATCTTCTTCAATCACCGTTCCGCTGACCGTCACCTTCTGCGCCCACGAGCACACGCTCCACACACACAGCATAAAAGCCAGCACGTTTCTCTTTTTCATTTTTCTAATTAATTAGTTTGCCCCCTCATTTTCTCCTGTCCCAGCCTTAACAGACAAATACGAAATATCATTTATTTGTCTTTCCTTATTACACGGCACAGAAATCTCTTTGCCATCAATCAAAATCCTTTTTACATCTTTCCCATGTATCCGTACAGTACCATCCGGCTGTACTTGCACACCTGGCAATTTTTTTAATAAATTCTCCATCTTGCCTTGATGTTTCGTACTGTCATTACAAATCCTCTGGTTAAAAAAGGAAAGGGTATCTTTGCCATCCACAATAATCCGTTCTACCTGTTTCCCGTTTATTTTGACAGTACCATCTTCTACTATCACCTTTCCGGGCAACTTCTCCATCAATTCTTCAAGAAGATTTCCACTTACCCGTCCCTGGGCACACAAGCCTGAAGTGCAGGCACACAACACCCACGCCAATATTCCTTTTCTTTTCATATCTTCATTAATTTTTAAACGCCATACGGAAATTGGACGGACAACCCTCCCTTCGGTTTAATTCCCGGACGGCTTTTTAACAAAAAAAAATGTATTTATTACCTAACCACCTGCAAAATTAAATAATCCACAAGAAATAAAAGGCAAAATGGAACATTATCTTCCAAAAAACCTATCTTTGCAATCGAATTATCATGAACAAGCGCTATGCAAAAGCAGAAAATCATTATTTCACAAAATCTGAGGGAGAGTTTGGAACAGGCTATAATCCAACAACCTCATGACAAGTTATTTGTCCTGACGGATGAAACCACATATAAAAAGTGTTGGCCGGTTATCTCCGGTTTCCCGTTCATGCAACAGTCGGAACATATCGTCATCGGTGCCACAGACGAACATAAAAGCATAGAGACCCTTATTTCAGTGTGGACAGAATTAAGCCAAAAAGGCGGCACACGCCATTCCCTGTTGGTCAATTTAGGCGGTGGAATGGTAACCGATCTTGGAGGATTTGCTGCCTCCACCTTTAAAAGAGGCATTCCGTACATCAATATCCCTACCACTTTGCTGGCCATGGTGGATGCCGCTGTCGGCGGAAAAACAGGCATCAACTTCAACGGTTTGAAAAATGAAATAGGAGCTTTCGCACCGGCCGCAAGCGTATTGTTGGATACAGAGTTCCTGAGAACACTAGACTATAAGAACATCTGTTCCGGATATGCGGAAATGCTGAAACATGGCCTTATCAGCACAGAAAAGCATTGGGCGGAATTGGTTTCATTCGACTTGAACGACATCGATTATCTCCGACTGCAAGAGATGGTGGCCCAAAGCGTAGCCATCAAGGAAAACGTCGTCGCACAGGATCCGTATGAACAGGGTATCCGCAAGGCGCTGAACTTAGGACATACAGCCGGGCATGCACTCGAAAGCTTGGCCTTGGCAGAAGAGCGTACCGTACTGCACGGTTACGCAGTAGCCTGGGGATTGGTATGCGAACTTTACCTGAGTTGCCTGAGAGAGGATTTCCCTAAAGACAAGCTACGCCAGACTACGGACTTTATCAAAAGGTACTACGGTGTGTTCCCTTTCGACTGCAAGGCATACGAAACGCTATACCAATTCATGACCCACGACAAAAAAAACACATCGGGAGAGGTCAACTTCACACTATTGGGCGGCATAGGAGATATCCGTATCAACCGTACAGCCGGAAAGGACGAAATATTCAACATGTTGGACTTCTACCGTGAAACCATGGGTTGCTGACACATTTAATTTTTAATATAAACATGATGAAAAAAACATTAACCATTCTCGCCATTGCCGGTTTGCTGGGCATTCCGGCACATCTTTCGGCTCAAAGAGCCAAGACAGGCAATCCCGTACTCCCGGAATTTCATGCCGATCCTGAAATCCTGTACGCGAAACAGACTAAAAAGTATTACATCTATTCCACTACCGACGGAACTCCGGGATGGGGCGGATACTATTTCACGGTTTTCAGTTCCAAAGATTTGACCGATTGGCGCCACGAAGTATCATGCTCGACTTGGGTACCGACCAAGTGAAGTGGTCCGACGGCAATGCCTGGGCACCGTGTATCATCGAAAAGAAAATAGACGGGAAATACAAATATTTCTTCTATTTCAGCGGCAACACCCCCAACGGGAAAGCCATCGGAGTAGCTACCGCAGACCACCCTTGCGGACCGTTCACCGATGCAGGACATCCTATCGTAGACCGTCGGCCTGAAGGTCAGAAACACGGGCAACAGATAGACGTAGATGTGTTTGAAGACCCCGTAAGCGGAAAAAGCTATCTTTATTGGGGCAACGGCTACATGGCCGGTGCAGAACTGAACGAAGACATGATGAGCATCAAACCGGAAACGGAAACACTCATGACCCCACAAGGCGGTACGCTGCAAGATTATGCCTTCCGCGAGGCTCCTTACGTGTTCTACCGTAAAGGCACTTACTATTTCTTGTGGAGCGTGGACGATACGGGTTCTCCCAACTATCACGTAGCCTACGGTACGGCCAAATCTCCACTCGGACCGATTGAAGTAGCCAAAAATCCGGTTATCCTCATCCAACGTCCCGAACAGGAAATCTATGGCCCGGCACATAACGCCGTCCTACAGATTCCCGGTAAAGACGAATGGTACATCGTATATCACCGCATCAATAAGAATTATATCAAACATCAGCCGGGCGTACACCGCGAAGTATGTATCGACAAATGGAATTCAATGAAGACGGTACCATCAAACCGGTCATTCCTACACACGAAGGAATCAAACGGGTGAAATGACCTGAATATCGGTAAACAATTCCGCATGAAGCGCGGATTGCCACACATAAGCAGCCGGATAACGGTTGCGCACGTCAGGGCAGGATAAAGACTGTATAACGCCGGCTTTATCCTGCCCTGTGACGTAAAACCATGTATGACGGGCACGGACCATGACTTCACCGGTCATAGCAATGCGACGTTGCCCGGTAACAGAATGAGTACTAAGTGCATAAGGTGCCAAAGTATGAAGCAGTTTCTCCTGCCCGGGAAAGACGGAAGAGGTATGCCCATCTGCTCCAATACCTAACAACACAAAATCAAACACGGGTATGCGCCCGTCCAATGGTAACTGCGACAACACCATCGAAGAATAGCGCAATACTTCTCTTTCCGCATCCTCTTGCTCTCCGCGTATCTGGAAAACCTGTTCCGAGGTTAATGGAACCTTATCCAACAAATGTATCTTAGCCAACCGGTAATTGCTGTCTTTATTCTCAGAAGAAACACAACGTTCATCCACCCAATACACCCGGAAACGATTCCAAGGCGTCAATTCAGCGAATTCCTCTACCCACACATCAAACAAGATAGCCGGTGTACTGCCTCCTGAGAAAGCGACATTCACCGTATCTCCTTCTCCTCCTGCCCCGGAAGGTTGCCTAATGACGGCCAGCATATTCCGAAGCAACATTCTTGCCGCTTCACGGGCATTATCCGCTACATGTATGTTCATAGCTCACAATATAAATGAGTATTCGTCAAATTCTTACACGGATTGGTCCACGACGCTCCTTGACGAGCCACCAGGCTATCTGCCTCCAACGGCCCCCACGAGCCTGCCGGATAACCGTAAAGCGGGCATTCCGGCACATCCTGCCAATATTTCAGTATCGGATCGAAAAAAACGCCATCCGCTTTCTACGGCATCGCTACGGATAAACAACGTAGGGTCGCCCGCAATACAATCCTCTATTAAGCGTGCATAAGCATCCTCCGTAGGCAGGCGACCTAATTCGGCATAACTGAAGTCCATATCCATCGGGAGTACCTCGAAGCCTTCACCCGGTTTTTTCATGCCGAGACGCAATACAATCCCTTCATTGGGTTGTATACGTATCACCAAACGATTGGGTACCGGACAAGTACCTCCTTCGCAACGGAACAAGGAATAAGGTGCCGGTTTGAAGTGTATCACAATCTCACTCACTTTCGTAGGCATCTGTTTACCCGTGCGGATATAAAAAGGTACGCCGCCCCACCGCCAGTTGTTCAGTTCCAACCGCATAGCCAAATAAGTTTCCGTTCGAGACAAAGCAGGCACTTGCTCTTCCTCTCTATATCCTTTACGCCCCTCTGAAGCCATATATTGCCCACGCACCACCGAATGACGGATGTCTTCTCCAGTCAATGGTGTCAAAGACTGGTAAACTTTCACCACCTCATTCCGGAATCCCGAAGCATCAAAAGCAGCAGGCGGCTCCATGGCTGTCACAGCCAACAACTGTGCCAAATGGTTCTGCACCATGTCGCGTAAAGTCCCTACTCCGTCATAGAAACCTCCCCGCGTCCCGATTCCCATATTCTCCACGGCCGTAATCTCTACGTAATCTATATAATTTCGATTCCATAAAGGCTCGAAGACACTGTTGGCAAAACGGAGAGCCAGTATATTCTGTACCGTCTCTTTCCCCAAAAAATGATCGATACGATAGATCTGTTCCTCCCGAAAGGCATCCAAATAAATACGGTTCAGCTCCAACGCCGACGACAAGTCATAACCGAAAGGCTTCTCCACGACGATACGCCTGAAACCATCGCCTTCCCGATTCAATCCCTCTGCCTTCAAATGGCGGGGAATCACGCCGTAAAGCAACGGTGGAGTAGCCAAGTAATACAAATAATTATGAGGATTATCTATTGTCCGGTCTATTTCCTCCAAGCGTGTCCTCAACTCCGCATAAGCTTCCGGCTCCGAAGGATCGGCTGAAAGATAATGCAAGCAGGACAAAAATGCTTGGATTGCTTTTTCGTCCACCTCGTCCGGCCGTACGAAAGAAAGCAACCCCTCACGTATAGATGTACGGAAACGGTCGTCATCATAAGACGTACGTGCCATCCCCAACACAGCAAAACGGCGAGGCAACCGTCCCGCTTTATATAATAAGTAAAGTGCCGGCATCAGTTTACGCCTTGTCAGGTCGCCCGACGCACCGAATATCACAAGAGTCAAAGCATCCGGTTTGTTCATATTCCCTCCTTATTTTATTGTAGTGAAACCCATTCTTCATGATAAAATTTTCCCCTTTCACCATCCGTCCGCTCAAAAGTATGCGCACCGAAATAATCACGTTGTGCCTGAATCAAATTGGCAGGCAAAAAGTCCGTAGTCAAAGAATGGAAATAATTGAGCGCAGAGGCAAATGCCGGTACAGCGACCCCTTCACATACAGCCGTAGCCACCACTCTACGCCATGCAGGCAAAGCTCCCTGACTTGCGTGGAGAAGGCTGGGAACAACATCAGATTCCCTCGTCCTCCCCCTGCCTCGTAAGCCCGGGCAAGTTCGTCCAAAAAAGCAGACCGAATAATACAGCCTCCCCGCCACATTCGGGCTATCATGGCCAAATCCAGATTCCACCCAAACTGTTCGGAAGCTCTCGACAGCAAATCAAACCCTTGAGCATAAGCCACTAACTTGGAGGCAAACAAAGTCTGTTCTACTTCATCAGCCGAGAATGAAGCATACGGTTCTTTCTCCAATCGGGAAGCATATACACGTGCCGCCTCCACACGCAGTTCCTTCTGTGTAGAGATATTACGTTGGAAAACAGCTTCCGCTATCAATCCGAACGATTCTCCCTGTTCGAGCGCGTTCTTCACCGACCATTGTCCCGTACCTTTCTGCCCTGCCACATCCAGAATACGATCCACCAAATACCCACCGTCAGCTTCTTTATAAGCCAATATGTCGGACGTTATTTCCACTAAATAACTTTTTAAACGGCCTTCGTTCCAGCGACCGAACAAACGACTCATCCGTTCATTGTCCATTCCACCGGCCCGTTTCAACAGGAAATAGGTTTCGGCAATCAGTTGCATGTCGCCGTACTCTATGCCGTTATGTACCATTTTAACAAAATGTCCGGCTCCGTCCGGCCCCATCCAGTCACAACAAGGGGTTCCGTCGGCTGCCTTTGCAGCCATATCTTGTAAAAGAGGGCGAATCAACGGCCAAGCCTCTTTCGCTCCGCCCGGCATGATGGAAGCCCCCCGAAGGGCACCCTCTGCCCCGCCGGAAACTCCAGCTCCAACAAACAGCAATCCACGAGCGCGGCAAGCAGCTACCCGTCGCCCAGTATCCATATAATCCGAATTACCTCCGTCTATCAGAACATCCCCCTCTGCCAGAAAAGGACTCACTTGGTCGATAAGTTCATCCACTGCATCACCCGCCCGCACCATCATCATAATAATTCTCGGTCGGTTCAAAGATGCCACAAACTCTGACAAGTCCGAAAAACCCCAAATTTGCTTTCCGGCGGCACGTCCTTCTACAAAACGCTCCGCAACACCTTCTTCCACGCCAGGCACAGTCCGGTTCCACACCGAGACTCTACGCCCGTTTCTTTCCATATTCAGCGCAAGGTTTTCTCCCATAACGCCCAGCCCAATCAAGCCTACATCCGACAACTGCTCCATAAGTTCTATCTTTTTATCGTTTATTCTTTTCCAAAGGTCAGAAAAGAAGCAGGTAAATCCAAATGTTTACGGAAATAATTCGTCTAACTTAACAACTTTATGGTTTCATAAAATGCCAATGCAAACTTTTTATTGTGTTATACATTTTCAATCACCTAATAAACAACGAATTGTGAATCTTCAGCCAGAATAAAAATGCAAACTCAAATATTAGGTGCATTTGGCTTTATTTACTAAATTTGCTTCAAACATTGAAGCCATGAAGAGCAAGTTAACTGTTTTATACTTTTCCATTTGGCTGGGAAGCACTTTTTGGAGTGTCTCCGGCCAATTTATAGATGCGGAAACAGCTCCTAAATGGTATTTTGCCCTTTTTGGAGGGACATTTTTATGTTGGATGTACGGAATGAGCCACTTCAGAAGTATACCGACTACTAAAAAGCCCCATTTCACCGGTATTTTCCTCTCCATTTCGCTTTGTGCCACAGCATTGGCTTTCCATGGCCTTTTGCAATGGAGCGGACTTTGGACGCCACAGCCCATGTTTCCGGTATGCGGCAATTTCGACAACCCGGCCGGCATAGCTTCCGCACTGGCTTTTTCACTACCCTTCAGCCTCCACTATACCCAATCTCCCTGCACCCCCTTTCGTTACACCGCCCTCGCAAGTACCCTCTTCATTGCATGTGCCATCATCGCTTCCGAATCACGGGCAGGAATCCTTTCCATGGGATGTATTTTCCTTTTATATTTCCCGATGAAATGGCCTAAAATCGGCAAAGCCTGACTTTCGGACTTGTGATGCTGTTCACCGCCTCTTCTGTGTTCCTTTATCATTATAAAAAAGATTCGGCGGACGGAAGGTTGCTTATCTGGCAGTGTACTTGGAATATGATAAAAGAGCGCCCGCTATACGGATACGGTTACGGCGGTTTTCAAGCAAACTATATGGACGAACAGGCACAGTTTTTCCGTACTCACCCCAACAGCCGTTATGCACAGTTGGCAGACGATGTGAAATCTCCTTTCAACGAGTATCTCGGGGTTTTGACCGAATTCGGATTTATCGGCGGTACGGCCATGCTTCTCTGTGCCGTCGTGCTTTTCCGTATGTGGCGGAAACATCCTGGGGGAAGTTCGCGACCGACTCTGCTCTGCCTGACAGCCATTGCCGTCTTTTCCCTGTTCTCTTACCCATTCCGCTATCCGCACACGTGGATACTGTGTATGGGTTCCGCCTTTGTTTTGGTACTTAACGGACACCCGGCATTACGACAGACAACGGGATGTCTTCCTTTCGTGGCAGCCCTCCTTCTCACAACGCTCTCTGTTTTCGCATTCAAACGTATGCGGGCAGAAATTCTATGGTGTGATACCGCTAACCGCTCCCTCTGCGGCATGACAAAAAAGATGTTGCCCGTCTACAAGGGACTTTACGATAAATTGGGAAACGAACCGCTGTTTTTATATAATTATGCCGCCGAACTGAACGTAGCCGGCCAGTATGAGGAGAGCCTGCGTATATGTAAGGTAAGCTCGGTACGGATGTCCGATTACTACACCCGGCTTCTTCTGGCAGACAACTGCAAACAGTTAAAACGCTATAAAGAAGCTGAACGCCATTTGCAGCAGGCCTCATACATGTGCCCCAACCGTTTCACTCCCCTTTATGAGCTTTACACCATATATGAAGCCCAAGGAGACACGGCATCTATGCACCGCACGGCAGAAGCCATCCTTCGGAAACCCATCAAAGTGGACTCCCCGGAAGTGCGACAAATCATCGCAAAAATGAAACGATTCAAACAGATTAATTAACTATTAAAAAAAACACTCATGAAAAAAGCATTTTTCATAACGATTATGTCAGCATTGCTGATTTTGCAGTTGCCAAAAAGAGAACGAAGAGGTGTACAGTTGCAACAAACATTTGAACGAATGGGCGCACGAAAACTTGCAATCCATTCGTTCTATGGACCGTGACGCTTGGCTGAATTTGGATGAAGAGTACAAACGTCCAGCTTTCAACGCCCTCACTCCCGAACAAAAGTTACTCTTCTGGAAAGACAAACTGAAAGAAGTCATGACTTCTTTCGAATGGAGCGAACCGGAAAGACAACATCTCATGAAAATGTACCGATATTTGGAAGAACATCCGGACATTTATGAACCGGATTTTTTTGCAGATTCTATCCGAGAGGAAAACTTCGATAAGTTTATTGCAACTTGGACTGTTGATGCTATGATTGATTATGAATGGACTGAAGAGCTGCTCTATGGTATTTTATATACAGGAAACCGAATGACAGATAAAGAGGGTCATTTTCAGATTGTACATAAGAAAAGGGTTATGAGTAGAAAAGAAAGTGCCCTGATGAGAACTGTAATTGTAATAAAGAAACAGAATATAAGAACTGTAGAGGGGAGGCGTGTACAGGAACGGAACGTGGATGCGGCCCCGCAAGTGCAAAACCGTGCGATGGAAAAAAACATTAAACAAAAGGCCGTTTATATATCGGCCTACATATTTTGCCTGATATGTCCCCCACTGATATTAAGTGGGGGCCTAGGCCATGGTATTACTCTTTGGAGAGATTGGTGGATATATCTACCGCTGTTTCTAATTGGGATTTTTGCATCATTTGGAAACAAGAAAATACGGAATCTGGCATTTGTGTTTCAAATGCCAATAACTATTAACGGTATATTTACTACCGTTTTTTCCCCTCTCCTTTATTTGGAACATACTTATTATGTGGTAATCACCACTGGCCTCTACTGTGCATTCTTTATTATATGGCATTCCTATTCTCTGACCATAGTTTCTGCATGGCAAATACTTGGAACCATATATCTCGGTATGTTGTTTATACAGGTCGCTCTGATGTTATACTTAGGAATGTACTGGAATGACTTTATAAATTCAATAGCAGGAAGTTTCTCTACAGACATTGTATATTCGATTGGGTTGTTGTTCACAACATTGTTTTGCCACATTAAAACTTATATATTGAAATGGGTGATACTATTTAACGGCCTCTGCATATACATATTTGTAGGTGGGTTCTATATAGATCCCTATGTATTTAACAAATTACAATATGGTACATTTACTGGAGAAACAAAAGAGAAGGCAGTCCTCATCCTGCCAGAGACGGACAAAGAAAAAGGATCCGAAACGAATATTCCCCAGGGATATCAGGTATGCATGATTGCTCATAGCCTTAACCCTTGGACAACCAAAATGTTTGAAGGTATTGCCTTACAATTCCATAACCATCCCGTCAGGTTTTTCATCTTGGGAGTGACCGACACGCCGACCGAAGCCGAGGTTCTCTCACGGGAACATAAGACCATGCATGTGACCGTACCCTTATACTTCATTAGCAGGGAAAAACTGAAGAAATCTCCGCTTAAAGCTAACGCATACGGAGACTATATTTGTATACTCAAGAATGACACATTAATATATAAAGGAGAAGCAGACCCGACAACCCGGGCAATCCGCTTCTTATCAAATGAATTACAACCATGAAGATTTATTTCAAAACATCCGCCATCATCATTTTATCCTTGCTCTTCACCAACTGCCGCAAGGAGTCTACCTCTTACCTGCAAAGAGCTTATGAAGAAGCTGTCAAACTCCATCAGGAAGGTAACCTGAACGATGCAGTCTTTTATTATCAGTTGACCGCCTTGAACTGCCAATACCACCCCGAAGACAGCCTGACTTATTGGTGGAAAGCCATGTGTGGACAAGGAGAAGTTTGGAGACAAAAGAACTTCTTGGACCGTGCCCAGACTGATTTTGAAACTGTCTTGCAAAATGCCCCTAAATACCGGCTTGACACGGCTGAATACATTGCAAGCCGCAAATTGACCCTTATCGCCTTGGAACGACAACACTATGACAAGGCTTATTCTTACGCCATGCGTGCCTGGAAAACGGCTGCAAAAAAGCAATTTCCCGAGACGATGACGGACGGACAGGAAAACGAAAGGATATTGGCAGGGTTCGCTTGTGCTTTGAATAACGGACAAGCCGTTTCGGATACGGTATTCGGACAAATGGAAAAACTGGCAGCAAGTCCGTCATTGGAACTACGGACTACTGCCCTTAAACTGCTTTCATTATATGAAATGCAGGGTTCCGGCAAGCGCAGCCATCTATCCCAGTATATTGAAAATGAAAAACGAATACTGGAACCGTCGGTTTCAAAGTTTTACCGATGCCTCGGAAAGTGAGAAGAAACAACTAATTGCAGAAAGGGATGCCATTGCCGCTGAACAAAAAAATACGTTATTCATATCCCTGACCATCTTTACCTTGTTACTTGGAGGCAGTCTCTACGCCATGGCAGACCATCGTCGCAAGCATGAACTTGACCGTATCCGGCTCATCTTGAATCAAAAGGAACAAACCATCCACTTTTTGGAAACGAAACAAGAAAACTCTGAAAAGCTACTCTCACAGCTAAAAGAA
>ENA-OQDM01000835-OQDM01000835.1-human-gut-metagenome-genome-assembly--contig:-NODE-835-length-14934-cov-1.081448_pt1 | contig 14934 bp, 18 predicted proteins | sample MGYA00242772_ERZ504605 | MGnify/ENA primary metagenome ERZ504605 (study PRJEB26092, sample SAMD00036348) | human gut metagenome | host: Homo sapiens | study: EMG produced TPA metagenomics assembly of... | reverse complement strand
TTCGTAAAGAAGGTCCTATCATACAATTGTATATTCTTATCATATCCAAAATTATTAATGAAAGCCTTCCGTACATCTTCTTTATTAGCCCCCCATATCCCATTCATAATTCATATAGGCAGCCGCTCCACAATGAAAAATCAGCGTGGAAACAGCCTCTATCTCATCCCAAGAGGAAGACTCATCAAGAGTAGCAGGCATATTTTCCCAATCATACGTTGTATGCCCAAAATCAGCGGAAACAAGCAACGTACTTCCCGGATTCTTATAATTTACGTACTTACAATGAACGCCAAGCCATGATCACGGGTATCCGCAAACCGTCTGATGACTCGAAGCCTATGAAGTTGTTAACGATCAGTTCTTTGGGTACTAAAGATATTGAAAGTATCAAGCTAGGTGAGAAGTTTCCGATTACTTATAACCTATTTAACTTGGGGAAAGATGGGAGCTATGTCCATACATTAGCCTTTTTCGAGGAGAATGAGGCGGTGGAGTTGCCTATCAGCGAAGCGGCATTTTTAGATACGATCGCGGACTTTCAGCTAGGTAATTATATAACGAAAGATTTCCTTTGTGAGTCCCTAGGTATCCCGGATACTACGGTTACTCTGTATATGTACGTACTGGGAGGAATGGAAGGAGATAGCATCCTACGTCCGATCCGTTCGGTAAATCATCCGTATGATTATATCTTGTTGGATGTGAAGGATAGCGTTATTTCTTTCTCACAGGCACGGAATAGCTTGACCGCCGATCCTGTAAAGGTCGAGTATGATGCGGAAAGTGGGACCGCTACCTTTGAGGTGACTTTCTATAACAAGCAAAAAACGAATTTCCAAGGTACGGCCGGCCTTTACGTGCGAGATCCTAATCTCTCGATAGACGATTACAGTTGGGAGGTGAATAATTGGCTGGAGATTCCGGCAGGGAAAAGCCAGACGGTATCTTATAGTGGCTCGTTTGATTGGGGTATTGGTGATATGCTTGCCGTAATGGCTACTTACCAAGGTGACTTGAGTGAGCTGTGGGAAACCAAGTATACGGATATCCGTGAAAGCTATCGTACGTTCTGCCTAAAGATCGATGGTTCGCTAGTGGTTTCTAATGAGGTTACCGAGCCGTCTGTCTCGGATTTGGAATATGCGTTTGATTCCGCTTCCGGCCTATTATCGGTTCAATCGGATGTGGCGATAGAAAATATGATGCTTTATACTTACGACGGTGCGTCTGTCTGGGGAACTACCATAGATAGCCGGAAACAATATACGACTACCTTGTCGATACCTTCCGGGCATTATATCTTACGTATAAAGACGGCGGATGGAATAATCTCTAAGAAGATTTATAAGCAATAAGAGTTCCTTTTGATCACTAATAAATAGGGTGTCTAAAAAGCTTCCGGCGATTTAGGACACCCTGTTGTTTTTACTTAGGCTGTTATGGTCTTAAAAAAACACGTACGTGTTTTTGGAAAAAGTCGTACAAGTTTTTCGGAAAACACGTACATGTTTTTTTAAGGGGAATTCCGGCATTATTTTAATGCGCCTCCAACCAGTTCTCTCCCTCGCCGCAATCGGCGATTAAGGGGACTTGTAGTTTCATGACGTTTTCCATTTCCTCCAGCACGATTTTCTTTACCTCCTCGGCTTCCTCTTTGTAGACATTGAAGTTTAACTCATCGTGTACTTGGAGGATCATCTTGCTTTTCAATCCCTCTTCCTCAAAGCGTTCGTAAATGCGTACCATCGCTAGTTTGATGATATCGGCGGCGCTCCCTTGGATAGGGGCATTGATCGCGTTTCGCTCGGCATAGCCGCGTACGACGGCGTTGTGTGAGTTGATATCCGGAAGGAAACGCTTGCGCTTGAAAATGGTCTCTACGTATCCTTTTTCCTTGGCTACCTTGATGCTCTCCTCCATGTATTCCTTGATGCGGGGGTAGGTGCTGAAATAACCGTCTATCAGTTCCTTGGACTCAGAACGAGGGATGCCCAGACGCTCGGCGAGCCCGAAGACGGAGATGCCGTAGATGATACCGAAGTTGGCGGTTTTCGCCTTCCGGCGCATATCGCTGGTTACTTCTTCTACCGGGATTCCGTAGATCTTGGCGGCTGTGGCGGCGTGGATATCCGCTCCGCTTTGGAAAGCTCGATCATATGCGGGTCACCGCTCAGGTGGGCCATGATACGAAGCTCGATCTGGGAGTAGTCGGCCGAGAAGAAGAGGCAATCCGTATTGTCCGGGATAAATGCCTTACGGATCTCACGGCCCAGATCGTCCCGTACCGGAATGTTTTGCAGGTTCGGATTGGTAGAGCTGAGGCGTCCGGTAGATGTTACCGCTTGGTTGAAAGAGGTATGTATCTTTCCGGTCTGCGGATTGATCAACTCGGGTAGAGCGTCGATATAGGTACTTAATAACTTTTTAAGTCCGCGGTATTCAAGAAGCTTGCCGATGATGGGATGCTTGTTGCGAAGTTTCTCCAATACATCCTCGCTGGTACTGTAACCGCCTGTTTTGGTCTTCTTCGCTTTCTCGTCCAGCTTCAAGCGGTCGAAAAGGATTTCGCCGACCTGTTTTCGTGGAGTTAATGTTGAACTCCGTGCCGGCCAGCTCGTAAACCTCTTGCTCCAGTTTGTTCATGGAGGCGGTAAGTTCGCCCGAAGATTGCTTAAGCGCTACCGTGTCTAGCGTGACGCCGGTGGCCTCCATTTCCACTAATACATATATTAATGGCATCTCGATCGTGGTGAAGAGGGATTCCAGTCCTTCCTTCTTTAACTCGGGTGCGAAATAATTCTTTAGCTTGAGCGTGATGTCCGCGTCCTCGGCGGCGTATTCGGCGATTTGCTCCACGGGTACGTTTCGCATCGATAACTGGTTCTTTCCTTTTGGGCCGATCAGTTCCTCGATGTGGACGGTCTGGTACTTGAGGTAGGTCTCCGCTAGGTAATCCATTCCGTGCCGCAATTCCGGATTCAGCAGGTAATGGGCGATCATCGTATCGAACAGAGGACCGGCTACCTTCACGTTGTATTTACGAAGTACCAAAATATCGAATTTGATGTTTTGCCCGATCTTTAATGATTTCGGATTTGCAGGGCAGGGGAGAAGCGTTCCACTACTTTCGCCGCCTCTACTGAGTTGGCGGGAACAGGGACATACCAAGCCTCGTTTTCTTTCACGGCGAACGACATTCCGACCAATCCGGCTTTCAAGGGATCGATGCCATCGGTTTCCGTGTCAAAAGCGAAAAATTCTTGACCCAATAAAAAGCGGGCTAAATCGGCTTGTTTTTCCTCTGTATCAGTTAAATAATAGTTATGGGGGGTTGGACTTTAAGTCCGTGAGAATCGATTTTTTGGGCTCTTCCGTACTCTCGGGCGTAAAAATCGCGAACAAATCGCCTTGAACGGGACCTTTCGGAGCGGCTTTGACCGGCTCAGAACTTAGTTTGTTAATAAATGTTCTAAATTCCAATTCTGTGTAAATCTCAGTCAGGCGCTCTTCGTTTGGCTTTTCACGAACGCAACGGGCGGCATCGAACTCGATAGGGACATCCGTCTTGATCGTCGCCAAGAATTTGGAGAAACGGATTTGCTCGGCGTTCTCCTCTACCTTCTTCTTTTGCGCGCCTTTCAACTTATCAGTGTTCGCTAACAGGTTCTCGATACTTCCGAATTCGGTCAGTAGTTTTTGAGCGGTCTTCTCGCCGACACCCGGACAGCCGGGGATATTATCGGAAGCGTCGCCCATCAGTCCCAGCAAGTCGATCACTTGCTCCGTACTCGTGAGGCCGTACTTGTTTAAGACCTCGGGCACGCCCATGATCTCGTAATCGCCTCCGAATTTCGGACGATACATAAATATATGTTCGGACACCAATTGGCCGTAATCTTTATCCGGCGTCATCATGTACACCTCGAAGCCTTCCTTCTCCGCCTGTTTGGACACGGTGCCGATCACATCGTCCGCCTCGTAGCGGGGTACTTCCAGAATCGGAATATTGTAAGCCTCTATGATTTCTTTAATGATAGGGACGGATTGACGGATCACTTCCGGCGTCTCTTCCCGTTGTGCCTTGTATTGCTCGAAGGCCTCATGGCGGAAAGTCGGTCCCTTCGGGTCAAAGGCCACCGCTATATGAGTCGGGTTCTCACGTTTTAATACATCCTCCAGACTGTTGATAAAACCGAAAATGGCGGAGGTATTCACACCCTTGGAGTTGATACGCGGATTCTTGATGAAGGCGTAATAGGAGCGATAAATTAACGCATACGCATCTATAAGGAATAACTTCATTACTTTTAACACGTTTTAGTGGGACAAAATCTGGGTAAATGTACGAAAAAACTCGCTTACTCGATAGTTTTTGTTACTTTTGCGAATCTTTGCATGGAATTATGGATGAAAGAAGGAAAATAGAAGAACCGGTTTCCGCTGAATTTGAACGTTTCAATAAGGATTCGAGGCATCTCTACGCAGCGAGACGACCCGGTTACAATCGGCTATCGACGTTATACTGAATTCTACCGGGAAGCATGTGCGTCCGTTATTGGTGCTCCTTACCGCCAAGGTCTGTGGACAGGTTACGGATAACACGATCAATTCCGCTGTTTTGCTGGAGCTTTTGCATACCGCTACATTGATTCACGATGACGTGATCGATGAGACGAAGCAACGTCGTGGCGTTCCCTCATTGAACGCTATCTTCGATAACCGTATTTCCGTGTTGGTAGGTGATTATGTGCTTTCTACCGCTTTGATCCGTTCCATACAAACCGGCGATTTGCGGATTGTCGGGATTATCTCTAATTTAGGCAGAGACTTGTCCGAAGGTGAGATCAAGCAATTGGAGACCGCCGAGGAGAGTATCTTAGACGAGAATTGTTATCTGCAAGTTATCAAGAAGAAGACGGCTACCTTGCTTTCCGCTTGCACGGAGATTGGGGCCATTTCATCGGGCGCCTCTGCGGAGGTGATCGCTCTTTGCCGTGAGTTTGGCGAGTATCTGGGGTATTGCTTCCAGATCAAGGATGATATCTTTGATTATTTCAAGGAGGCGAATATCGGTAAGCCGACGGGAAATGACATTCGTGAGGGTAAGGTTACGCTTCCATTATTATATGCCTTGCGGCAGGGTAGGGAAGAGGAGGCCGCCCGTTATTTGGATATGATTTTACGGAAGGATTTCGCGGCGGAGAATGTCGATTCCTTGATCGAGTTCGCCAAGGCGAATGGTGGAATCGAATATGCCGAGGCCCGCATGAAGGAATATCATGATAAGGCGGTCGATGTTCTTTTGAGGCTTCCGGAATCCGAGGCTCGGATATCCTTGATCCAGTTGGCGGATTATATTATGACTCGCTCCAAATAGAAATTCCTTTATCTATTAGTTGTAGAGAGATGGCTCTTGTTAGTAAAAAAGTAAGTATGCTTCAATAGCCAATGAAGTTAACTTACTTGACGAAGTCAGTTAACTTCGATGCCAAGGTAAGTTAACTTACTTTGAGAGTGCTTACCGGACACAGGATTCTAAGTCATCTGCGCCCGGTTTAATTAGAATGGACTATTTCCCGAGTCGTTTTTCTATATCACCGACCAGACTGCTCGCTCCTATACGGAACAAATCCTTGTTCAGCCATTCGTTGCCCAGTATTTCCTTTACGATCGTATAATATCGAACTGCGTCTTCCGCCGTGCGTACGCCTCCGGAGATCTTGATGCCAACCTTGTTTCCGGTGATGGATGGTAGGTTTGATGGCTTTGCACATGGTATAGGCGGCCTCGAAAGTGGCTCCCGGGTATCCTTTACCCGTGGAGGTCTTGATGAAGTCCGCACCGGAATACATGGCTAGGATGGATGCCTTTTGGATGTTCTCCGCTGTGACTAAAGCTCCGGTCTCTAGGATTACCTTTAAATGGGCGTGGCGACAGCTCTCTTTGATCTCTTGTAATTCTTCCGTCAGTTCCTCGAAATTGTCTTCCATGAAATAGCCTAGGTTCATGACAACGTCGATTTCATCGGCTCCTTGCATGACGCCATGGCCGTTTCGGCGATCTTGACTTCCGTAAATGTCTGTGAGGATGGAAAACCTCCGGCAACCGACGCGATCTTAACCTCTTGTGCAGTAAGTGCCTGCTTAACCGTTTCCACGAATAGGGGATAGACGCAAATAGCGGCTACGTTCGGGACATCCGGACGAGTTCCCTCGAAATCATTTACCGTGTCTACCATCTTCCAGATACTTTCTTTGGTATCCAGGCTGGTTAATGAGGTCAAGTCGATGCAACCATGAATCGTTTTCAATACTTCCGGTGTAAAGTTCTCTTGGAAATGTTTCTCTAAAAGAGCGTTTACAGCCTCGGTGGTCTGGGTATCCGGCAGGGCCGGCTCAAACTTATTGAAAGCTTCATGATAACGGTCTATCTGTACGGAATTTGATTCGTGTTCATGTTCATGATGATGATCATGTCCACATTCGCAATCGTGATGATGTGCCATATGCTTATAGTTTTTGATTGTTTATATGTCGTTCTTTATCTCGGTCTGTTTTCTTTTGGAGATTCTTCTCGAAAGCGGCGGTAAGATCTACTCCGGTCTGGTTGGCCAGACAGAGCAATACCCATAACACATCCGCCATTTCATCGCCTAAATCCCGGTGTTTGTCACTTTCCTTGAAAGACTGCTCACCGTAGGTACGTGCCATGATCCGGGCTAGCTCGCCCACTTCCTCGGTGAGGATGGTCATATTGGTAAGCTCATTGAAATAACGGACCCCATAGGTCTTGATCCAAGAGTCTACCATTTGCTGGGCTTGTTGTAAGGTTATATCTGCCATACTTATTCTTTATTTTGAGAGTCGATAATAATAGTAACCGGCCCGTCGTTTAAAAGTTCAATTTTCATATCAGCTCCGAATGTTCCGGTTTGTACAGGTTTTCCGAGTTGAAGCCCTACCTCTTCGCAAAAAGCTTTATACATCGGAATGGCGATATCCGGTTTAGACGCTTTTAAGTAGGAGGGGCGGTTCCCTTTTTTCGTAGAGGCGTGTAAGGTAAATTGGCTGACAACCATGATCTCGCCTCCCGCTTCGATAACCGAGCGGTTCATGACCCCGTTTTCATCGTCAAATATGCGTAGGTTGGTGATCTTTTTTGCCAACCATTCAATGTCTTCTTGCGTATCCTTGTCCTCGATACCGACTAATACCAATAGCCCCTTTCCAATTTTGGACTTAAGCTGTCCGTCTATCGTGACGGAAGCGTGCTGCACACGTTGTGTAACTGTTCTCATCTTGTTCGCTTTTTGTTCGCTTTTGTTTTATTTTTGTTCGCTTTCTGTTCGCTTTCCATCCAGTCCCTCTTGTAGTGCCTTGGCTTTCGCCTCGCCAATCACGGATTTCAGTTCCTCGAAGCTTGCTTCCTTGATTCGTTTTACGCTTTTAAAGTGACGTAAAAGTAATACTTTTGTCTTTTCACCGATACCCTTAATGGTGTCTAATTCGGATTTTGTTCTGGGTCTTACTTCGTTTATCCTTGTGGAAAGTGATGGCGAAACGGTGTACCTCGTCTTGTATCCGGGTAAGCAGATGGAATAGCGGACTGTCCAAACGCATGCCAACGGTTACGGGTGGGAACCCGAATAATAACTCCGAGGTTCGGTGCTTACCATCTTTCGCTAGTCCGGCGATTGGAATGGACAAGCCTAATTCATCTTCTACCACCGAGCGAACCACTTCCATTTGCCCCTTTCCACCGTCTGTTATAATCAAGTCGGGTAGGGGAGATCGCTCCTCGATCGCCCGCCCGTAACGCCTACGGACGACTTCTTTCATGGAGGCGTAATCATCCGGACCGACTACGGTCTTTATATTGTATTTGCGATACTCCTGCTTCGACGGTTTCCCCATCTTGAATACCACGCAAGCCGCTACCGCATCGCTCCCCTGTATGTTTGAATTATCGAAACATTCGATATGAGCAGGCAATTTCTCCAAATGCAAGGCTTCTTGGATCTCTTTCAAGATACGGGTATTCCGTTGTTCCGGATTCAACTTTTCCGCTTGTTTCAAGCGGTCAACCTTAAACTGCTTGACGTTCATCTCGGATAAATCGAGCAGTTTCTTTTTATCCCCTCTTTGGGGAATGGTGAAAGTGACATTCTCTAGCTGCATGTCCAGCTTGAAGGGTACGATAATCTCCCGGGCGGTGCTTTTAAAACGATTCCGCATCTCGATAATACCGAGGCTTAACAATTCCTCCTTGGTCTCGTCCAATCGTTTTTTATACTCGAATGTATAGGCTTGTACGATCGCCCCGTTTCCGATATGCATAAAGTTCACATAAGCGGAATGGTCATTCTCTATGATCGTGAATACATCTATATTATGTAGCATCGGGGTTACGACCGTAGATTTAGAACGGTAGTTCTCGATGACTTCGTATTTTTCCTTGATCTTTTGCGCTTCCTCGAACTTGAGCTCGGCAGCGAGCGATTGCATCTCCTCATAGAGGTGTTTGCTAATTTGCGAGATGTTGCCTCGCAGAATCTCTTTGATCTCGGAAATATTTTGCTGGTATTCTTCCAATGATTGCAAGCCTTCACAAGGCCCTTTACAACGCTTGATATGGTATTCCAGACAAACCTTATAGCGTCCTTGTGCGATGGATTCGGGAGTGAGGGGATATTTGCAAGTGCGTAAAGGGTAAAGTTCCTTTAGCATCTGTAGCATCACTTTCGCCGTGAACAAAGAGGGATAAGGACCGTAATATTGTGATCCGTCCCGAACGATGTTCCGGGTTTGGAAAACCCGGGGAAAGTACTCATTCTTTACCACGATGGAAGGGTAGGTTTTGTCGTCCTTCAATAATACGTTATAGCGGGGACGATACTGTTTGATGAGGTTGTTTTCCAGTAGTAACGCGTCTTCTTCCGTATCGACGACTATATATTTGATATCCCGGATTTGCTTGACTAACACACGGGTCTTATTGCTGTCATGTACCTTGTTGAAATAAGAGGATACCCGTCGTTTTAGGTTCTTCGCCTTGCCGACGTATATAATCGTTCCGTTTTCATCGAAATACTGGTAGCATCCCGGCTTTTCCGGAATGACCGATAGGATCGTCTTGATATGTTCGTCTTTATCGGCTATCATACGAATAGGGAAGTAAATTGGAATGTCTCGCTATTGAACAAACCTTTGTTGCTAAGTTTCAAGGATGGGATCACCAGCAATCCCATAAAAGAAAGCGTCATTTGTAATGAATCCATCGGTGTCTTTAACCGTTTTGATCTTTTTCCTCGATCTCTTCGTAACGGCGGCTCGTCTCTTCCAATGATTCGTCACTCATCAATCCCGCTACCGGCAAGGGCAGGAGAGTGACTTCGTCCATACTGCTTACTGCGATTCCACCTTTAGCCTTTATTACCGCATTGATCGCTTGCATAAGCTCGAAATCGGTTACGCCTATAGCGATGATGTTATGGCTATCGTGGGAAATACTTTGAGCGATGGCACCGAGCTTGAGCCCTGTTCCTTTTATAAAGGCAATAGCGGGAGGAGCCGTTTGATAGCGATTTAGAATGACGAGTTTTAAAATGTCTCGTTCTGTATCTGATTCTACAAATCCATCGAATGTATGTACAGGATATAGTTCTTCTTTCGTGATTAATTCGCGGTCTTCGCAAACAATGACACGCATCTGTTTTCCTTTCGCTTTTACCGCTAGCTTTTCTAATGGGATCGGTTTCGTGTGGAAATTATTGCGGAGTATAGGTTTGTGGAAAGGAAGCGTGCATTTCTCTCCATCGTATACACAGGTTCCTTGTATATAGGTTGCCTGTATGGTTAGATTCTTTAAATTGTTTACTTGGATAAAATCGGCGGAGTCTCCCTCTCGTAAGAAACCTGCGGGAATTTTATAGTGCATGGCCGGATTATAGGAAGCGGCCCGTAATACATCATATAGATCATATCCTAAATCCAGCGATTTTTTTACCATCCTATTTATGTGTCCTTTGTTTAAAAACGAAGGATGTGCGTCATCCGTACAGAACATGATTTGTTCGGGATACTCTTTCAATAGCGGATGAAGTGCGTCAAAGTTTTTCGCTGCGCTTCCTTCCCGAATAAGGACATGCATCCCAAGCTCACATTTTTCACGGCCTTTTTCTAGATAGATGGTTTCATGATCGGTGGAAATGCCAGACTCGATATATGCCTTTAGCTTGGGGCCTGTTGCTAGGGGATAATGTCCGTCGATGGGTTTCCCTGCGTTTTTCGCGGCTTCTATTTTGCGCATAACTTCCGGATCTTTATTTAAGACTCCGGGGTAATTCATCATCTCTGCCAAGAAGTGTAGATCCTCTCGTTCCAACAAACGAGCGGTTTCGTCTGCGTCTATGATCGCACCGGAGGTTTCCATAATCGTAGCCGGTACGCAAGATGGGACACCGAACCATGTGTAGAAAGGAATCCCTTTCGCATTGTCGAGCATATATTCGACTCCTTCGGTGCCCATTACATTCGCTATCTCATGAGGGTCCGCCACGGCACCGATACTGCCATGGCGTACGGCTGCGTGAATGAATGCCGCAGGGGTTACCATGCTACTCTCTATATGGACATGCGCGTCAATAAAGCCGGGGAGGAGGTAAGATCCCTCATCTTGTCCGGTAGGGATTACCTTTTTGATGCGCCCGTTTTGAATTGAAATCTCTGCCCCAAAGGTGCGCCTGTTGATTATATCTACCAGATTTCCTCGTATAACCAGTGTTTTAGCTTCATTCATTTGAATATCTCCTTTAATATGTTTCACGTGGAACATTTCGTGTTTTATCTTCCGAGCAGTACCAAAAGGATGTTGATGTCGCTAGGGGAAATACCCGGGATGCGGCTCGCTTGAGCGATCGGTGTCGGGGTCTATCCGGGTCAATTTCTGGCGGGCTTCCGTAGATAAAGACTGGATAGAATTGTAATCGAATTTACCCTTGATCCGGATATTCTCTAAGCGGTTTATCTTGTCCGCTATGATTTGCTCTCGCTTGATGTAGCCGCTATACTTAATCAATATCTCGGCGGCCTCGATGATCTCTTCCTTACGAGAGGCCGGGACTTTGTCCAGCTCCGCACGAAGGGCCGGAACTAGATCCGCAAGGTTCTCCAAGGTAGTCTGCGGACGGAGTATGACATCGAATAATTTGCAACCATGGGATAGGGGGGCTGTGCCCAGTTTCTCCAAACCGCTATTTATATATTGAGGCTTTACGGAGTAGGTCTCCGCAAAACGGATGATAGCGTCACGGCTCTCTTTTTTCTCTCGCAGTAAATCGTAGCGGTCTTGTTTGGCCAATCCCATTTGGTAGGATTTCTCGGTGAGTCGCATATCCGCGTCGTCTTGGCGCAGTAAGATGCGGTACTCCGCACGAGAGGTAAACATACGTAAGGCTCGTCTACGCCTTTTGTTACCAATCATCGATAAGGACACCGATATAAGCCTCATCCCTTCCGAGGATAAAAGGTTGTCCGCCGTGGCAATTGATGTGGGCGTTGATACCCGCTACCAAACCTTGTCCGCCGGCTTCCTCGTATCCGGTAGTCCCGTTGATCTGTCCGGCGAAGAAAAGATTTCGGATTTGTTTGGTCTCCAAATTGTGTCTTAGCTGAGTCGGGTCGAAGAAATCATACTCGATCGCATATCCGGGACGATAGATTTGCACGTCACGGAAAGCGGGATCGCTTGGAGCGCACGAAGCTGGATATCCAAGGGTAGGGTAAGAGGAGAAGCCATTTAGGTAGTATTCCTGCGTGGTCTCGCCTTCCGGCTCTAGGAATAGTTGATGCTGCGTCTTGTCGGCGAACGTCACGATTTTCGTTTCGATACTAGGACAATAACGGGGACCGATACTTTTGATCTGTCCATTATAAAGAGGAGAGTCGGGGAGACCTTCCCGTAATATATCGTGGCAAGCCTCGTTCGTAAAGGTAGTCCAGCAACTCAATTGTTTTAATTTACGATGACTGGTATCCATGTAGGAGAACTTATGGAAATCGTTCTCCCCCGGTTGTTCCTCCATTTCATCGAAGTGAACGCTCCGGCCATCGATACGGACCGGTGTTCCGGTTTTCATACGATCTGTTTGGATACCTAAAGAGATGAGTTGCTCGGTAAGTCCGGTCGCCGCAGGCTCGGCGATACGTCCGCCCCGTATCTGGGTTCTTCCGATATGAAGCAGGCCGTTTAGGAAGGTCCCGTTCGTAAGCACCACCGCTCCGGCACGGAATACGACATTCATTCCCGTACGAACGCCGCAGACTTGTCCATGCTCGATAATCAGTTCTTGAACCATATCCTGCCAGATGGATAGATTCGGCATATTCTCCAGTATGCCCCGCCAGCAATCGATAAAACGGGCACGGTCGCTTTGGGCACGCGGGCTCCACATGGCCGGTCCTTTGCTACGGTTTAACATACGGAATTGGATAGCGGTCTGGTCGGTCACGATTCCCATATATCCGCCTAGCGCGTCGATCTCTCGTACGATCTGTCCTTTGGCGATTCCCCCCGACTGCCGGGTTACAACTCATCTGGGCGATCTTGTTCATGTCCATCGTGATCAAAAGCGTCTTTGATCCTAGATTCGCCGCGGCGGCGGCGGCTTCACAGCCGGCATGTCCTGCGCCTACTACTATTACGTCGTAATTGAAAGTCATTTTTATTCCCTTTTATTTTACGCGAAGATAGTGAGTGTTCGTGAAAGAATTCGTTTATATTTGTATAATAAATACATACATTGTTTTCAGGTTTAACGAACTAAAGATTTAAGCTGCTATGAATTCTATTCAATGCCGTATCCTTGTTTTCCTTGTTTTACTGACCTCTTGCTTCAGTCCGGTTTATGGGAAAGATAAGAAACCTCGTCAAGCGATCGAGAAGTTATCGATCGATGGTCCCTATCTATTGAAAGCGGATGATGGTAGTATGCGTGCGATATCTGTAGACGGGAAAGGCCGGTTATTGGATAAGCATTATAAAAGTATACCTACCACCTTTTCATTCGAGGTGTTTTCCGATAACGGGGAGAGATTGTTTCCGGTAACCATACACTCCGTCTCTCGTCCGAAATGGAAAGATGTGCAACCGGAGAAGACATTTGTTCTTTCAGATCCACATGCGAACTGGTCTTGTTTCGCCTCCCTGTTAAAGGCGGGAAAAGTGATCGATGCGGACTATAATTGGATTTTCGGGGCCAACCAATTGGTGATAATCGGTGACGTCTTTGACCGGGGCGTCGACGTACTCCCTATCTATTGGTTGATCTACAAGTTGGAGAAAGAAGCGGAAGATGCCGGTGGAAAAGTGACTTTCTTAATCGGAAATCATGAGACCATGGTTTTGGGAAATGATTTGCGATACGTGAAGAAGAAATATACTCAATTGGCGGATACTTTTAGGAATGACCTATCCGGAGCTTTGGCAGAAAAGCGAGTTGGGACATTGGTTGAAAACTCGTAACTCTATACAAGTGGTCGGAGATAACCTGTTTGTCCATGCTGGGTTGAGCAAGGAGTTTTTAGACCGGAATTACGATATCCCTACCGTGAATGAGATCGTGAGCGATGGTCTCTTCTTAACGAAAAAAGAACGTAATATAGATAAAGGCTCCGATCTTTCTTTTATGTTCGCTACGTATGGACCGATCTGGTATCGGGGTATGGTACGTAGTGCGGATAAGTATCATCCGCTAGACCGGGATGATTTGCGGAAAATATTAGAGAAATATAATGTGAACCGCATCTTTGTAGGTCATACCATTTTCGATGATATCACGACTTTCTATCATTATAAAGTGATTGCCGTGAATGTCGATAATCAAGAAAACAAGGAGAAGGAACGAGGCCGTGGCGTTATGATCGAGAAAGACGGTTCTATGTTTGTCGTATATGATTCCGGAAAACAAGAGCCGTTATTAATCGAGTAATATTTGGTGCTTGAGCTGTCACGGCTGCTACCATCATGGTGGAGGAAGAAGTGCCTCCCCTAATGTGAAGTAATGAGATAGGGAGTGCAACTTTTATGTATCTTAAATCATCTATAAATATAGATATGTTTTAAATGTAGGAGTTATGAAAAAAGTTGTATTACTGTTTATCTTGTTTGTTTTTTCTTTGTCGCGAGCCGATGCTCAAGAGTTCCATTTTATTCCTAGGATTGGCTTGAATTTGGCAAATACTTATCCCGAAAGTTTTGCGGACATGCGTCCGGGGTTAAATATTGGTGTGGCGGAGGAAATACGTTTTAGTAAACTGTTTGCTTTAGAACCGGGTGTTTATTATTCTATGCAAGGTTACCAAAAAGAAAACGCTAAAGGCGAGACAGCCCGGCTAAAGGCGGATTATTTAAATATTCTATTTACGCTAAATTTTATTTGTATCGGGGATTCCATCTTTTCGCGGGCCCACAAGTTGGCTTTAATGTAAGGGCGAAAGCTTCGAATTATATTTTCGTCTCGGGTCCTACTCCGGTGCACCAGAGCGAGTACGATTTCTCCGGTGATAAAAAAGAAGAGATCCGGAATTGCGATTTCTCTGTTTCAATGGGGCTTGGCTATACCTTTGATATGGGATTAGTTATCTCCGCCAATTATAATTTAGGATGTACTCATTTCTTTAAGGAGCCGGAATACTCATTAGGTGGAAGCAATCATTTTAGGGGAAAAGATCATAATGGGGTTATTCAATTCAATCTAGGATGGCGTTTCTGATCTCCAGTAAATCGTGAATTAAGAGAGATCGCTTGTTCCTCGTTCAGCCTTGCGGCATGGCTACGCAGGCTATGAACTGCTTTCAGGCATTGCTCGTCCGTGGCGTAGACAATACGTGTAATCGTAAGGTATGTTCTTCTGTTTCATGTTGTCTGTATTAT
>ENA-OQDM01000831-OQDM01000831.1-human-gut-metagenome-genome-assembly--contig:-NODE-831-length-15010-cov-1.060203_pt1 | contig 15010 bp, 25 predicted proteins | sample MGYA00242772_ERZ504605 | MGnify/ENA primary metagenome ERZ504605 (study PRJEB26092, sample SAMD00036348) | human gut metagenome | host: Homo sapiens | study: EMG produced TPA metagenomics assembly of... | reverse complement strand
CCGGCGTGTAGTCTCTGGCTTCCAGGCGCTCCCGGATTGCCTGTATTTCTTCGTCTGATAGTTCCCCCTGGCGTTCCCTGGCTTCTTTCAGTGCTTCTTTCACCCTGGCTTCTGTCTCTGCGGAACATGCCCGAAACGGATAAAACCGTGAAAGCGGCGTCTGATCCGGCGGCTGATCCAGAGAAAACAGAACACGGTACGGCAACCCGAAAAAGGAAACATCCTTTATGCACTGATTCCGGCGTTCCAGCGCATGACGCCTTAATATATCCTGTATCTGTTTTCTGTGAATGGCTCTTTCTGCCTTTGCCATCTGTTCTGGTGTCATGCTCATAACTCGCCGCCCCCCTTCTGCGGGGATATACTCTCCGCTTTCTTCATCCCAAACAAGGCCGCTTTCATCCAGCTTATTTTCCAGCGTTGCTTGTTTCTCCGCTTCGGCTGAACTCTGCGCCGTCAGCTTAAATTCAGAAGTGTTCACATATCCAAAATTATTTGTCCAATTCACAAGTTCAAGCGTTGGACTGATTTTATAAAGTGAACCTAACTGCTTCCTGCCGGACATAATCAAGGTTTTATAGTAATCAATCAGTTCTCCCCACTCCGGCGGACGTGTCTTTTCATACGTCAGCATGGTTCGGCGGGAAACTCCGCAAAAACAACATAATCCTTCATAATCTGGCAGTAGTTTCTGCTGTTTTTCGTCCTTAACTGAATTAACACTATTCAGATGTTCTATATATCCGGCGCAGGCTTCCGCTAATTTCTGCAGCCCTTCCTTTGTGCATGGGTATGTACAAGGACGGCCATTATTTTTTTTGATACGTTCAACGCCTGTTTCAAGTATTTCTGTCAAATCGTCCAGTTCTGCAGGCGGGGAAAAGTCCTTCCCGGCTGGCCGATACCCTTCATAATCGAATATCCGGCTGCCCACTTCATCACGTTTTGCCAAAAAATCACTTCCTTTCTGCCCCCTTTTTATGTGTGAAATATTATTCGTTAGGCTTATCATTCTGCCCCTTCCATACGTCTAAAGCATTGTATAACCGCCCTGCTTCGTCCGCTGATAACGTCAACCCCTTCAAAGGTCGCTGTCCTTCTGCTGTAATCCTCCAAAGCCTAAGATCAAGTGAAGGTTTCGCCCCTTTCCAGCTAACAATATTCAACTGTTTCTGGTACTCTGCGCCCTCGTCCTCGGTCAGAGTGGCTATATGCTGCTTAATTTCAAATTCAAATTCTGTTCTTTCCATTGTGTTCAGTTCCTTTCTAAATAGTAGTTTTGTGGTGGTTTTCTGACCCGAAAATGACCGCTTACGGTCTGTACCCCTGTGTTTTCCTTGTATGTCCTTCCCGCGCCGAAAAAATGAAGCAGAAGAGTGGATAAATAAAATATACTGGATGGCAATAATGTAAATCTGTATCAGAAATGATATAGTGTCACTGTATCAAAAATGATATAAGCGTCTGTATGATTTATCATTATCACTTCTCGGAAAATGCCTTACACTGTATCAGAAATGATATAAGTTTCGGCTTTACACTGTATCAAAAATGATATAGCCAAAATAACTTTAATAATCTTCATTCCTGGCTTCTTTTCTGACTTCCTTCCGCTTTTTATCAGCTTCCATTCGTTCATTTACTTCTGAAATATCTATGTTCTGCCAGCGATCAGAGAATTGATATATATTCTTTGTCCTGGTAGTTCTCCCGCACTCAATAACATCTATAAACCCCCAATAAACAAGTAAATCTCTGTCCTTATAAAACTGGTTCGGATTCCGATAAAGGTTATATGTTTTCGTATATGTGGCACGATTGAAATAAAATTGTCCTTCCGGCAGTCCGTCACGTTTCCCGCCGAAAAGCTGCATTTTCATGTAGAGATATAGCACTCTGGCGTTATTAGAAAGCTGTTCCCATGCTGTACTTCCTAACATACTGGAATATATCGCCGCAAATGGTTCGCCTGTTTTGGTTCCGGGCTTTTTGGTTTCGTATGATTTCCGTTCATACGTTGTCTTGTTTTTGCTTCCTCTGGTTCGACTCAACTCCTCCTTCCCTCCTGTCTCCGGTCTTTTTCTTCGGCGGCTCCGGGCTTATGGTTCCGTATGGTCGGCCTGTAATTCCTTCAACGAACCGCCGCCAGTTCGGCATATCTTCTTTCATAACCCTGCTCCCTTCTGCGCTGTATAGGGCAAATCAGCCCATCCTCTGCGCCCGTCTGGACTTGTTACCCGGCACATCATCCGATGTACCGCTTCATGGCAGCGTGGACACAAACAAATTAAATCAGTATATGGATTTTCCTTTTTTAGCGAAAAATAGTTCAGATGATGAACTTCCAGATTTTCGGATTTCATGCCGCATAGTTGGCACGTTCCCCGGTCAATCTTCCTACGCTGATCCGCTTTCTCTCTCCATGCTGGAGACTGCAGATATTCCAAATATTCTTCTTTAGAAATGTAAGTTCGGGTGTTATTCCCGTTGTGATAATAACTCATGTCTGCCCTCAAACTTTCAAGGTGTAGCGGCCACTGTCTACGCTGTGGTCGGTGTGGTGGTTACTGCATTTCGCTTTCAATCTTTTTTATGGCTTTCAGAACGTCCTCCCGCTTATCCGGTGGCAATTCTGATCTAAGCCATTTACAAAACGTGTATTCCGATACCCCCAGTTGTTCGGCAACTTCGTAATGTCGGATTCGCTTTTTTCGTAAAATTTCCCGGATTTCTGCATTAGCCACTTTTCAGCCCTCCTTTCAACAACTATGCTTGTTTTTCTGTTCTATCTGTATTATAATTGGCTTAAAAGGAAAAATCTTTCCCTATATTTTTCTTTTTCATCTTATTTTCACTTTTATAAGGAACTATTTTTCTTTAAGTCTTTTATAAAGGAAAGGTAAAGTATATGTCGAAAAAAATTGATGTTGATAGAATTGAAAACAAAGCGCTTTGGAAACTTATGAATGATAAAGGCTTATTTACTGCCTTAGACTTGGCAAAAGAAATTTATGATATGTTTGACTGGTACGGTTCCGGCGACAAAAACACCCCATCGACTTACAAGAGATATATCCGATATAGTAAAAATCTTGATAATTTACGAAAGAAAATATTAAACAATTTATACAACACTTCCAGCATGGACTACGATAGTATTTCCGCTTATTGCAAATACTTTAAATGTTCCGCTGACTATCTTCTGGGTTATATCCCGCTTCCCACGCACGAAAACACGGATATAAAATCCTATACCGGACTTTCCAATGAATCTATTGAATGTTTACACACACTTCACTTTCCTTATCAATACGGTGTAAGAGATTCCCAGCAAGAAGGCAGATATGATATTGTTGCTTTAAATATCATTTTGGAAGATTGCTATAAAAAGTTGAAAGATAATGCCGACTTCGCTACATTTTCAAATATTACAGCTTCTATTCTTCACGATATAGGGATTTACTTAGATTCTGATTCAGCAAAAATGGGAACAAATACGCCCATGATAACAATATCTGGAAACACAAATTTATTTACGCCTGGTGAAATGGTTAGAAATATAGCACAAAACAGAATTATAAATCATCTGGAAGAAATGAGACAGTATAGCCTTAGTGTAAGGCTGGAAATGGATAATAATAAAACTCGATTTTCGGAAATCTGGCAAGAACACGCCAAAGAAATTATTGAAAAAGAAAATACGGACAAAAAATAACCCTTCGCCGTCTGCTCTGGCTGTCCTCTGCAGACGGCTTTTCTTATTCCTTTATCTACGCTTTGTATTTTCGCCAAATTCGGCTTTTTATGCCCGTACCTATATAAATCTACCCTAAAGCATTTCAAGCCCGTTTCTGCCCGTTTTTCATGCGTACAGTAAAGACTTTTAGATTTTCTGCGGCGTCTCTGGCCTGTCTCTCCCGGCGTGTCCACTTGTGGGTATGACCCCGCCACCCGGTTCACTACTTCGCAAGCAGGGCAAACCTGGACAGGTTTACTATTCCCAGCAAATCGGGAAAATCCAGATTCCCTATTTTGCCCCGCCTGCAGCTTCCCGGATCGGCACGAAAACACTATGCCCGGCGGCGTGGTGTATAAGTGCGCCCTATCCCAGAACTCGGATAATGCGCCCTTGCTTTTTTCAGCCCCCGGCAGGGCGCAAGGGAACTTCTGATAGACCCCGGCTGTCAAAAGTGCTTTTGCGTTACTTTTGCCAAAAGTACAAAATCCATAGCCGTTTCCGGCGTCCATCCGTCCCGATCCGTTCCGGCCAGATAGTAAAATAGACAAAAAGAAAAGAAGTAGCGTCCTGCTACTCCCTTCTATTGTCCGTTTTTCGGACATCCGGCCAGTATTTATATACTGTCGGCTTACTTAATCCCGTTTCACGAATACAGGCGGCCTTTGTTCCCTCTGGGTGGCTTGCTATCCATTCTCGGACTATTTTTTCCTTTGTCCCGCTTCCTTTTGGTCGCCCTTCCGGGTTTTTAAACTCTAACCCTATAACCTTCATATCTTCTTTTCTTCGTCTTGCTAAATATAAATGCTGCTTTTGTCTTATTCCATTCCTCTTATTTGCCGGAACCGATATACCGCTTCGGTACTCTACCGCCGCCCGTGGGTAATTGATATAGCTGTTCTTGTAAAGCTGCAAAGCGTCCAGGACGTCCCCTTCTGTGAAATGGTTATTTTCATCATCCGTCAGCCCTTCCAGATATTCCATAAAGTCAAAACAATCTTTTTCCAGTTCTTCATAAGTAACCGGATTCGGATTATGCTTCGGATCATACATGCTGCATTTCATGGCATAAGTGGTTAAGACCATCAGGCAATTATAGCGGTGTCCCACTCTTGCCCCTTCATATATTTTTTTCTTCCACCAGTCATATAAAGCACGGTTTACATGCCATACCCCTTTAGCTTCTCCCTTCTCGATCCGGCGTCCGTACCAATCGGGATATTTTTCTTTTGCCTGTTTCAAGGTCAAATTGCTTTTATATTTGAACTGTGTAACCCGGTTCTTTTCGTCTACAAATTCATTTAGATATTCCATGCTGACTTTATCGCCCGTCAGAAACGCCCTGGCTCTATCTCCGTTCTTTGTAATAGTTCCCACCATACGGAACGCCTGGAAAATTCCTTCCTGCTGTATATCGGCGTCAGATTTTATATCTACAATACCTTCATTCCAGATCAGCCAGGTTAATTTCTGCTTAAACACCTGCAGCTGCTCCACGATATTTCTAAAAAGCGGAATAGGCTGTTCCAGAATATAATATAAATGTACCCCCGTCCCGCTGCTTACTATGGCCGTTGGCTTCGGTATTCTTTCCGCCCTCATAATATGGCCGTTCCATAAGTTCATCAGTCCTATAGGTTTCTGCCCGTTCGTTCTGATTTTATCCAGATCAACCGTGATAGCGTACATCATTCGGGCGTTGGCTGCCGTTCGTTCCTTCCCGGCATAAGAAAGCGGGCTTACAATACAGAAATTTTCTGTTTCCGTGGCTTCCCGTACCGCTGCCAGATCATCATATAAATTAAACCGCTTTACTTTCGGTCTGCCGTCCTTTTTCTTATCTTTCGTTACCTGCAGGACGATTCCGGTATATTTCCCTGGCGTCATAGCCCCTTCTGTGTCCAATTCCCCTGCTGGAAAAATCATACGATAAAATTCTTCCGCTTCCAGTTCGTCAAAATATTGATTTAACCATTCTGTAAAAATATTCATCCTGCCGCCCTCCTGGAATATCCCGCCCTATATCCGGGTATAATGTAATGGAAAAGCCCCTATCCGTCCGTTATATTATCAATAGGTTTTTTTTACCTTTTTGTTCTAAATATAACAGGCACATTCCTGCCTGTCAAATTCTATCCGTCCGTTATATTATCAATATAATTTCTTTACCTTTTAAGTAGTACGGGACAGGTATTTCCTGCCCCATGCCCTTTTTTAGTCCTCATAATGCCCCCTGCAGCTTAATATGACTATGTTCTGCAACTCGTCAATATCATATACAAGCCTGTTTGCTTCGTCTATCCGGCGGCTATATCCCGGCCTGTGCTTCAATGGCTCCGGCTTCCCTATGCCCTGCATGGCTCCGTTCCTCTGAATATCCGCCAGTAAAGAATTTATCTTTTTCAGCGTTTTCTTATCCTGCGTCTGCCAGTACAGATAATCAGAAAAGCCCTGTCCTGTAAAAGTAAAATCATTCATTATTCATGCGCTCCATAAAATCTTTAATCTTCTGTGTAGGCTTCCAATCGTCCGATTCCATGTCTCGCAGTTCGTCCAGGGAAAAAGTGATAGTCTGTTTTTTTGCGATCTGTTCATAGCTGCTGTCCAGGTGCGCCATATACTCGGCGTTCTGCCTTGACTTCATCAGCTCGTTGTAATCTTTTTCAGATACCATCACAACATTTTCATTTTTCGGTCTGGCAATTACAACCGGTTCGCCTTTGAAAGCAAAGTCCATATACTTCTTTAAATTGCTTCTTAAATCAAGCGGTTTCGTTGCGATCATGTTCTTCACTTCCTTTCGTGTACGTTTATATGTACGTCTTTCTGTACTTCTATTATATGCCCTTATTCTTCCCCGGTCAAGACTTTTTTATTTGCCCTTGTGGGCTTCTATGCGCCCCGTATAGCCGTTTTTCCGGCGTTGGCATATATTTCCTTGTCTAAGTACAGAAAGCCCCTTAAAATGGCAAATACGGCGGCAAGATTTATATTTTCCTGCTGCCGTATCTTTGTAGACTTGTAGTCTTGTATTCTTGTCTATATGTTTACTTTTCTACTTTACTACATATCTACTTGTTTTCATGTAGTCTTGTAGTCATGTTTTCAAGTTTACTTGTTTACACTCGCCGTCAAAGCGTCAAATACCACTTTTTCATTTTCTGTCAGCGGGTGATTCTTTAAAAATTCCGTCATGGCTGCATTTCCTACGCTTTCCATCGTCTGCCCGGTGGCCGTGGCGTATGCTTTCCAACATGTAATAGCGTTTACCTCTGCCCGGAAGGAAAATACCTGTTTTCTTGCCTTCTGTGGCTTCTCCTGCGCCGTTTCCTGCGGTTTTTCCGGCTCCGTCTTACCATTTGCTATCAAAACTCTTTTCTCGGCTTCTGTGGACTTCTGCGGCTCTGGTTCATCAATCATTAAAGTTATTTTTTTTGGCGGTTCCGGTTCTGATTCTTGACGCTTGATTATAAAAGTTTTTCCTTCTTGTGGCATATCTGCGGTCTTAGTTTCCTGCTGCCCTTCGGTATCTTTTACCGCCGATCCGCTCCCGGCGTCCGGCTCCTGCAGAAGTTCCGGGTATTCTTCCCGGATACGCTTCAAAGCCCTGCTTACCCCTGCCGGGTCTTTTCCAATGGCTTCCGCTATCTCTGTCTGAACCGTCATTCCGGCATTGTATTTTTCCAGAACCGCCTTTTCTGTATCGTTCAGCGGCTTTCTGGTGTCCTCCTGGCGTTCCGCTTCGGCCTGCGCCCCGGTAAAAAGTCTTTGTGTGGCTGCCTGTGCTGCTGCTCCTAAGTTCTTCTTTTTCATGCTCATACCTTATTTACCTGTCCTTTCTAAAACTTCATCAATAAATTTGTTATAGTCCTGTGTTACGTTGGCTTTCGGTGCGTCCGTGAAAAGGTCGCTTTTTAATAGCTGTGTTTCCCGGACGGCCACGCCTTCCCGGATATAGGTTTTAAATATCTCTGTCCCTAAATCCTGCGCCGCCTGTTCTATATTGCTTTTCAGCGTCTTACTGATAATCTGGCGGTCATTATACCGTGTCAGCAGTATTCCGGCGATTTTCAGCCCCTTATTACAGTACCGGCGCACATTCTGGATCAGTCCGTTTAACTGTGTAAGCCCCTGCAGGGCGTATATATCGGCGGTCATAGGAACTATTACATAATCCGCAGCCGCTAAAGCATTAGCTGTTAAAATTCCCAGCGTGGGCGGCGTGTCTATAATGCAGTAGTCGTATTTCTCCGAAACTTTTTCCAGGGCTTCCATAAGCATATATTCCCGCCCGGTCTGCGTGAAGTCCATATCCGCCCCCGGCCAGTGTCAGGCCGCCCGGTAACAGATCAAACCCCAGTTTCAACGGATAATAGCTTCCTGTACCTCTGCATTTCCTTTGAAAACGTCATACAGCGTCTTTTCAGTGTTTATCATATCTTCCCCGCACGAAAAGGACAGATTGCACTGTGGGTCTAAGTCCACGGCCAGAACCTTATAGCCCCGGTTATAAAGCCCGGCTGAAAGTGCGTTGCTGGTACTGGTCTTTGCCACTCCGCCCTTTTGGTTAGAAAGTGTTATGGTTTTCATTTTGTTTTTCCTCCCCTTGTTTTACGGTCATTTTTCCATGTTTCCATACTTCAAAACCTGTCAGATAAACCGTTTCCGGCTTATAATACGGCAACGGCTCCCCACGAAAAAGGATCATGCCGTATGCCATTACGCTTTCCTGCAGGTCGCTATCAGTGTAGAAGTCTGTTTCTTCGTGGGTGTCCCCGTTTGAATAGTAGGCTACAATTTTATACTGCAGCTTTGCTTTTAAGTCCTGGCTTATCAATTCTTCCACATACTCACTAAGCCGCTTTCCCTGCCGATCCGCTTCTTCCCTGGCTCCCTGCAGAACGTATTCATCATTAAATCCGATACTTGCCCGCTTCATCATTGACACTCACCTGCCCATTCTTCCGCATAAAATCTATTTGTGTTTCCTTCCTGCTCGGCTATGGAATTTTTTTGATTCAAATATAGCATAGCGTCAAGTTTATCCATAAATCCAGCTTCTACTTTTTCCCCTGTTTCCGTTTTCTGTAATATGCGATATTTATATGGCTGCTCATTATTTGTACTGAAGTTTATAGTTCCTTTGGAAATTTCATTAAACAAATTAGCAATCAGACTATATCCGTAAGCTAATAAGCAAGAAGTTTCATCGCCATCAACATCTAACATACCTCCGCCTTTATTCATTGTATCAAGCAAATAACAATACAGATCAATTACTGTATCTACAGAAACAGCTTTAAAAGGCAGTCCTGCTTCTTTAAACGAAAGAAGGGATTCTTTCAGTTTTTCATTTGTTATTTTTTCGGTTATTTCAGATAACAACATGCTTTAACCCTCCGTTTCTACAATCTTCTTTTCATCATTCCAGCGGAAAATCATACTTGCCCCGGTGCGGTCTGTCCCTTTTACGGTCTGACCGTCTATCAGTTCGATTTCCAGGGCTTCCGGCTGGAAATTCTGGTTAATAAACTGCATAATCTTGTACTGTGCTATGGTCTGTGTGCCTTTTATAACGTCTGTATTTTTCATTGTAGCCCCCTTTCTGGCTGCTGTGGTGGTTTTATTTGCCCTGTACGGGTAAAGGCTGGGCGGCGGAGTCGAACCGCCATATAAAGCCCACGCCCCGGCTGTTATCTTAATTCACTGTTACGCCTTGCCCGAAAATAATATCAAATTCTGTTTCTCCGTATGGCCTGGCAATCTTGTTTTTTACTACTTTCGCCCGTGAACGGATTCCGATAATATTTCCTTGCTTTTTCAAGTTCTCTACCCTACGAATATCAAGCCGGGCTGTGAAAAAATACTTCAACGCCCTGCCGCCAGTAGAATATTCTGGACTTCCGAACATCACGCTCACTTTTTCCCGTAACTGATTTATAATTATCAGTGTGCAGTTATGGTCTGCCAGCCATGCCGATAATACGGGAAGGGCAGAAGATATTTCCCTTGAAACACAATAAACCTGGCTTCCGCTTTCTATATTCTCGCTTAACTGCTGCCGCGTGGTTAATCCGGCAAAAGAATCAATGATAATAACCCCGAACACCTTTGACGCTTCCAGGCAGGCATTTAATACGTTTTCCAGTGCGTTTTCCTGCATGATATAGAAATTTTCATTCTCTATTCCGGCGGCCTTAATGGTTTCTTTAGTCAGCGTCCGTTCAGAGTCGATATAAAGCACAGGATCCCCTGCTTTCTGGTACTGCTTCGCCAGATAAAGGGCAAGGGCTGTTTTCCCGGAACCTTCTGTCCCAAATATTTCTATCATGCTTCCTTTCTTGATACCACCCACGCCTAAAGCGTTATCCAGTCCGGCGATCCCGGTAGAAACAACATTTTCCGGCGTATTTGCCATGCTTTCAATGCTCATTATGTCATTTCCTCTCCGGTCGTTATCAATCCGCTTTATGATATATTCCAGCTTCTTTTTCTGTTCAGTCATTACAGCCACCCGCCTTTTCTTCGGTTTCGGCTGTTTCTTTGCAGACGCCCCGGCTAATCTTTATGATTAAATCTTCCAGGGTGCTTTCAATTCGTCCGATATAGTCGAAAGCCAGATCAGCATAGCTATAAATCTATGCTGATTATTTGCAAATCGAATAAATTCTTTCTGTCCTTTCGGTGCTTTTCCTGTTAATTCCATCAGTTCATCAAGTGGGAACTTTGCTCTTTCTGCGTCTGCTTTTAATGTTTCAAGTTCTACCAGGATACGGCTTAACTCCTGTTCCTGCTCTTGAATAATTTCCGTTGCCAGTGGTTCTTTTTTCTGTTTTTCCATGATTTTTACCGTCCTTTCTCGGTTTACCTTGCTTTGACCGGGAAAAGCTGATAAAATAAATACAGTTCCCGGTAGCTGTGGTGGTTACTGGTTACGATCCCCTGTCTTGCTTTGGTCGGCGGCAGGGGATTTTTATTTCCGGCAGACTTGTTTACACTTTTACTTTTCTACATGTAGTAATGTATTCTTGTCTACCTGTCTACAATTCTACATGTTTTCATGTCTACTGTCAATAGGCTTTTTTACTTTGCGGGAAAAATTTTGATATGCCGGTACGGGAAAAGGCTTTTAAAAAACTTTCGGCTGGAAAAATAGGTCACTCCCCGTCAGCGGGCGGCGGCATTAGACCCCTGGACGGTCGGTTCCTGCTGCCGATCCGGCGCACAAAAAGCCCCTGCCATATCCACCAATGACAAGGGCTTCTGTTCTGTACAACTTCATGTTTTGAGTAATGCACTATAAGAACACGGATAAAGTATTAAAGAATAAAAGAATAACAGATACATAATAAAGTAAATAGAATAGATAATCATAGATACATCGTATGTAATAGATACGATACATACAATACATATAAAGGATACAATCAATACAATATATTCTTTATATATCCAAACAGAATAGGGGCAGCCATAAGCCGCCCCCATGTCTACATGATACTTGCCTTGTATTGTTCTTCCAATTCTTCCAGGCGCATTACAATACTTTCCACAGAAGAATAACCTTTATACTTAAACTTTGCAAAGCCTGTCCTGTATATATCAGCTTCTATAACCTCGCACTTCTGCTTTATTTCAGTTAATGCTTTGTGCCGTCTTAACTGCCGCAGTCCTGCCGCCTTAATCTGGCGCACACGTCCAGGCTTACCCCTGTTTCCTCTGCTATTTCAGAAAGTGTCTTTCCATCCCGGAAGTATAGCCGGATCACTTTATCCTGCTGCTGATCCGCATATTTGCTTACAATATCCCATAGTTCCGTCTGCATAGCTTCTTCATGCAGCCTGTCCACGGTATCTTCTTCCATATTCAATCTATCCGCTATGGTATCAGCAAGGGAAAGTTCTTCCCCGTCCGTGTTCTTTAAAGGTGCGTCCAGACTCGCAACATTCTGCGAATAGATACGGATTTTCTGTATTTCATCTTCTGACACGCCTAAACATGCAGCCGCTTCCTGGTCTGTTGGTTCCCTTCCGTGATCCCGTTCATAGTCCCGGATCAGTTTCTTGTACCGTATAACCTTCTGCCGGTTATGCGGCGGTATGCGGATAATACTGCCGCAGTTCTCCAAATATCGCCTTATATCCTGCTGAATCCAGAACTGGGCGTAAGTCATAAACTTTACGTTTTCGCCGCTTTCATAATGCGTTGTGGCCGTCCATAATCCAATATACGCCTGCTGCAGTAAGTCCTGTTCCGGTTCAAAATATATGAATGGCCGGATAAACTGCCGGATTAAAGGCAGATTGTTTTTGTATAACGCTTCCATATTTTCAGAAACTTTACGCCCGCTTCTGATCTGCTCCACAAGTTCTTCGTTAGATAATTGCTTTTTCAATATACTATCTGCCCGCCTTTCTGCTATAATATAGGCAGATAAAAATAGTGTGGGAAGTCTCGGCAATCGCATAGCAGGGCTTCCCGCTTCTGTTCATAGGCAAAAAGGGACTGCCTTTCAGCCTGTCCCTTCTTCTCGTTACGCCTGTTCTTCTTTAAGTTCCCGCTTATACTTGTAAAAAGTATTCCTTGCCAGTCCTGTTAATTTCATACAGTCCACATCATTCAGCGATCCATTAAAATCCGCACTGTGCTTTAATATCTCTGCTTTCTTCTCGATAGATTTCTTTGTTGTCAGCTTTGCGCCTTTCTTCTGTCCGATCTGCTTTCCGGCTCTCCGGGCTGTCTCTATTCCCTCGGCTGTCCGTTCGTGCAGATCATCTACTTCCTTCTGCGCCTGCTGGAAAGCAAGTTCAATGTCCTTTTTGGCTAAATCCATCTGCAGCTTGTTCAGCGCTGAAATAATGGTATTCATAAATTCATCTGTGGCCGTGTCGCCGGTGCTTACAGTAATATCTAATCTGCTTCTGCAGGGCTTCCCTATATTTTGCCGTGTTACAATGTGGTTCTTTTAAGAAAACAATGTCCACACCTTTATTATACAGTTCTTCATACAAAGCCATTCCCTCGGCGGCGTTTCTGGCCATACGGGAAACAGAATCGAATACCAGGCGATCCCCTGCCTTAATCTGTTTCAATATTTCATCAAGTCGTTTTCTTCCCTGCAGCTTGGTTCCTGTATAGGCTTCCTTGCTGATCCGGGCTTCCGGGTATGCTTCCAGGATATTTCTTTCCTGCCGCTCTATGTTCTGCGTCTTTCGACTGATACGGCAATATCCATAAGTTCTTTTCATTATTCCTTCCCCCGTTCCTGTGGTTTAGTATTTATTTTGACGTTCGTTTCTTTTGATATTATAAATATACCACAGGAAACAGGGAAAGTCAATAACTTTTGATACATTTTTGAATAACCTTACTTTTGATACTTTATATTGTAGACTTGTAGATATGTTTCATTACTACATGTCTACACCTTTCGGGAAGTAGAAAACTGTCCGCTCTGACTGTATCGGTTCCGCTCCTATCTCCTGCATTTTAGAAAAAAGTTCGCTTTCGGATATTTCCAACATTTCAGCCGCTTCCGCTGCCGAAAATATTTCCTGCTGCCCGTATTCCATCCCCAGGCATAGGCGGATACCGTTATAGCACTGTTTAACGGAAAATCCTTTAGAAAGCCCGCTGTCTATCAAGCGTTCCAGTTCCCGGCGTTCAAGTCCTGCCATTTTCCCCGTAATTATTCATAAGGTTATTTATCTGCTGTACTTTTGTCCATGAAACAACCTTCTTTCTAAGTGGGACTTACGGGCGGATAACACAAAAGGCAGAAAGAATAAAACCGCCCCGCCCACTCGTATAAAATTACTGTGCGTATGGTGCGCCGTCTGCAGGAACGAACTGATCCGGCGTCTTGCCTAAATATCGGCAGCTATAGCCATTTGCCCGGCCGCCAGATATGGTATAACTGAAAGCAAAGTCCAAATAGTCCCCGGCTTTTATGTCAGAAGTGTCCGACATGTTCAGGGTTGCTTTTCCTTCATGTGAAAGAACCTTGCTGACTCCAACGGTTACGCTATTATCTGACTTCGCTAAAACCTTGTGCGCCGATACGCCGCCCCTGCAGCGGTCAATCTTTGTAAATCGCTGATTCATAATAAAATCTTCCATACCCTTATACCTCCTAATCATCTGCGCTGTCATACATTCCCATTTCCGTATAAAATCCGTTCTCATCTGGCGTACTGCCTGGATCAAAGCCGATAAAATTCTTTTTAGGGTAAAACATGGATCGTACTTTATACGGCGTTCCTCCATATGTAACACTTGATACATAGAACGGCGTTTTATTATTGGTAGCTATATGCCGGAGCGGGATAGTCCCGCCCCATTTTTCTATATTTTCAATTTGCACTTTAACTAATGCCATTTTTCAACGCTCCTTTCTTATTCTTCCAGTTTCCCGCCGATACGACTTACAACAGTGTCTTTTATTTCTGCGTCCATAAGGCTGATTTTAGCCGCCATATCCGGTTCAGACTGCAGTAATGCCGCCATTTTCTCTTTCTTCTGGCTATTACTGATACTATCATTTTCGATAGCGTCAACCAGTCCTTTAATTCTGGCAGTTTCCTTTTTTGTCAATGAATATTTGAGATCGACTTTTGACGCTTCCAGAAGTTCCGCTGTCCTCTCCATACTCTTATTTTTTTCCGTAAAATCAGCGGCAATCATTTTTTCCCAAACTTGAAATTCTCCCATCGGGACGCCGTTTACTGTGCGCTTGTCCAATAAGTCGTTACCGGGGAACTGTCCGCCTTTGCCAGGACGTCCGGCGTATGCGTCAATCGCTGTTTTTGCAAATGATTCCAGTTCCCGAAGTTCCTGCAGGCAGTTATCAACGCTTGGTACTGCCACATAATAACCATATTCGGCGGCCAGTCCAGCAAAAATTTTTGAAGCAATCAGATTTCCTCTGACTTCGCCTCGATCATTTTAAGTTCTTCCATGCTTAACTTGATTTTAAAATCATGGATGCTATGAAGCAGCTGCAGGGTGTTTGGAGAAACGGGCTTTAACGTCCATTTTCTCAAATCCTCCCGGATAGTCTCACATACTTCTTCAATCTGTTCTTTTGCGGCTTCCCTTTTGTAAGAAAGCGTTCCCTGTGCCTCCGGCCATACATTCTGCATAATTTCCATTTTTGCAGCTTCATCTTTGTACCGTTCCCGGATTCTCCCAACCTTTTCATTATAGGTTTCAAAACGCCGATCTGCTTCTTCCTGGTACCTTCTTTACAATGCTTCCGATTTTTTCAATATTTGT
>ENA-OQDM01000830-OQDM01000830.1-human-gut-metagenome-genome-assembly--contig:-NODE-830-length-15023-cov-0.814648_pt1 | contig 15023 bp, 19 predicted proteins | sample MGYA00242772_ERZ504605 | MGnify/ENA primary metagenome ERZ504605 (study PRJEB26092, sample SAMD00036348) | human gut metagenome | host: Homo sapiens | study: EMG produced TPA metagenomics assembly of... | reverse complement strand
TCAGAAGCAATGCCACCTACATAAACATGGTCTGTCACCATTGTGCCAAGTGGAATCCCTTTTTTTATTTATTCCATGGAAAGCGGAATATTCTTCAACAATATCATCCATTCCTTTATGAAAAATATTTTCTTCATTCGGGCGATTTTTAACATCGATAATATCTGCAAAGAAATGTCTGTCCAAAGCAGAACCTTTTTCCCCGGCGACACAATGAATCGGCCAGATGCCTCCGTTCACCGTAAAAGACTGGTTCGTCGGACTGTGCCAATCAGAAGTATACAGAACTTCTACCTCATGCCTGTTTATAAAATCAATAAGATACGCCACTGCCTCATGACTTCCGCTGCATGCTAATGACCCATCAATAAAATCATATTGGCAATCAACAATCACTAAAGAATCCATTCCCGCCTCCTTTACTGGCTGTTCAATTTTATTTTAACAGGTTTCACCAGCCATGTAAAAGCAACTTTCCATAAGAAAATACTTCCCTTCAAAGTTTTCTTTCTGTTTCTTGCGTCAATTCCTTTTTATAGGTATACTTTGTAAGTACATCATTATTGAAATTATCAGTTAAGGAGATGGATGTTTTGGACTTCGTTACCACCCTCGCTTATTTTCTGAATGCAGGCGTATTCAGTGCTGTTATCTCTCGCTTTTCCGGTGCACCTATATCTATCCTTGCATGCTGTGCTATTCTCTATGTTGGTGCCACACCTTTGGAGACAATCGGCATAATGCTTACTTACCTCGTATTTATGCGTTTAACAATCTATACACAAAAAAATCGGGTAAATTTCAAAAAGATGGAAGTCTTTCCAGGATGGAAAATTATTCCTGCAGTTGCTCTTATTTTGATTTCTCTTATTCTCTATCCTTTTGCGGGTCTTGCCATTTTTCTTCTTGTCTTTATGGCTGAAGTACTGGCAAAGATGCGGATGAAAATGCCTGAAGAACACCGTATGGAAAAAGGCGAACTTATACCATACATCATCGGCGGCGCAATCCTTATGACACTATCCATGATTACAGTAAAATTTATCCCGGAAACTCTTTATTATGGATTGGGCGGTTTTGTTATCTTAGCCCTCTGTGCATTCTTCTGGTGGGTCGGTAATGACCGCGATCGTTTAGCTTCCGTTTGGGATAAGATCATTCTTGCCGCTTTCATTCCTGCTGGTCTCTATGGTTTTGATATGGCTGATTGGATTGACGACCTGAAAAGAAATGTAAATCCCACACGTCTTGCTTATAATCTTCCTTTCGTATTCCTCCCTGTTTTCTTTATCGCCTTTCTCATGGCCAATATCCTTTTTGGTATCTTTTCCCTTTCTGGTATGGTCATTGTATTTTTTTCCGCTATCGGCCTGCGCATTTTCGGCTACTATGAAATGAGCGGCAAAGGTAAGACAAACCTAATCGCTGTAGGTATTACTGTACTGGTGGCTCTTCTCCTATTCCTCACTGCACCGACCCCGATTGGTATTACACACACGGTAGATGCATTCCTGAATCAGAACCAATCCGGTTTCACAGGATTCCTGAATATGTTCTAAGTCTTTAAATTAAAAATGTTGCCTCATAGTCTTGTATATCTCAGCAGGCAACATTTTTATTAAGAATATCCTTTGCTTCATTTCCTGAAGCGTTATATTTAACAATCATAACCACCCGTAAAACGGGTGGTTTGCTCTGACCCTATAAGGGTCTTCCTCTAGTGGTTACCCTCTAAAGAGGGTATTGAATAATCAATCCGGCAACCACTCTGTTATTACAGGCTGCCCCCTACTCGGGGGCTCTTTCTATGCCTACTTCACTGGCTCACCCGTAAACGGGTCTGTATATTCTTTAAAATTTAAACTGTCTTGCGCTATGTCTTCTTCCAGTTTGATTGCGTATATACATCCTTTATCGCTCCTTCATATCTTCCAACTGTATCTACATAATAGCCTCTACACCAGAAGTGACGATTCCCATACTTATATTTTAAGTTAGCATGTTTATCAAATATCATAAGACTACTCTTACTCTTCAAATATCCCATAAAACTTGACACACTCAAATGCGGCGGTATCGTTACCAGCATATGGATATGATCCGGGCAGCATTCTGCCTCTAAAATCTCTACATGCTTCCTGATACATAATTCTCGTAGAATTTTCCCAATATCACTTCTTAATTTCCTGTATATGATTTGCCGTCTATATTTAGGGGCAAATACTATGTGATATTTACATCTCCACTTGCTGTGTGATAAGCTTTTTACGTCATTCATTGACACCGAACCTCCTTAATATACAATGATGTGGTTGCCAGACCGCTATCATTGTACCATTAGGAGGTTCTTTCCTTTTCTATAAGATAACTTTTATCTACCCCCAGTTTAACTGGGGGTTTACTCATGCCTTTTCGGCGGACAAAAAAACCGGATGTCTCTAATTTAACAAGAGACATCCGGTTTTATTTCTTCGGTTCCCATGCTTCCACTTTAATGGAACATGATGGGCATACATTAGACATAAAACAGGTTTCACAGCTCGGTCTGCGTGCGTGGCACACACGACGTCCATGCCATATGAGCCAATGGTGAGCATCAGACCAGTCTTTCATCGGAATAACCTTCTTTAACCCCTCCTCTACCTGATCAGGAGTATCACCGACAGATAACTTTAATCGATTTGACACACGGAATACATGAGTATCCACGGCGATGGCAGGATAGCCGAATGCCACACTTCTTACCACATTTGCTGTCTTGCGCCCTACACCGGGAAGCTTCACCAGTTCATCAAAATCTTCCGGTACTTTTCCGCCATATTTCTCAAGAAGCATATGACACATACCTAAAAGATTTTTTGCTTTTGCCCTGTACAGTCCACAGTCATGAATTTCTTTCTCTAACTTCGCCTGTGACAAAGCCCCCATCTTTTCAGGCGTGTTTAACCTTGGAAAAATACGATCAGTAATAGTATTCACACGCTTATCTGTACACTGCGCTGACAACACGACTGCTACAAGAAGAGTAAACGGACTGCCGTAAGTCAGCATCGTTCCTTCGTTTTTGTATACATCGGAAAGCCTTCGGAGCTGCTCTGCTTTAACTGCCTTCGTTACTCTCATTTTAATTCCTCAGCAGATAATCATGGGCCGTCAGCGCTGCAACAGCTCCCTCACCGGCAGCAATGATAACCTGCTTATTCTTGTTATCTGTCACATCGCCGGCAGCAAAAAGTCCCGGAATATTTGTCTTTCCTTCTTTATCTGTAATGATTTCACCCAAAGAATTCGTAATGACATCTTTCGGTAAATAACTATTATTGGGGATTCCGCCTGCTTCCACAAATACACCATCTACAAACAATTCTATTTCTTTTTCATCCCTCTTATTTTGCACAATGAGAGACGTGACTTTCCGTTCACCATTAATGCGAAGTGGAATATATTCCATAAGCACTTCAATATTTTCTTTTTCATACATACGCTTTACAATAATTTCCGCAGCGCGAATACGGCTTCTCACAAGAAGATACACCTTTTGTGAAATCATGGACATTTCAATGGCTGCCTGTATAGCACTGTCTCCGCCCCCCCACAATCGCAACTGTCTTATTTCTATAAAAGGGTCCATCACAAGTCGCACAATAACTTACCCCGCGGCCAGTATATTCCATTTCACCGGGGATATCAAGAGTACGGCTCTTTTTACCTGCAGTCACAATAACAGTCTTCCCCTGAAAGCTTTTTCCATCATCAAGCTGTACTTCAAAGGAACCATCTGCCAGATGCTTCAGTACCTTTACACCTGCAGTAACAAAATTAACGGGATACTGACGGACATGATTTTCCATCTTCTCCGCCAGTTCAATCCCCGTGACAGACTGGAACCCCAAATAGTTTTCAATTTCATTGGTCAGCATCATTTGTCCGCCAATATCAGTCGATACAAGCGTCACAGATAATGCTTTCCTTGCTGCATAAAGAGACGCATTCAACCCCGCAGGACCCCCGCCGATTACGAGCACATCAGACATTTCCATAATATCCCTCCACCTATTTATATCTAAATTTATTGATTTTATTATATCGCTTTTTATCGATATATTCAACTTTATTTTCATGGGAATTTCGCTTTTTTATAACCAATAAATTCACGGAGAATCGAGTTATCAGGAACAAAATCATCTGATAATTCGCGAAAAGGCTCAAAAAAATGAATCAGTCTCTGTGCCTCCGGATAAAGCGGATTTCCCTTTTTTATCCTCTCCAGCATGGGCCGTGTCATTTTCTTGAGAACAGGAAGCTCATAGATAAGGGCAGAATTGAATATGCAATCTGCCCGATTTGAAATGAAAAATGTTCTCTTCCTCACCCCGGCGTACTGACTTCCAGATAGACAGCGTATCTTCAGGACTGTACCCCCTGTATTGGACATCCCGTACCATACGACGGAGCAGACGCGTATCGGACGTAGAAATGCGGTTATGGTTATTGATATTGATTTGTGTCAATGCCGATAAGTATATGCGCATTTGCTGGTAACCGGGAACAAAGTAGGTTAATTTGGGGTTAAGCGCATGCAGTCCTTCTACTAAAACAGGCTGGTTCTCTCCGAGTCGGACAGGTTCGTCATACCACTCTTTTTTCCCTGTAATAAAATTGAATCGTGGCAACTGAACCTCTTTCCCTTCCAAAAGATTTATCACTGTTTTCTCAAAAAGGGAAATATCCATTGCCTGCAGGTTCTCCCAGCTTTCTCCTTCCATTTCATCGCGATTCTTAAAATAATCATCAAGAGAAAGCATTACGGGATGAACGCCATTAACCCACAGATGGATGATACAAACGTTTCATAAAAGTCGTTTTCCCCGATGATGAAGGCCCTGCAATGCATACCAGACGGATTTCAGGATCTTGGCCGCAGATTTCATCCGCTAATTCTGCCAATTTCTTTTCATGAAGAGCTTCCGCTACGGCAATCAGATCAATGATTGCACCTCCATCAATGGCATCATTCAGTTCCGCTAAAGAATGGCAGCCTATGAGTTCGCTCCATTTTTGGGATTCCAAAAAGACACGGGGCAAACAAAGGCGTTTCTTCCTGTACTTTAATCTCTTTTTCCCCGGGATCAGGTACATGGAGAAGAAACCCCGGTGCATATGAAGACAAATGAAAGATTTTCAAAAAACTCATGTACCGGCAGCATGGGACCAAAGAAGTAATCAATAAAAGTACCACATTGACTTACACTAATTTCTTTGACCGGCATTTGTGTAACCAGATCTGCATCCGCCTTCGCCCTTTTAAGCGCAGAAAAGCTTCCGCTTTGGAAATCCCCACAGTCAGCTGCGTAATATCTCTTCCTTCTTTTACGATTTCTTCCATCTTATAACAAAGCACATCCAATTCCTTTTGAAGAGGCACATGTCCATCACTGAATTCACAGTAAAGCGCTTTCCCTCAAAGCATGCTTCACTGCTACTTCTATTTTCCCGCCATATACTTCTTTCGCAGCAATAGCAAGCAGCATAATAAGAGACCTTTGATAGGCACGGTGAGCCAGAGGAGAACCAAGAGGAATCCATTTCACATCAGTATCACCGGTAAAGGGCGTTTGGAAATCAATAATATCCCCTTCACAGTCCGCCAGCACTGCCGTTTCAGGATCACGGCCTCCGGAAACCATATTCCATAAATTCTGTGGTGTTGCCCCCTCAAATAATTCATATGCCTTCCCCTCACAGGTAATATGCATTATCTTCCCTCCTTTAATTTTCGATCCGGTTTTCCTTTAGGATACCATAAATCAAAAAAAGATGACGATTTACAAAATAATATCCTTTATAAAATCAACGATTATCTTCCTTAATACAAACAATATAAAACAGGCCCGCCCTATAAGTGCAAAGGTCATGCCTGTCTGATGCCCTATTATCAAAAATACTTTATTTTCCAAATTCGCTTTTTCATATATGCCGCCAGTAAATGGCAAATCCCATGACAAACCGGATGATTCCCGCCAGAAGATATACCTGCCAGATGACTGAATAATAACCGTCGCCGCAATAAGAGATCCTGCCATATTCCCAAACTGCTGCGCTGCGGAAGACAATCCAAACACACGTCCATGAAAAAGATCCGGGGTGCATACTTGACAAGTGCTGGATTAAGACGGATTATGAAGCATCCCGCAAGGAACTGGCACATCGCGCCCCCAAATATTATCAGTAACCACCTGCGGCATCGTGATGGCACCTGCGGCGATTTCCACATTTTCCAGCGTCCCATTTTCTGCTTCCAATTGTATCAATTGACTGTTTCCATCCAAGCCACAGCGTCATCCATCATATTTGTTGTCACAAAATGTCCCAGTCCGGGATATTCTATTTTTTCCCCGGCACCGCCCGCTTTTTTTAAAAGCATCAAAAAAATGTACCTGCGCCCGCGGATCGACAGAAGTATCACACTCCCCATTAATCAGCAAAAGAGGACCTCTTTTTATATCAGATAAATGATTTAAAGGATTTCTCTTTTCCAATTCTTCATAAAGTGTCCAATTTCTCCCAAAAGAAATCCCAAAACGCGCCTGCATGAATAAATGAGATAATTCCCAGTCACCGGAACCGTTAAAAGAAACAATCCCCCGCAAATGAGCGGAATGCGACGCGGCAATTCCCAATACAGACAGACCTCCCATAGAATGTCCCATAAGAAAAGGCTTTTCATATCCACAAGAAAAAATTCTTTCATATAAAAAAGGAAATTCTTCCACATTGCTAAAAATTGTTTTCCAAAAAATATCATATCCCTCAGATGTATAATAATCAGACAGTGCATGGCGTTCTCCATGGTTTACCGCATCAGGAATAAAAACTGTATACCCATGAACGGCCAGGAACGCCGCCCGATTGACCTGCAATTCTCCCTTGCTGCTCCAGCCATGATAAAAGATAACTGTCTTTCCAGTTTCCCGTATGGGATAAACCACATAGCAGGGAATCGATCCATATTTTACCTTTTCTACTTTCAGCTGCATCATGATTCCTCCTTTAATTCAGGATAAAACCTGTCAGTCCACTTCCACCGATTATGCAGCCAAAACCAATCTTCAGGATGTTTTTTTATCCAATTCCCAAGTCTTTTATTGATATCATCAGTTATCTGCCGGACGGATTCTTTCTTTCCTAAATTTTTGTCCGCATAGATAGGATCTTCAACAATAATTTCGTAAGTATAATCCGTAAGTTGATGCATGAATGCCATAAGGACAGGACGGCCTGTCATAAGTGCAAAATGAGCAGGTCCTGTAGGCGTCAATGTCTTTTGTCCAAGAAAGGGAGAAATAAGTCCTGTATCCCCTGGATCCTGATCACAAAGAAGCCCCACAAAATACCCCTCTTTCAAACGCCTCAACATATCTCGGACACCGGTTTTGTATTCTACCGTCTGTCCAGGAATGGACCTATACTCACGAATAAATTTGTCAAAACCTTCATTCGACTGTTTCATCCCCACTGCAAGTATAGGATACCCGTAAAGAGCAAGCGCCGCCCCTTCCAGTTCCCAGTTGCCGCAATGATTCCCCGCAATAATACAGCCTTCCCCTGAAGCAAGAATCTCATCAAGTTTTTCCTTTCCTTGAATAACCACATAGTCGGAAATATTTTTTTTATTCAACAAAGGAAACCGAAATACGGACATCCCGATAGTGCCGAAACGGACTGCCGCCGCCTTAGATATTTCTTCCGCCGTTTTTACATCCTTCGTGATGTTCCCACGAAAGATATTTCGCAGTGCCAATTTTTTTCGACGGTTGGGGATAAGCATCCAAAAAAACTCGCCCAAAATATGTCCCATTTTTACCGCACTGCGATCAGAAAGACGACAGCAAACACGGCTCAGAAATTTCAATAATTGATAACTCCCATTCATATATATCCTGCCTGACTTGTAATAAAAAAAGATGCAGATGCACCTTTTCGAAAATAACAAAGAACCCTTGTAACAGAATATCTGATTATAATTTGATACCCTTTTCAGTGAGCAGCTTTTCCAAACGGCGCATCTTTTCATCAACTCTGGAAGACGAGTCACCATGATTTGTTCCCGCCCCCATTCTCCGTGCGGCCGAGCCGGATATCCTACATAAGTTCCCGGAGTTTTCGATATTTCCTACCACGCCGGTTTTTCCTCCAAGTACCACATGATCCGTAATATTCACATGTCCCGTGATTCCTGTCTGTCCTGCCAGTACGCAGGAATCACCAATCTTCGTGCTCCCTGCGATTCCAACCTGCGCAATAATAAAGCAATCTTCTCCAATTTCCACATTATGTCCCAAGTGAACCAGGTTATCTACTTTCGTACCACGGCCGATTACGGTGTCATTCATCGCCCCATTATCTACGGCACTGCCGCTTCCCACTTCCACATCATCTTGCAGAACCGCTTTGCCAAGCTGCCGGATATGGGTATGATGACCTGCCGCATCCGTAGAAAACCCGAACCCTTGTCCACCAATTACCGCATGGGCACGAAGAACCACACGATCTCCAAGAATACTGTTCTCATGAATCACTGCGCCTGGATTCAACTCACAATTCTTACCAATTTTCGAATTCTTACCGATATATACATAAGGATAGACGACAGTACCGCTTCCGATTTCTGCACCGTCATCCACAACAACATACGGCATAATCGTTACATGCTCGCCAATAACCGCTGTTTTACCAACTACTGCCGTAGGATGAATTTTACCGTCATGCTGTTCTTCAGGATGATATAATTCAATTAATTTCCCAAATGAACGTCGACAGTCTTCCGTTACAATCAGATTCTTCGTGTATTTTGCAGGGAGGGCATCCACCAAAATAACACCAGCCTGCATCTCTTCGATATGCTCAGCGTACAAACCTCTTGCAAAAGTCACATGAGACGATCCCGCGCTCTCTGCACTGCGCACATCATCAATAATTACTGCAGGATCTCCGTACAGTGTGCCACCGACAATTTTCGCCAGTTCTCCGGCTGTTTTTTTCATATTAATCCTCATTTTTTATCTGTTGATGACGGGTCGGATACACCATTCAATTTTTTTAACACTTCATCAGTAATATCTACTGCGCCGGCAGGAACGACCCGCTTGTGCATAACGATGCCTATATTCTTTTCTTTTGCAACAGCCGCGCTTTGTGTTTCCACCATTGACTGGATCTGTTTCTGTTTGCTTTGTACAAAAATCATTCTCTCCTGCTGCGCTTCCTGTACCTTTTTCTGCATATCTTCATCAGACAACCCCGCCTGTGAATCTGTTGTCAATCTATTCTGTATTTCCGCATTCTTATCTGTAATTTCTTTCTGGATCGCCTGGATCTTCGCGGAATCCTGCTGTACTTTCTGTACATCAACCACAGCCACTTTGTTTGCACTTCCGCATGCAGAAACAGCAGCAGCTGCCATAAGTAATCCAATGCATGCTAACTTACGTAATATAGTCTTTCTCATTTATCCTCCTGCTTGCCCATAGCGATAATTTTTCCGGCAATATCACCCGTTACATCTTCCGCGCTGATATTCGCGCGATACTGTGTAAATATCATAGTCAGGTGTTTCTCAGAAGCGACACGCCCTGCTTCCCGTCTGATATCTTCCATCATTTTTTCTTTTAAAGCAGCAATTTCCTTTTGCTTTGCTTCCATTCTGTCTTTCCACTCGGCATTAAATTCCTCAGGTGCTGCCAATATTCCTTCAGCACCAATTGTTTTCATCGTCTCCGCCCGTTTTTTATCCAAATCTGCTTTAATTTCAGCAGCCTGTTCATCGGCATACTTTTCTAATTCGGCACTTCCCTTTTCCCGTGCTGAATTCATCTTTTCCACGTCCTCCGGCAACCAGCCGTTCATGGGATATCCGCCTTGAAACGCACGAGAGCTTAAAAGTTCATGAAGCTCTTTTTTAATCTGCTCTTTTTCGTCACCCCTTACACCGAGAACAGTCAGTTTCATTTGAAGATTAGCCATACGGGCTCTTTCTTCCGCAGTCAGATTATCAACAGAAAAAACACCTTTTTCTTTATATTTCTCAGACAATTCCGAATAAAGATCTTGAATTTTACGATTCAATTCATCTTCTTTGGTCTTAACACGAATTTTCAGCTCATTCTCGCTGCCAGCCGATTGCTTTGATCTTGAACGGAAGCTCTGATTTTAGATTGCTGAGAGGCGACACGGATAATCCGCTGCTGTTCATTCTTATATTTCTCCACCAAATGGCTATATTCTGTCTCCAGCCGAAAATATTCGCTGTACTTAGGGTGAGATTTCACGAGAGTTTCCAAATCGGCCACACCATATACCGGATGAAGTGCGGTCTGCTCTGCCTTTTTTGTCCCGCAGCCGGCCAACGTAAGCCCCACACCTACGAAGATCATTGCCAGTACCTTTATCAAGCGGCTATTTCTTCTCATAGACTCTTACCGTTATTTCGTGGTCGATGAATCTGTCTTTGCTGCATCCGTCTTAGCAGCATCAGCACTCGCGGATGTTGATTTTGCCAAAGAATCACTTACATCTTTTGTAATATCTGTTCCGCCATAAATAACTGCTGCTTTATCTACACAAGAGAAAGCCCTCTCTTGGAAGCAACAGATTTAACCGCCCCCGTTACTTGATCCGCCATTTCTTTTTCGATAGAAGTACGTTTCTGATTGAACTGCTGCTGCATATCGGCAAAAAGTTTCTCTTTTTCAGCATCAGTCATATTTTCTGCTTTTGCATCAAAATCTTTCTGCATTTCATCCGCCGTTTCCTTTAACTTTTTCTGGTAATCTAATGCAAGCGTCCCATTATCGGAAATTACCTGACGCTGATCGACGACCCCAATATCGGATGTAGGGGCGGCATTGGCGGTATCCCCCATAGAAACAATTGCCATGATACCGACAGATGCGATAAATACGCCTGCCAGCGCAAACGAAAAGATTTTCACATTTTTCTTATTTCCAAGTGCTGTCATCATAATAAACCACTCCTTTTACAAATTGGCAATAAGCCGCAGCCATTTGCCTTCTTCTTCATTATACACATATTCAAGAGTTATGTAATTATGGATCTTGTAAGAAAGTCCATATTCACTCTCTTTTTTCCCAAAATCATAATTATACCGCAGGGCAATTTTTTCACCAAAAGGCACACGTGCAAACACATGATTGGTACTTTCCATAAAATCGTATTTATATCCTATCTCGAAAACATCTCCAAAACGATGCTGCCAGCCGCCATAGACATTCCACTCCATAGGACCGGGATATAGCTGTACTTCACCGAAAAGAACATCATGCTTCCCCATATAATGCCCGAGCATACCACGGAAAGCATAGTTTTATCCCCATCACGCCCTGTATCCAACCAGGCTTCCGTCTTAATAATCCAGTGATCCGTCAAAGCGTCTACTTTAAAACGGATCTGTCCCTGCCGATAAATTTGTCTCTACATCTATCTCATACTTTTTGATAAAAGAATCCTCTAAAAGAATTTCCTTCATATGATTGGAAATGTCCTGGCTGTGCCGAGCCACGAAGCTCACGGGAAGTCCCTCCAATCCTTTCATCGCTTCTTCTGTCCGGCTGGCTGCGCGAAAAAGCAGAATCCGCGGAATCGTCGTTTTATGAAAGGACAAGACGCTGCTTCTCACAATCTCTCCTTTAGGAATCAGAAATATGCGTACTTTTGTTTCCTTGCCTGAATGAACCTCAAACTTCGCATCAAACTCAGGAAGAATCTGTTTCATCAAATCCCGTCCAGCAGACTGGGAAACACTTTCCGCCCACCCCACGGAATCCACGGGAAGACCGGTCAGTAATTCCGTCATAAGCACCGGTACGGAAGTCGTGTCTTTTTGGACATACTTCGCCGCTTCTTCCGTTAAATTCCCATAATCAATTTCTGTACTGACAGTTCGTATAATTTCCCCTACCGGCTGTAACTCCACAGAAATCGATGTATGTTCTCCATAAGCCACCTGCAAATCACTTACCATATACCCGATAACGACGCGATTAACAATATCCGCCAAAAACTTTATTGTACTGAACCGCGTTCAGACGAAATATTTCCTCCTTTCCCACAAAAACACGGTTCCCAATAGCAGAAATGCTGGATTCTATCCGTTTTCTCACAGAATCAGGAACTTCGCCCTGCATCGTTGCTACGGATACACCTACACTTTTTATGGGCGCCGCATCCACATTATGCGGCAGAAAAACAAAGCATGCGAGCAGCCCCACGCCTGCCTGCACAACTGCTTGTCTCCGTAAATAAGGATCATTTCCCATCCTTATCCTGTGATTAAAACTGTGTTCCGAAACTAAAGTGGAACTTATTTCTGTCACCATGCCCATAATCAAGGCGGATCGGCCCGATAGGCGTCTGAAGACGAAGCCCGACACCCACGGAGAAATTAAGAGAGTTATCATCTTTATACCACGGAATCTTTCCTTCATCAATCCCCCAGGTCGAACCCATATCGGTAAATACGACCCCCTGTACCTTCTTTGCAATAGGGAAACGGTATTCCAAAGTAGCTGCATACATTTTACTTCCCTTAAACTGGTCATCTTCATAACCGCGGAGTGTGTTGGAACCGCCTAAATCAAAAAGATTACCGTAAGATACATTACCGTCAATATAACCTGCCATTACACGGAGTGCAAGAATATGTCCATTACCGAGTCCTTTGTAAAAACGCCCCTCCGTGGTGAACTTGTAGAAGTCATAATTTCCGCCAAGTCCGTGTCCGCCCCACTGTGCCGAAAAGGACAAACGTCTGCCCTTGCTGGCATTGAAGTAATTATCACGATTATCATATACATGGGTAAATGTCAGGCTGTTCGTCCTGCCGAAATTATCAAAGATGGCCTTTCTCCATTTTGCTTTTGTAGCGGCAGTCTCTTTGCTCGCACCACTTCCCCACTGGAATCCGTCTTCATCATCATAGGATCCTTTACGGATTCAAAGTTCAAATAATTGGTGCGGTATTCATCACTGACACGCCCCCAGGTAAGATTCCATCCTTTTCTTCTCTTATCATATTCTGCAATGGTATCACCATCTGCATTATAATCATCGTATTTATAGACCCTGTTGAAAATAGAAGCACCCAGGGAATCACCGTTGGAATTGATCCATGGTTTCGTATAGGACAGCTGATAATTTTTTACCATGCCCTGCTCCGCCAAATTCCCAGTGAAGATTTACTTTATCACCGGTTCCGCGGAAATTGGTATCTCCCAGTTCGAAAATACCGACCATGCCGTCAGAATCAGAGTACCCCGCCCCGACAGTAACAATCCCGGTCTTCTGTTCAATAACATCAATTTCTACAGATACGTTGTGGTCTCCTTCCGTACCGGGAAGAAGCTTCATATTTACATCTTCAAAATACCCTAAATTATAAAGACGTTCCATGCTGCGGCTTGCAAGGAATTTATTAAAAGGCTGTCCCTTCTTGAATCGTAATTCGCGAAGAATAACCTTGTCTTTTGTCTTTTCATTGCCTACAAGCACTATGTTTTCAATCTTACCTTCAGAAATTGTTATATGCAGTGTTCCGTCAGGGGTTACCTGCACATCAGGAACAGAAACAAGAATGTACCCTTGTTTCAAGTACATGTTTTCAATTTCATGTATTTTCTGATTAACCAGGACAAAGTTCAATACGCTGTCCTGGGGAATATTCATGATATTTCTCAGATATTCATCAGTAAAAATGGTATTCCCCGTAAATTCCACATGATGGACAACCGGATTAGATACCAGTTTGTAATCAAGCTGTACGCCCTCCGGAATTTCCGAAAAAGACGGAGAAATCTGGGAAAATACACCTGTGCTGCCAAGGGATGCCACATCATTTCTTACACTTTCAGCAGAAACAACACCACCCGGTTTGCTCTGCAGCAAGGATACAGTTTCGGTTTGACTTCTCCAGGAATACCTTTGAAATCGACAGCAGTAATCGTTTTACCCTCCTGCGAAGCAATTGCCGCATCATCTTCTGCTGACAAATACAGGGATGCATCGCCCACAGCCACTGTCTGTTGAGACTGCTCCACCGCAAGGGCATCCGCCTTCCCTATTTCATTGGAAATTTCCCTTTCACCTGTGGCCTGTCCACTTTTTACATCAACCATGGAGCTCTGGGACATATTATTTCCGCTCCCTGCCATCTGCGGTGCTTCCGCAAAAACACTGAACCCCGAAATAGAAATCAGTACTGCAGATACGAGCAAAGTCTTTCTCCGTCTTGAAGTAATCATAAATATCCTCCTAAATTATTTCTTGCTTAGATTTATATTATATCAGGACTCGCCCTAAAGCACGTCCTGCTTCGCCAACTACGCTTTGAATCTCACTTTGCGACATAACGGGAAGTACGGGCGCAGGCGCTTCCGTCTGTATACTTTTTCGTCGGTACCGGATCCGTATTAGATGATTCAGTTGCCGCCACGGTCGGCTGTACCGTTTCTGGAAGCACCAGATTTTTATCTTCCGGCACTTTCGGCACTTCTTCTTTTGAAACAGTTGTTTCCCGGGATATCACAGGGGATTTATCCGCATTTGCAGAAAACAGATTGCTAAATCCAATAAACAGGACTGCCGCGGCTGCCATGGCGGAAAGTCGGATTCCCCACTTCTTTGCTTTTTCATGAGGATGTGTTTCCTTCAGCCGCTGCATTTCCGCCTGCGCCATCATTAAATTTAACTCACCGGAAATGTCTTTATTATTCGAATAAGAATTTTCCGCTTTATCGAGCCATCTTTTTACAGATTTTACCCGTTTCAGTTTATCGCCAGGCATATATTTCCCCCCTTATATAAACATAATCCGGTTTTTATATGTGGTTATAAACATCAATTATTGCCTAAACACGCCATTCCTCTATCAATTTCTTCCGTTTTCTGAATTTTTCAGCATGAAATCATATTGTATCGATTTTCACTATTTACGTTCATGCATTAGCTTG
>ENA-OQDM01000827-OQDM01000827.1-human-gut-metagenome-genome-assembly--contig:-NODE-827-length-15048-cov-3.451913_pt1 | contig 15048 bp, 16 predicted proteins | sample MGYA00242772_ERZ504605 | MGnify/ENA primary metagenome ERZ504605 (study PRJEB26092, sample SAMD00036348) | human gut metagenome | host: Homo sapiens | study: EMG produced TPA metagenomics assembly of... | reverse complement strand
ATTGATGCTTTTATTCTATTAATTTTCTGTAAACGATACGCTTTTTTACCTTTTTTTTTCGTCTTCTTTTACAAAATTCGTTGACGCGTTTGATTTTGGCAGTATAATGGAATCAGAGATCAATTTTAGGAGGCCCCCATTATGTTAAAACAACTTTCTATTTTCGCAGAAAATAAAAAAGGCACGATGCAGCAGATCACACAGATTCTGTTTGAAAACGACGTCAATATTTTAGGTTCCGTCAACAACGACAGCGCAGAGTACGGCATTGTCCGCATGGTCGTTTCCGATCCGGATAAAGCAGAGCAGGCGCTTCAGGCTGCCGGTTACATGACACGCCAGACGGATGTACTCGGTGTCGAGGTAGTTGATCAGCCGGGTAACTTAAATTCCCTTCTGAAAACACTGCTTGAGACAAATATCGACATCGACTATATCTATCTCTCTTTCAACCGCGAGTCCGGCTGCCCGATCATGGTGTTTCATGTACCGGATGTATACGAGACAGAAGCAAGCTTAAAGAGCAAGGGATATACCGTTCTCTAGAGCATGTTTGAAAAACACGAAAAAAGACATCTGGCGAAGTGATTTTTCACCCCTGCAGATGTCTTTTTTCTATATCATCTATTCTTTTTCTTCATCCTCAAACAGGTGATCCCGCGTAATGTTTTTTGCCCACAGTCCGCTCTTATACCGTTTCAGAACCCACGGCCATTTTACAAACTCGTCTGTACACAGCAGGAAATAAACCACAAGGACAGGAAGCTTGAAGACAAACGCTGCAATAAATCCAAGCGGCACCGCGTAGCACCACATATCAATCGTATCACAGACCAGTCCGAACTTTGTGTCACCTCCGGCACGGAATACTCCGGCAATCAGCGTCGTATTGACGGCCGCCCCCATAATATAATAGGTATTGATCAGCAGCATATATTTCAGATAATGCATCGCGGTCTCATTTAAAGAAGCAAATTTCAATACAAACGGCGTGATACCCAGCACAACCAGTCCACCCACAGCTCCGGCAACAACCGTCAGCTTCAGCAGTTTCGATGCATATTCCTTCGCCTTTTCCAGATTTCCTTCTCCCATAACATTTCCAAGCAGAATACCGCCTGCACTTGCCACACCAAAGCACAGCACGGTTCCGATATTTCTTACAACGACAACGAGCGAGTTTGCCGCTACCGCATCGCTTCCCAGATGGCCCAGGATCACAGAATACATCGAAAATGCAACGCCCCAGGAAAGATCATTTCCAAGTGCCGGAAGTGAAAGCTTCACAAAATCGGAAAACAGCAGCTTGTTGCGGATGAACATGTACCGCAGATCGAGCTTGATATCCTTACTCATAATCGACACAATCACGCAGCCGATCAGTTCAATGACACGCGACATCGCCGTTGCGATTGCAACACCGGTTGCTCCAAGCTTCGGAAATCCGAAGAGGCCAAAAATGAAGCATGCGTTGAAAAATACGTTCAGTGCGAATGCCATCATATTCATCGCCATGCTGATCGTCACACGGCCGAGGCTTCGAAGCACCGCAAGATAGATCTCCGTAATGCCCCAGCACAGGTAGGTCACACCCATGACGCGCAGATACGAAGCACCGATCCGGATCAGTTCCGCATTATCTGTAAACAGACGCATCATCATCTGTGGCATGGTAAAAGCAATTCCTGCCACAACGACGGAGATGATGACGGAGAATCGAAGTGCGATTCCCTCGACAGTCTGAATTGCTCGCATATTGCCTTTTCCAAAGTACTGGGCACACAGAAGTGTTGCTCCTGTTCCCAGTCCGTAATAAACCATAAATAATACATTTGCATAGTTGGATGCCAGGGATACCGCGGAAATAGCGGACTGTCCCACGTAGTTCAGCATCACGACATCGGCAGAGTTGACTGCCGCGCTTAAAAGATTCTGAATCACAATCGGCAGAACCAGCTTAAAAATCTGGCTGTAAAAGCCCTGCTCTTTTGTTGTTGCCCTCATGTTTCTTCTCCATTTCTCTTCTTTATTTGTCTTCTTTCTTTTCCTGTTTTGCCTTCACATACGGGTATCGGACCTGCGTGTAAACAAACATCACCAGAATATAGATGCCGCATGCGATCGCCGCGGGAACCGTAAGATCCGACAGATTGACATACGAGGTTCCGATCATCAGAATGCCGATGAAAAACAGCAGAATGTGAAGTGTCCGCTTTTTCATACAAAACGCAGATTTCTGATACTCTTCCGGGAAGATATCCGGCAGACGCCAGCAGGCCAGGAGTACCATAAATTCCGTCACCATATCGGTTCCGACACCCATGTTGGAAATCAATGTCAGATCCATTCCCGTAAGGATCGGAATGGCGCCCATCAGGAAAAAGACCATCAGAAGGATCGCCGGAACACCGTTTCTATTCTCCTCCGCGGTTTTTTCCGGCAGCCAGCCCTGTTTTGCGGCAGCCTGCAGTCCTCTTGTCACCCAGCTCAAGGTTCCGTTCAGGGTGGTAAGCAGCGCAAATACGGCACCACCGAACACGAAAAACAGGTACAGCCAGGTTGGAAAAATCTCCTGTGCGACAAGCGTCAGATTCTGAAATGCGACCGTTTCGACCGGAAGCACGCCGCCTGCCACGATACCGATCAGCACGTAGAATACAGCAACGATACTCGTGGAAAGCACGATAACCTTTGGAATCGTGCGGGACGGCTCCACGATATCATCTCCGTTCTCCGCAACGAATTTTGCGCCTCCGCACGCAAAACTTAAAAGCGCTACGCCTGTGAAAAAGTTCTTCGGACCGTTCGGCATCAGGTTGGATACCGTCGGTGTCAGGGCATCCCAGCTCACCTTGGGCAGACCGAATACAATAAATAAGAACAGGCTCAAAAGCAACAGCACAACCATGCCCTTTTGCACCAGTGCGCTCGATTTCAGTCCGATGAGATTGACGGCGGTACAGATTACAAGTGCTGCCATTGCGACAGCCGACTCGCCAAACTGTGGAAAAATCGAGCAGAAATAGCTCGCAAAGCCTTTCGCGTACGTTGCGATCAGAACCTGGCTTAAGACAAACATCGCAATGTACATAAAGCCGGCTTTTTCACCCATCAATCGTCGGATGTAAGTAAAGCCGGCGCCTGATGACGGGATTGCGGACGTCAGGATGATGAACGGTACACAGGTGATAATGGCAAGCACGGCACCTAAAATAAACGCTGCGGCAATGCCGTGTCCTGTCAGACCGATGACGATTCCCGTCAGTACCATGATGCCCGAACCGATGATCTGTCCGATCGCAAGTCCCATACAATCGGAAAAATTCAGTTTTTTATGACCTTCCCCCATACATTTTCCTTCCTTTCTCTCCCGTTTCTATTGGCGGATCCCAACAGAAACGCATAGCATCCTATTTTTTTATTCTACCGAAATCTCATCGTTTGTCAATTTGCAAAATGCGCAAGGTTTAACGCTTTACCTGTACAGAATAGACAATATTATAATTGAACTTGTTTCGCTTTAATTTTGAACTTTTCAACATTTTTACAATTTTCAGTTTTTCTATTGAACTTTTTTCTTGTCCATGCTACAATAAGCACAGTTTTGAACTTTTTTTTATTTTGTATTCTATCTTAAGGAGATTTTCTATGACAAACGAAACCTTTTCCGACCGTCTGAAACTAGCCATGCAGGCGAAACAGTTCAAGCAGGTCGATTTGATCCGAGCGGCCCAGCGGCGCGGTGTGAAGCTTGGGAAAAGCCATGTCAGCCAGTATGTCAGCGGAAAAACGGTTCCGCGCTCCGACATTCTTCACTTTCTGGCCGATGTGCTCCAGGTCGATCCCGACTGGCTGCTTGCAAAAGATTCCACAGTAAACTATACGGCAGATACGGTTTCTGATTCGACAGAATCTTGTTCTGATCCATCTGCTGCTTCTCTTTCCCAGACAAAAACAGGAGGTTCCCCTATGCGAGAATTTAAAAAATCATCAAAACTCGACAATGTCTTATATGATGTCCGCGGACCTGTCGTAGAAGAAGCCAACCGCATGGAAGCGTGCGGCACGCAGGTTCTGAAGCTGAACATTGGAAATCCGGCTCCTTTTGGTTTCCGTACCCCGGATGAGGTCATCTACGACATGAGTCATCAGCTTACCGACTGTGAGGCTACTCTCCTTCCCAGGGACTTTTCTCCGCAAGAAAAGCAATCATGCAATACGCACAGTTAAAGAAACTGCCAAATGTTTCTATTGATGATATTTATACAGGAAACGGCGTCAGTGAGCTGATCAACCTCTGTATGTCCGCTCTTCTGGATGACGGGGATGAAATCCTCATCCCATCCCCGGATTACCCTCTCTGGACTGCCTGCGCAACGCTGGCCGGCGGAAAAGCCGTCCACTACATCTGCGACGAACAGTCCGAATGGTATCCGGACATCGATGATATGCGAAAGAAGATCACCGACCGCACAAAAGCGATTGTTATCATCAATCCGAATAACCCGACCGGTGCACTCTATCCGAAAGAGGTACTGCAGCAGATTGTCGAGCTTGCCAGAGAACATCAGCTGATCATCTTTTCCGATGAAATTTATGACCGGCTCGTCATGGACGGTCTCGAGCATGTTTCCATTGCATCCCTCGCACCGGATCTGTTCTGTGTCACCTTCAGTGGTCTTTCCAAATCGCACATGATCGCAGGCTTCCGTATCGGCTGGATGATCTTAAGCGGAAATAAAGCTATCGCAAAGGACTATATTGAAGGACTCAAAATGCTTTCTAACATGCGTCTCTGCTCTAATGTTCCGGCCCAGTCCGTTGTCCAGACCGCTCTTGGCGGCCACCAGAGCGTCAACGACTACATCGTTCCGGGCGGACGGATTTACGAGCAGCGCGAATACGTTTACAAGGCATTCTGCGATATTCCGGGTATCACCGCAGTCAAACCAAAAGCTGCGTTCTACATGTTCCCGAAAATTGACACGAAAAAGTTCAATATCACAAACGACGAAAAATTTGCTCTCGATCTGCTGCGCGACAAAAAACTTCTGATCGTCCACGGCGGCGGCTTCAACTGGGGACAGCCGGATCACTTCCGCGTTGTTTACCTGCCGCGAATTGAAGTTTTAAAGGATGCGGTTGGAAAGCTCACCGACTTCCTCTCTTATTATCATCAGTAAAATTCTGATCACTTTTTTCACAGAGCTCCACCGGAAATACCACCTTTTTTTTCCGGCGGAGCTTTTTTCCTTTACCGGATTCTTTCCTGCTGCATTACACTTTACCGGTACCCGGCAAACAACAGGTAACTTTTCGTTACAGTTCACTCAGCAGTGAAACACTTGCTGTTTCGCTGCGTAAGAAAGTGATTCAGGCGTGAGCAGCCCTCCTTTTGCGAAGCAAAACTTTAAATGAGGGCTGCGAATGTTACAGTTCGCTGGGAACCAGTGAACTGTAACAACTTTTCTGTTCCACGGCTTAATTTCGATTGCGGCTCCTGTTCCTTTATGTTATAATTTTTTTAAATCAAGCCACAACCGTTCTTTTGAGTTCTGTTCTCGCTGTATCGCTTCTTGGCGGATGCCGCGCCTCCGACAAACCCGTTACGCTGACCGTATGGACGTATTACAACGGAGATCAGTTAGCTTCCTTTGAACGTCTTGTTGAGGAATTCAATACAACGATCGGAAAAAAAGAGCATATTACGGTCGAAGCCTCCAGTCAGGGCAGCATCAATGACCTGGAAAAAAATGTTCTCGATGCCGCCAAAGGAAGGTTGGTGCCCTTGCCATGCCAAATATTTTTTCCGCCTACGCCGATACCGCCTATACGCTTGAGCAGATGGGACAGGTCGTTGATCTTTCCCCTTATCTTACAGAGAAAGAAAAGGCTGCCTATCTTCCCAATTACCTGGAAGAAGGTGACTTTTCCGATGACGGCAGTATCCATATTATTCTGACAACCTCCACAAAATTCCTGCGTATCATGGAAATGGCAAGTATTGAACTGGGTGGCTATGAGATGCGTTTTGATCTCAACACGGTCTATGTCACAAAGAACTTTTTCCCATGCTCAACCTTCCATCTGAAGATGTCTCCGGGCTTTCCACCCGGTATTTCCAGCAGATGCTGCGTGAATTTGACCAGACACATTCTCATACCGTATGGGTCGGACATTCTAAGGTGTATGAAATTTCATTTTCTGACGGAACAATCCGCTACATCCGTATGGAGACCTCCCGCGAGGGCTATGCGCAGATCGGACTTGTCGAAGATTTTACCTCCGTTATGCTGGAACGGCAGCGCATGGAGCACGAGCGTGATTACGATGCATTGACCGGTCTCTACAATCGACGCGCGTTTCAGCGGGAAAGTGAAGCTCTTTTTGAGCATTCGGAAGTTCTCGGTCACGCTGCCCTTCTGATGATCGACCTTGACAATCTAAAACGCACCAACGACACCTTCGGCCACGACTGGGGCGATGCCTATATCCGGCAGGCAGGACAGTGTTTTATCTCCTCTGTGCCGGCTAAAACGCTCTGTGCCCGTATTTCCGGCGATGAATTTAATCTTCTGTTCTACGGCTACCAATCGCAGGAAGAAATTCGAGCACTTCTGCAGAATCTTTCCCTTGCGGTTTCAAATACAGCCCTGGAGCTGCCAAGTGGTCGTAAACTGCCCCTTCGCCTTTCCGGCGGAGTTTCCTGGTATCCGGAAAACAGTACAGATCTGTCTACGCTGAAAAAATATGCGGATTTCGCAATGTACCAGGTAAAGAAAGCAGAAAAAGGGTACATTACCGAATTCGATCTGGAGCTTTTTACAAAAAATGCAAAGGAAACCGAGATGCGCCGCCTGTTCCATAAAATGTTGAATGAAGAGCTGTTTACGTATTACTTCCAGCCAATTGTTTCCGCCACGGACGGCAGTATCTACGCCTACGAGGCGCTGATGCGCGGAAATCTCCCGGCACTTACTCGTCCGGATCAGATCCTGCAGCTGGCTCACGAGGAAGAGTGCCTGCATGAAATAGAACGTCTGACTATGTTTCTCTCTGCAAAATCCTATGCCACATTCCTCTCCACCCATCAGATACGCGGTGATGAGCTTCTCTTTGTCAATTCGATTGCAAGCCAATACATGAATCACGACGAGGCAGTGGCTTACGTCGAACAATACAGCTTTCTTCAGGATCGGATTGTCATTGAGATCACAGAGGAGGATTCACCGGATCTTACAGCTCTGCTGAAAAAACGTGAGATGCCGGGATTTTCCGGTGTATTTGCCCTGGATGACTACGGCAGCGGCTACAGCAATGAAAAAACGCTTCTGGAGCTTGCACCGGCGTATATCAAGCTAGATCTTTCCATCATCCGCGATATCGACTCCGATCCGGACAAGCAGCAGATCGTAGAAAATATTGTTTCCTATGCACATCAAAGAGGCATGAAAATCATTGCCGAGGGTCTGGAAACTCCAGCTGAACTTTTGAAGGTACTGGAACTGGATGTTGATCTCCTGCAGGGCTATTTTCTTGCAAAACCGTCCGCTGTTCCGAAACCTGTCAGTGCAGAATCCGTTGCTGTCATAGAACGCTTCCGGAAGCATCTTGCGTAATTCCACCTCTTCCTGCAGCGTCCTTTCAAATCACAGCATCTATGTCTGATCTGCTGCTTCGAAACAGATACCGGTCAGCGACCCGGAGCGTATCTGAGCAATCATCCCTCAAAAAACACCCATAGCAAACCCTGCAAAAGCAGGGTTTTGTCTCCACTCTGAAGGATCCTGCCTGACAGGATCCTTTTTTATACTTTTTTATACTTTTTTCATATTTTTCTCCTGTTCGTTCCTCCGCTTCTGTGCTATGATACCTTACAGCAATGACAACCCGTCCATCGAAAGGAGTTTTTCTATGTGTACAGCAGCAACCTATCAAACACGCGACTTTTATATGGGTCGCACACTCGATTATGAATTTTCCTATGGCGACCAGATCACCGTTACACCTCGCAATTATCCGTTTTCCTTTCTTCATATGCCGTCCCTTTCCCATCACTATGCAATGATCGGCATGGCGTGTGTGATGGATGATTACCCGCTCTATTATGAGGCGTTCAATGAAAAGGGGCTTGGTATCGCCGGCCTTAATTTTGTAGGAAATGCCGTTTATTTCGATCCGAAACCGGAGAAAGACAATATCGCGCAGTTCGAGCTGATCCCGTGGATTCTCGGTACATGTGCTTCGCTTGCGGAAGCAAAAGAATCCCTCTCCCGTATCAATCTCATCAGCACACCTTTTAAAAAGAATCTTCCGCTCGCACAGCTTCACTGGATCATCGCAGATGCATCGGGTGCCATCACCGTGGAATCCACGGCGGACGGTCTGCATGTCTACGACAATCCGGTCGGCGTTCTGACAAACAATCCGCCGTTTCCAATGCAGATGTTCTCACTGAACAATTACCTGCATCTGTCACCGAAACAGCCGGCCAACACGTTTTCCAACCAGCTCGATCTTTCTACGTACAGCCGTGGCATGGGCGGTCTTGGACTGCCGGGCGACCTCTCGTCTGCTTCCCGCTTTGCACGCGTGGCGTTTGTAAAGCAGAACTCGATCTCGGGAAACAGCGAAACGGAGAGTGTCAGCCAGTTTTTCCATATTTTAAATTCTGTTGACCAGCAGAGAGGATGCTGCGAGGTGGCGGACGGAAAGTATGAGATCACGCTCTATACTTCCTGCTGCAATGCGACGCAGGGAATTTACTATTATACGACGTATGACAATCATCAGATTTCTGCGGTTGATATGCACCGCGAGAATCTTGATGGCGAAACGCTTCGCTGCTTTGCGCCGGTGACGGGCGAGCAGATTCATATGCAGAATTAGAAAAATCCGGTACAGAAATCTTTGAGGACCCCTCAAAAAAGATTCTGTATCGGATTTTTTCTACATCTCATCACACATTGTAAAACAGACGTCGCACCGGCTTCTGGTGCGGCATTTTTCAAAATACAGCTCCTCGAGCGGAATCCATTTCTTCTGAAATTCCACCGCCTTTTCACTCCCGTTCCGCTTTTCAATTCTCTGGATCTGCTCGATCGGATCGATCGTGAGGAAGACCTTCATATCGTAGTATGCTTCCAGCCGTTCATGGCAGGAGCATTTTTCCAACTGCCGGGATCTGGCCGATGAAGAACGGCAGGATCAGGCCGATCGCAAAGAGCATGCCGGAAAGGGTTACTTTTTTTACTTTTTCCATCTTGAAATTCCTCCCTTATGTTTCCTTCTGGAATCAGTGTATCATTCAAGTACACTTTAAAGTCAAGACCTTTTCTGCATTTTTCTCTATTTTTCCCACTATTTTAGTATATTTTGTATTTTCCGTGCTTCTCGGTGTCTGACTGCACTTTCTGTAGGAACTTTTTCTGTCGTTTTCCATGGTTTTGTGGTACACTTTTGGATATTGGGAAATGCAGTCATTTTCTGCAGTTCCCTGACTATTTTTCGAAAGGATTTTATCATCATGCAGTTTTATCTCGCCCCGATGGAAGGGCTGACCGGGTATGTGTACCGGAATGCTTACCACAAATATTTTCCGGCGGCGGACCGTTATTTCACGCCGTTTATTACAAATAAAAAAATGAGTTCCCGCGAACGGAACGATATTCTCCCGGAGCACAACGAAGGAATGACGGTGATTCCGCAGATTCTCACTAATCAGGCGGAGGATTTTCTGTTCCTGACAAAGGAACTGAGGGAGTACGGTTACGATACCGTCAATCTGAACCTCGGATGCCCGTCCGGCACGGTTGTCGCCAAGCGGCGCGGCTCCGGGCTGCTCGCGTGGCCGAATACGCTCGACGCGTTTCTCGATGAGATTTTTTCGTCGTGCGACTGCCGCATCTCGATCAAAACGCGGCTTGGCACAACGGATACCGACGAGTGGGAGGATCTGCTTACGGTTTACGACAAATATCCGCTCGAGGAACTGATCATTCATCCGCGGATTCAGAAAGATTTCTATAAATTTACGCCGCGCATGGAGTGCTACCGGACAGCGTATGAGACGAGCCGCTGCTCGCTCTGCTACAACGGTGACATTTTCTCACCCGATGATTTTCAGAATCTCTGCCGTGAGTTTCCGGACACGGAGAAAGTGATGCTCGGACGCGGGGTACTGCAGAATCCGTGGCTGATTGGGATGCTGCGCAGTGCAGATCCGGCAGGCGGCGAAGCCTCTGCTCCCGATAAAGAGCTGCTGCACGCGTTCTGTGAGGATCTCTGCGCCGGTTATGCGTGTGTGATTTCCGGGGATAAAAATGTGCTGTTCAAATTAAAAGCACTTTGGATTTATCTTGGAATGTCGTTTACCAATCCGCAGAAATATCTGAAAAAGATCAAAAAGGCGAACCGGCTTGCCGAGTATGAAGAGGCGGTCGACGCACTGTTCCGGGAACAGGAGCTGATTCTTTAATTTCGAAGTCCATTAGTATCTTTTGGAAACCATGTCACTTTCAGGTACGCACTTGTCTTTTCTGCAAAATCCGGTACGATAGAAACAGGATACAACGACTTATTTCTATTTTGTTTTTGGGAGGATTTTTACCATAATCGATTTACACAAGGAAGACGAAAAGCTTTTTGCTCTTGTCGGCGCATGCCAGCGTGATGTCCTTCTTCGTTCCTCCCCAACTCGAGAAACTCCTCTAACTTTTTCACACTATTTCCTCCTTGTATACCTATAGGGGTATTGGTTGTCAAGAGGAGTTTTTCAAAATTAGAAAAACAAAAAGAACTTCTGACGAAGCATCTTTTTTCTGCTCCTGCCGGAAGTTCTCTTTTCATCTTATCTTCTTATTTTTATTTCATATTTGCAAACCGTTCCACAGCCTTCGTAAACTGTACAATCGTCTGATCCGCATCTCCGTGCTCGATGCCGTCGCGCACGCAGTGCTGGATATGGCCCTCGAGGACAACTTGTCCTACTTTATGAAGTGCCGATTTTACCGCATTGATCTGCGCCAGTATATCCTCGCACGGCACGTCCTCATCCACCATACGTTCGATCGCCTGCACCTAACCGATGATCTTTTTCAGGTGACGGTGAAGATTATCTGCATCCATACACTGTTTCATTTTGCATCCTCCTTGTTTCAAATCCGTCATCGCATCGGCAGCGTTACAAAGGTGCAGTGGTCTTCCTCTTCTGCTTCCTCTGCAATCAGATTCCGGATATTCTGCATACGGTTGTCCAGCTCCGCGCTCTGTCTTGCGCAGTCGTAGAGTTCATCCTGCAGATATTTGACATGATTTTCGGGAATATTTTTCTTGTAGCGCATCTTATGCTCCAGACTCGCCCAGAAATCCATCGCGATCGTACGGAACTGTACTTCCACGTAGACCAGTTTCTTTGTATCCTGTAAAAAGATCGGCACCTGAACGATCAGATGAAGACTGCGGTAGCCGCTCTCCTTCGGATGCTGAATATAGTCCTTCCGCTCAATCAGCGTAATGTCATCCTGTTTCAGAAAACTGTCTGCCAGCTTATAAATATCGCTTGGAAAAGAACAGATCACACGCACACCGGCGATATCGCGGATATTTTCCTCGATAGACTCCAGTGTGACCGGGATGTCTTTCACGCGGATTTTCCGCATAATGCTCTCATACGATTTGACCCTTGTTTTGATTCCTTCAATCGGGTTCTGGTCATAGGAAAGCGAGTATTCCTGATTCAGCACCCGGAACTTTGTCTCGATTTCCATAATGGCGCACTGATAATACGACATCAGAAGCTCGAACGGCTTTTTGTTCTTCTGCATCATCTGAATAAACTCGTCCGATAAAAGATTCTGCTTTACAAACTCATCCCGTTTTGTCTCGATCAGATTTTTTCCCTGTTTTCTAATTTCCTCCAGTACTTCGAGGTTTTTCATCATCCGTTTTTTCGTCCTCCCAAAACTGCGTTCTCTGTCCTTTATGCTATCATTTTAGGCCTGTAAAGTCAAATTTTTTCTTCTTTTACTCTACCTTCAGCATCCGGTAGCCAACCCCGATATGCGTCTGGATATACTGCGTCTGCTCTCCGTTCTTTTCCAGCTTTTTCCGAAGCGTCGCCATGAAAACACGGAGGGAAGCGATATCGTTCTCCCAGCTGCTTCCCCAGATTTTCTGTGTAATAAACGTATGCGTCAGCACCTTCCCTGCATTCTGCGACAGCAGGCAGAGCAGCTTGTATTCGATTGGTGTCAGATGAAGTTCCTCTCCGTCAAGATATGCGCACCCCGCTGCGTACTCGATCCGCAGTGCGCCGTTTTCAAAGACAGCCGACTGGACTCCATTTTCTGCCTGCATCTGGGACAGACGGCGCTGTGTGACTCGAAGGCGGGCCAGCAGTTCCTCCACAGAAAACGGTTTCGTCAGATAATCATCCGCTCCTGCGTCCAATGCCTCGATTTTATCGCTGTCCTCACTTCTTGCACTGATTACGATAATCGGCATATTCGACCAGCTTCGAATCTTTTCAATCACCTCTACGCCATCAATATCCGGCAGGCCAAGGTCGAGCAGAACAATGTCGGGATTATGTGTGGATGCCTCCATAATGGCACCCGCACCGTTCTTTGCAGAAATATACTTATAATCGTGTGTTTTTAACGTCGTAGTAATCAGGTTGTGAACCGGCGTATCATCTTCCACAACCAGAATTAATGTCTTATTCATTCAAATTCACCTCACTGAGCGGCAGGTTAATCCGAAAGCAGCAGCCCTGTGGACCGTAGTCATAAAGTGCTATCTCCCCGCCGTGCGCATTTACAATCGAACGGCAGAGTGCCAGTCCAAGGCCAAGGCTTCTGCGGCTGTCGCTTACTTTATTTTTCCCGGAATAGAACATCTCAAACACATGCTCTCTGGACTCTTTTGGAATCCCGGGGCCGTTGTCCTCCACCGCGATCCAGACATTTTTCTCCTCTTTTCCGGCTGTCGAGAACCCACTGAATGATTTCCTGTTCCCTTAGGTCAAAGATTTTTTCCGTCTTTCCTCCTGTCTGCGCGCTGTAAAGTGTTCCGCGGACAATTCTGCTCTCCTGTGCCCCTGCCGGTGCGGCCGTCAGATCCCTTCCCAGCAGTTTTACAAGCTTTGTCGCTGTAATATCAAAAATCTCCGACGCATCCTCTGCCTTCTGCAGAAGCTGGCTGGTATTGAAAAGAATTTTCGTCCGGAACGCATCCCGCGCAGACAGCTTTGCATTCTCTTTTAATTTTGATGCAAGCGTACCTGTCAGAATGGAAATGCCCAGCATGATGGCAAAGGTCACCGGATAACCGGAACCGTACGCGTACAGTGTCAGACGCGGTTCTGTCAGGAAGTAGTTAAACAGCACTACACTGATCACAGAACTGATTACGCTGCAGGTATAACCGCTGGTCAGAATTGACGTCATCATAACGCCGACCAGATATATGGTAATGATATTGGAATCCGGAATGATATGGATTTCCAAATCCGGCACCAGATCGGTCAGCCGTTCGGTCCATCCCCTTCTCTTTCGAAAAAATCCCTGATCCATCATGCTTTTTCCAATGACAATCCGCGTTACTTCGGAAATTCTCGCATATTCTGCAATCTGCAGGGCAATGTCCTCGCTGTGCGTCGTTACAATCTCCGCCCCGCTCTGTTCTACCAGGCGGATATGCTTCTGCAGCCTTGCCTGATCCTCCGGCGTTTTCTCTGCCGGTTCCGCGGTCTGCACATACAGTGCTGTAAAATTAGCACCAAATGCCCGGGCCATCTGTGCCGCAGTCCGGATAAACACTCAAAAAGGACACCTTTTATTGTATAATTATGTTACCCCACAAACATACGAAAGAAGGTGTCCTTAATGAAAAATTAGCATTGAAGAAACTGCTAACTTATATGAAAAGTGTATACAAAATTCCGCAAAAAATCAAGGGGTTATCGGATGAAAGAAAGAGAAAATCTATTCCGTTGTTTAACCTTGTTATGCCTGTATTGATTTTTCTGATACTGCAGTACGAAAGCTTTCATACTGTCTTTTCAGCGCCCGAAAGTATGGGTAGACGGCTGAAAAACTGTATCCGTGGAAAAATCCCAAAAGTCGATGCGGTCAGAGATCTTCTTTCACGAATAGATCCAAAAGAAATCGAGGAAATTCATGCTCAAACGGTTGATATTATAAAACGTAACCGTGTATTTCGGGAAGGAACCATAGGCGGCTATGTAGTAGCAGGCATAGATGGTGTGGAATTGTTCAGCAGTACAAAAAAATCCTGTCCAGAATGCCTGAGCAGGAAGAATGGGGCTGGTAAAACAGAATACTTTCATCGGAGTGTGGTATGTATGACAGTAGGAAAACCACCCTATGTAATCTTTGGACAGGAAATGCTGAAACCGGTGGATGGATCTGGAAAAGATGAAGGGGAACTGACAGGTGCAAAGAGACTTATTCGGCGTTTAAAGAAAAGGCATGGTCATTTTGCGGATGTAATTGTGGCAGATGCGCTGTACTTGAATGCGCCGTTTATCAATGCTTTGAAGGAATGCGGTATGGAAACCGTGATCCGGCTTAAAGATGAAAGAAGGCTTTTGTTTCAGGATGCGGAAGTATGTCCAGAGGGATGAGGGGAGAAAAAAGAGTTTTAACATAGGAAAAAAGAGGGTTGAAGTCTGGGATCTTTCCGGATTTGAGATAGCTGGCAGCCCGCATAAACTCCGTGTGGTCCGATATCGCGAAAATGGGAAGAAAAAGGAAAGGAAAGCGAATGCTGGATGTGGCTTGTGACTACGCTGGAACATGCGGACTACCGAATCTTGTGGGAGATGATGAAGCGCAGATGGGATATTGAAGAGAATGGATTTCATCAGTTAAAAACGTATTATCACGCGAAGCACTGTTATTGTCACACAGCGACAGAAGTTATATTTAACCTGATGATCATAGGTTTCAACATGAGAGAACTGTATGTGTATCGACGGGGTCAAACGTTTGAAGGAAGACGGAATCAGCCGAAAGAGTGTAAGCC
>ENA-OQDM01000826-OQDM01000826.1-human-gut-metagenome-genome-assembly--contig:-NODE-826-length-15051-cov-1.758041_pt1 | contig 15051 bp, 16 predicted proteins | sample MGYA00242772_ERZ504605 | MGnify/ENA primary metagenome ERZ504605 (study PRJEB26092, sample SAMD00036348) | human gut metagenome | host: Homo sapiens | study: EMG produced TPA metagenomics assembly of... | reverse complement strand
ATCCTCATACATGCCTCTCTGAAGATATCTGGCAACCTCACCTGCCAGACAGGCACTTAATGCGATAATTCCCTCATGGTACTCTTTTTAATACCGCAAGGTCTACTCGAGTTTATAATAGAAACCTTCTGTGAAACCCTTTGATACTATCTTCATCAGGTTGGCATACCCCTGATTATTTTCTGCCAGAAGAACCAGGTGGTAATATCTGTCTTCGCCGCTTCCTGCTTCACGGTCAAATCGGGAGCCGGGGGCTACATAAACCTCACATCCCAGAATCGGATTGATTCCCTCGGCTCTTGCTGCACGATAAAAATCAATCACACCATACATAACTCCATGATCTGTGATCGCCGCACTGTCCATGCCAAGTTCTTTGACACGGGCTACATATTCTTTTATCTTATTGGAACCATCCAGCAGACTGTATTCTGTATGGACGTGAAGATGTGTAAACTCCAACTCTATTTCTCTCCTGTTCTAATATCTGCAATTTTATCGCAGCATATTTTTATAAATTTAACTGAATCAGGTAAGTCCCATGCTTCAATTGCGAAAAGCAATAATCATTGGGTGGGGACTTGCTTGTCTGTTACTATTTCGCGTAGATTCTCTTGTCCTTAATCTCTACTTTGCCTTCCTTCATCAGATGGCCAATGGCACGTTTAAATGCTCCCTTACTCAGACCAAATTCTCGCTGGATCACTTCCGGTGATGCCTTGTCATCAAATGGAAGAACACCTGCAAATTCATTGATTACTTCAAGGACATTCTCCGCATCCTCATTGATCTGAAGATATGCTTTCTGACGATCTGTGACGTTCATTTTTCCGTCTTCTTTTACTTCGCTGACACGCAGCTCAAGGATCTTGCCGGGCGGTATTTTCCCTTGGCTTCTCTTGCAGGGATCAGTGCGGAATATTTATCATCAACTGCCACAAATACACCGAATCTGTCGCTGATCTCATAAACACGGCCCTTCACCATATCTCCCACTACATAAGGAGTTCTGGTGGAAAGATAATGATAAACCTTCATAGTTGCGCAGAGACGACTGCTCTTGTCAATATAGAGTGCTACCAGCACATCTTCTCCCTCTCTTACTTTCAGAGTCTGTTCATGATATGGAAGCAGAAGGTCTTTCTCCAGTCCCCAGTCAAGGAATGCACCAATCCTTGTTACCTGAGAGACTTTCAGAACTGCTGTCTGACCTACCTGAAGCTTCGGTTCTTTTGTTGTTGCAATAAGACGATCCTGAGAATCCTTGTAGATAAATGCTTCAATGCTGTCGCCTTCCTTTGTTCCTTCCGGAACCTGTCTGGACGGAAGAAGAACACGGTTCTTTGCATCTGCCTGCATATCCTCACCCAGATATACACCAAAATCTACGGACTTCACTACTGTTAATTTCTGTTTTTTTCCTAACTCTATCATATAATCTCCATTTCTGTTGTGATAGTATCTTTTTAAAAAAATTAAAATATACTATACTGTCATCATCCTCTGACATTAGCTTTATATTTCAGTATAACATAAATAATAAAGGCGGCACAATGCCGCCTTATTATTTTTTATTATCTTATTTTACGTTACTGTTCACTATAGATCAGGATGTATTTTATTCCAATTCAATTTCACATACACTCAGACAGATTCTTTATCGTGTATTATATATTCTGCATCCACTTGCATGCCAGTTCTATCCAGGACTGGCATTCTTTCTGTACACAGCCGCCGTCTTCGTTGCTTGTCTCTTCGTTTGCAAGACTTAAACCATGTCCGCCAACCGGATAAAGATGCATTTCTACCGGAATTTCAAATTTGCGCAACGCATTGAAGAACAACAGAGAATTCTCTACAGGAACACAATCATCTGTCACTGTATGCCACAGGAATGTGGTTGGTGTATCTTTAGATACCTGGAATTCCAGAGACTGTTCTTTTCTCTTATCAAGATCATTATAATCCTCTCCAAGCAAGCATTCAAAGGAACCTGTATGTGCAAACTCACCGGAAGTGATCACCGGATAACTTAAGATCATACCATTTGGTTTCACCATATCAGAAGTTACCCCAAGTGTCTGTGCAATAAAATCTTTCTTCCAGAAAACACCCAGACTTGCTGCCAGATGACCACCTGCGGAAAAGCCCTGCAGAACAATTTTATTCGTATCAATATGAAACTCTGCAGCATTTTTTCTTAAAAAAGCAACAGACTTCGCAAGCTGCAAGAGTGCCAGTGGATATCTGGCAGGTTCTACGCTATAGCGCAGGATCACTGCATGATATCCCCTTGCCAGATACTGCATGGCGATCGGTTCTGCTTCTCTGTCAGAAGTCATAGCATACCCGCCTCCCGGGCAGATCACAACTACCGGACGCTTTCTGTTGATATGCATTTCAATGGAATTATCCAGAAAATAAGTGTATAAATCTGCAGTTTCTTTATATCCGTCTACTGCAATTTCAATCTTCTTATAAATCATAAGTTCCTCCTGTATATTTCATCATTTTTTCCATTTCTACTCCCCATTCCGCTAATTTTTGGGGAATATTTACAGCTACTTTTCTCAGTTTTGTTTTGCCATCCTTTGCTGCCAGACGCTTATATAAATGTATATTTCCATCTGCATCAAGAACAATATAAAACACTCTAAAATATGACCTGATCCTACAATTTCCCGTGTTGTATATATATATCCTGCTTTATTCTTTTTTCTTTTAGAAAAAACAATTCCTCTGCTTCTCCTGTCTCGGAAACTTGGAAAATAATCTTCACGTATAATTTCAAGTTCTTCCCATTTATACATTTTTTTGAAAAACAGATACGATATTTTGCAGCCTTCTTTACTTAATGTTACGACTTTTGAAGAGAAAAACAATAATGGTGCATCAATCAAAAACTCAAGAATCAATATTGGAATTCTTTCTCCCTCTTCAGCAGACAGCCCTGTCCAAATAAGCAGTACCGTAATAAGTATTACCATGGTTATCTGCAAAAAATCTCTGATCTTTATTACTTCTTGCTGATATTCTTTTAAATTTGTACAGTCTGCTCCTTTGCTTTGAATTTTTTTTCTTTGTTGCCTCCTCAATTCTATCATTTCATCATATTGTCTTTGTTTTTCTTCTTCTTTTATTCCCTCTCCTTTTTCTGCCTCCACTCCCCATTCCTTCATTTTTTCACGAACATTTACGTACATTTTTCTAATAACTTGCTTTTTTCCTTTTTCTAATTTATAAGAAAAAACATTGCCATGTTCATCAAAAGTAATGTAAAAACAATCTGAAAGCGGAAACGCATCAACGATCATCCTGGTAGTATATTTCTTTTTCTTCTTATTTACTGCATATTTGGAAAATACAATCCCCTGATAACGTATGCTCCCTCCTTTACCATATGTATACCAGACATCCTCTCTGATAACAGCAAGCTCTTCCCATTTATAATTTCTCTTCCAAAACAGCCAGGATACCGTACAGCCTTCTCTGCTCAGCACAACAGTTCTCATATAATACAAGATTAACAGCAACATTAATATTTCCACACTAAAAATTATAAATTCATATCCCTCTGTTCTTATTTCCTTTCTTTCCAGGAAAATCATCAGCATTCCTATGCCGAATACAAACGCTGATATAAATAATATCAGTATTATATGTGGATCTAATACTCTTATTTTTTCCTGCTGCTCTTTCATATGCATTTCCTCCGGTTGTCTGAAATCCTTACTGTTACTATTCCGGTATATCAACCTAATTTCTTGCATTTTCTTATGAGTTCATTATAAGGTAAATATATGTAATTGTTAAGGTGCAAAATAAAATGTTGCTGTCCCGTTTACTGCAAATTAAACGAACCATACAATATTAAAGTTCAGCTGTTATTATCTTTCAAGGATCATGACATCTTTTGCATTCATGCTAACGGTCTGCCCTGAAACGTTCTCCTCCTTCGATAAAGTTGCAGAAAATTGCCCGGACTTTCTGCAATATGGCAGAAGAATTTTCCTTGTTTCTTCTGCTACAAAAAATCTCCCGGATAAGAGAAGCGCTTACTCTTATCCGGGAGATTTTTTATATCTTTAACAAATTCATATCTTTTATTTTCAGATCAGCAATTATTTATTTCCCTGTCCATAATATGCATTTGCACCATGTTTTCTGAAGTAGTGCTTATCCTGCAGATCCTGTGGTGCAGGTTTTACCTGTGGATTGATCAGCTCACAGCGGGATGCCATCTTGGCAACTTCCTCAAGAACAACTGCATTATGTACTGCTTCATGAGCATCCTTGCCCCATGCAAATGGTCCATGGTTTTTGCAAAGTACTGCAGGTACTGCTTCATAATCTTTGTCCTTAAACAGGTCTACGATCAGAAGTCCTGTATTTTTCTCATATTCTTCAAATTCTTTGCCTTCCAGACAGCGTGCACATGGAACCTCACCATAAATATAATCTGCATGTGTGGTTCCATAACATGGGATTGCTCTTCCGGCCTGTGCCCAGCTTGTTGCCCATGAAGAATGTGTATGTACAACTCCTCCGATATTCGGGAATGCTTTGTACAGTTCTACATGAGTTGCTGTATCAGAAGATGGATTATATTTTCCTTCTACCTTATTTCCATTCAGGTCTACAACAACCATATCATCCGGTGTCAGCAGATCATAATCAACTCCACTTGGTTTGATGACAAAAAGTCCTGATTCTCTGTCGATTCCGCTTACATTTCCCCATGTAAATGTAACAAGTCCGTATTTTGGAAGATCCATGTTTGCTTTGTAAACTTCCTCTTTTAATTTCTCCAGCATGATTCGTACCTCTCCTTTTGCTTTTCAGATATTCTTTTACAACAGCTTTCAGATGTTCCGGCTTTTTTCTGCATATCCCACCCGGAAAATCTCTTAATATCTGTATTATAGCACTTGTACGGTACATGTACCAACTTGTATGTTGATTATTTTACTGTTTCTCATACAAAAACTCTTCAGGCAGACTTACCTTGAAATCTTTTGCAAGTGAACGGAAATTGTCCGGTGTAATAGTCTGAAGTTTATTTGGAGTCATAGAAAGAATCTTCACCAGGATCTCTGCAGATTTTTCTACCGTATGGAGCAGACCAAATGTCAGGTCAAAATCTTCACCTGAGCAGAACATTCCATGATGTGCCCAGATAACAACATCATATTTCTTCATTAATTCTGCTGTTTTTATGGCAATTTCTCTTCCACCCGGTACCATCCAGCCGACAACACCTACGCCGTCCGGGAATACAACCGGACACTCTGTAGCAGATTCCCATAACTCTCTTGTAAAGATCTTATCATCCAGTGGCAGAACAAATGTCAGAGCAATTGTATTTGTCGTATGTGCATGATAAATAACACGATGTTTTCCGTTTGTCAGTTTCTTCTTCACTTCATGATTCATCAGATGAGTCGGAAGCTCACTGGTAGGTCTGCCGCCCTCAACCAGGCCCCAGCGGATTCTGTAATTTGTTCCTGTCTCATCCAGTTCAATGATCGCAAGACATACTTCCGGATCCACGATAATATTTCTGAAATATTTACCGCTTCCCGTTACAAGGAAAAACTCTCCTGCTAATCCCGGAACCTCTACCCCGATCGGTATCCATTCTCCAGTTGCATTCAGACGGGGACGAATCATCTCTACTTCCTCCGGTTTCAGACGATAGCTTAAGTTTCCGCCATTTCTCTCATGCCATCCCTGAAGATAACCGTCATTTGCCATTTTGATAAATCCCTGTACAAATTTAGATTCCAGAATTTTCATAATATATATCTCCTCCGCTTTTTGTGGTTTTATGTTGTTTGTTTTTAACAATATATTGTTTCTTGTTGTTTATGAATGTATTATATATTGTTTCTTGTTGTTTGTAAATAATTTATTCAAAAAATCTCTCACAAAACCACACATCAATTCCGAAATATCTTTGTCAATTCTGTCCTGCTATTCATCCTGTTCAGAAGATTTTTACCGTTATTTTTGCTGAAATTCTATAATTGCGTATGCTTTTCCGTCTGTATCATCAAGCGATACAATCACCTTTCCTGTTTCTGCTTTTGCTTTCGGGCAGATTATATCTCCAAGTTTTGCCTGCATCTTATACTCTGCACGCATCTGGTATACTTTGAAATCTTCCGGCAGGAAATCTTCTGCCATACAGATATACTGACAGTTGTTTACATGATGATTAGTGTCAAGATGATGCTTCTGCACTGTGAATGATTCCTGTGAAGTCATGTCATCCGGAAGTTTGATTTTCCTCGGTGCATAATCCATTTCCAGCTTTTCGCCGAGTATGTAATTGTCTGTATCTGCAGGTGTCAATCTCACCGGAATCCCTGTACTGATGGCCAGATGTGTCCAGTTGGAGTTCGCCCAGGCAAGCTTCTTCCCATCCATTGTTTCTATGGTGAAATTACGCATACCCATGAATCCTTTGAAATCATAAGGTGCTGTCGTGATCCTGATTTCCGTTCCCATAGCAGGATATTCATCCACAATTACCTGCCAGGAAGAAAGAACCCACGCTCTGTCTCTTGCCTTCAGCACGTCTCCTCCAAGCCCGACCGACTCCGCATGAAATGTACAGCAATCCTGAAAATAATTCAAAACACCCGGTAATGTCAGTTTGCCGTTCTCACCTGTCTCACTGTATCTGACTCTGCTGTTAAAACTGTAATTCATTTTTTATGTCCCCTTTTCTTATGTCGCTATGATTTTTTAATATACTTCTTTTCTATTATTATAACAAGCCAAAAGTATAAGGCATAAAACAGTTTTTTATAAACTGTTTTATGCCTTATCTTTGTTCTACCTTATATCACTTACTTCAATTCTTTGCCGCAAATGTGATCATCACCTTAAACAGATCCCCATCCAGGTATAGCTTAAACTCACCTCCCTGCAGCTCTGTCAGGCTCTTTGCGATAGAGAGTCCCAGTCCGCTTCCTTCTGTATTTCTCGCCACATCTCCTCTGATAAACCGTTCTGTCAGTTCATCCGCAGAGATATTCAAAGGCTGTGCTGAAATATTTTTCAGGGAAAAGGTTACTTTTTTTATTTCTGTTGCTGATCTCTGCGTAAACTCTGGTGCCCTCCATTGCGTACTTCACAACATTGCCGAATACGTTTTCCAGAACACGCCACATTCTCTGGCCGTCTGCGTAAATAATGGACGGTTCGTCTGTGAAATGTACCATCATAGTCAGGTTCTTCTCCTGGAATTTCTCTTCAAATTCTCCGATCACCTGCTGCACCATTTCCACAAAATCAATATCATTCATCTCCAGTTTGATGTTTCCGGTGCTTGCCTTGGATGCCTCTACCACATCCTCTGTGAGCACCTTCAGTCTCTGGGATTTCTCATCCAGGATGCGAAGATATTCCTGTATTTTCGGATCTGTCGGGTTCTCACGTTTCATCAAATCTACATAATTAATAATGGAAGTCAAAGGTGTTTTCAGATCATGGGAAACATTTGTGATCAGCTCTGTCTGCATTCTTTCCTTTTTCAGGCTGTTCTCCACAGCAGCATCCAGACCACTGCCAATATTGTTAATATATTCTGCCATCACCTTCTGTTTTCCTGTAAGTGTATCTGTTTTGATCTTATATTGCAGTTCTCCATCGCTTATTTTCTTCAGACCATCCATAATAAGATCCAGCCCATCCGCTTTTCTGATGATAAAAATCACCGCAGCCGCATCTACGATCAGTAATATTATCAGGAATACTCCTGCACCTGTGAATCCGCAACCAATGATCAGGAACTGCAAGAATAAAAATGCTCCTCCCACAAGCAGAACTTTTATTTTTTCTGCTGTATTTCTGGAAAAAGCTCTGGCAAAATCGGAAAGCTTCCCACTGCATTTTCCAATCCATTTCAGAACTGTTCTAATCAGACTGTTTTTCCATAAGGTTCCTGCTTTTATTCTTCTTACCAGACTGAGATATCCGATCAGGAACCATGCCATTGTATAAGTCCCACATATGAGACAGGTAACAATCACTGTCACCACTGCATGACTGTAACCCAATGATGAGTTGGCGATCAACGTTCCCGATATGATCGTTCCTGCCAGCCATATACCGATCACTGCTCCTGCCGCAATTTCTGTATACCATCTGTCAAATCCATTCAGATGGATTTCTTCATCCTTCGGTTTCCTTCCTGCTGTCACAGTCAGCCACACCATACCGATCAGCCAGAGCACACTTCCGAAGATTGCTCCTGCCAGCATCGGAAACATAAGCTTTGAATATGTCTCATAGTTCTCTGCCTCATCAGCCATGGAATCTGCCACAGAAAATTTCGTATCAACCGAAACTGCAAACACAAAATCCTTTGTGTCAAAGCTCTGATCAATGGTATGATTCCACACCTGCAGATCTGCATCCGGAATATTTGTAACACACTCACTTAATTCCGGGTAAACAACTGCATATGCTTTTTCCTTAAATATTTTCTCAAGGTTCTGCTCCAGCTGTGAATAGCTGCTGTATGCTTTTCTGTTTGTATAGATTGTCTTTTTCTCTTTATCTGCGAAAAGATATGTGAGATTGGTACTCCCTTCCTCATAGTCTCCGGACGTATGGTATACAGACGTAAGTGATATGGCACAGTCACTGACATTTATATCATCCTGAACAGTTCTGATACAGTCCAGAACCTTGGCCAGTTCACTATAGGCATCCTCAAGTTTTCCATTCCATTCCGTACTGGAATTGACGGCATCCGGAAGACTTTCCGCACCCTGAGGTTTAAATTCCTCTGTAAAACACCATATCTCCTGCAAATAAAATTCCGGATATTCTGTATTATGTTCTTTGTCTGTAATACTACCCAGACTTCGGCTATCCGAATCGCTCCAGTAGCCCAGTTCAATGGCCGCATCTATTTTCTGTTTCTCTGTTTTTTCTGCAAATTTTGTCTCATAGGAATCATCATACTCTTCCATGATATCCTGATCATAATTAACCTTTAACAACCCATCTGTCACCAGTTTTTTAAAATCATTTAAATTAAAATAATGACTGCTTCCATCCGAGGTCTTACACTGGATAAACTGTCCTATATCGCCAAAGCTTCCTCCATCATCATATCTCTCTCCAACTCCTGCCCAGTCCTGCGCCCACTCCAGCAGATCTTTTACCGAATATGCCACGCCAGATGTATTCTTAAAAGAAAGCTCCCTCAACGAATCACGGTTGATTTCCTTTTCCTTAAATTCTGCCAGATCAATCACTGCCGATGAACCTGCATTTGTAAGGTAATTTATATCCTCTTTTGCTGACAGACTTTCCAGAATATCCGTACCTCTGGAATTCAGACGCTCCCTGAATCCCTCTGACTGAATGTAACTTTTCCCTCTGTCATCCAGACGGATTCCCGTCTGATAAATCATTACAAAAAATGCTGCACATATCACAGCTGCCACAGCCGCCAGATGTACGATCACGATCCAGACCGCCTTGGCAACATTGCTCCTGTATCCTTTTCCCTTCATAATTTTGTCCCTTTCCTTTGCATTCGCTCCGTTACTTGATTTAGGTCAAGCGGATAAAATCATCCGCTTCGCTACTTGATTCGGTTAAATTTTTTCAATTTTATACCCAAGTCCCCACACAACCTTCAGGTATCTTGGCTCCCTTGGATTAATTTCAATTTTTTCTCTGATATGCCGGATATGCACTGCCACTGTATTATCTGCTGCAACTGCTTCCTCATTCCAGATGTTTTCGTAGATCTGATTAATGGAAAATACCCTTCCCTGATTCTTCATCAGAAGAAACAGGATATTGTACTCAATAGGTGTCAGCTTTACCACATCACCGTCTACCCTGACTTCCTTCAGATCATCGTTTATACTCAGACCTCCTGTCTCGTAGATATGAGCATTCTCCACAGGTATTGCTGCTCCCAGCCTTGTATATCTTCGAAGCTGTGATTTCACCCTTGCCACCAGTTCCAGGGGATTAAAGGGCTTGGTTACATAATCATCTGCCCCTACATTTAATCCAAGGATCTTATCTGCATCCTCTGATTTCGCAGAAAGAATAATGATCGGAAGAGGATTCTCTTCCCTTATCTTCAAAGTAGTCCGGATGCCATCCAGCTTCGGCATCATAATATCTATGATCAGCAGATCCACCGGCTGACTGCGCAATACGTTAATCGCCTCCACACCGTCATAGGCTTTTATGACCGTATACCCTTCCTGCTCCAGATAAATACCGATTGCCTCTACAATGTCTTTATCGTCATCACAAACAAGAATATTCGCCACTTTATACACCTCCCTCATCATCCGAAATGCCAGTCTGAAATCTCTCATGTACAGACACCCCGGCTTCTTATTTTGTATTTCTGATATTAGAATAATCGAAGCTTCTTAATATGAAAGGGACAAATTCTTAAGATTTTCTTATGATTATTCACTTTTCGCAGTCAAAATATCAGGCTGTTAATCTGTCACTTTTATCAGGTTCCTATTTTCATCCAATTCTTCTATTCGTTCTGCTGTATACATTTTTTATCTCATCTTTTCTCTTTTTCTGACAGTCAATAATAGACTGAAAATCATTATATCATTTCACATATATTACTTCTATAGAATATTCTCTTCTGTTTCCCATTTCCACACCCATCACTGTTTATTCCATTCTCCATAACTCACAACCAATCTATAGCAACCCTCGTAAATAATACTTCCATCAACGCACCAGGGGATCATCGTTATATGTTTTTTGGTATTTTATTAACAATCTTCATACATATCGCATAATTTTTTATTGATTTTGTACAATATTATTTATTTTTCGGCAAAACAATGCTACAATGTTTTACAAGATTAGAGCGTGTCTGAAAAAGGCTTTCTGCAAGATGTGCGTTACAATTTGTGGTATATTTTGCCCGGATGAGGGCGCCGTAGCGGGCTACGGCAACTGATTCGGGTGAAATATCCCGCAAAGTGGGGGCGTGCAGATTGCGGGAATGATTTTTCAGACATGCTCTAAGATAGAAAAGGAAATCAGGATAAAAATGGAAAGAGAAATTCTTGCTTATATAAAGCAAAACAGGATGATCGGAAAAAATGATGTGGTCCTGGCAGGAGTGTCCGGCGGAAGTGACTCTATGGCAATGCTCCGCATTTTAAAGGAGCTTCAGGGAAAACTGGATTTTACATTGAGAGTGGTCCATATACATCATGGAATACGTGGAAAGGAAGCGGACAGGGACCAAAGCTTTGTGGAAAACATATGCCGGAAGTGGCAGATTCCATGTACTGTTTATTGTTATGATGTTCCGGGATTGAGCCGGGAGTGGAAGCTGGGCGAGGAAGAGACGGGAAGGATTGTAAGAAAAGAAGCTTTTCAGAGGGAAGCTGCCGTCTGTGGGAGAAAGGACAGTGAGATAAAAATTGCATTAGCGCATAATCAGGAGGATCTTGCGGAAACTATGCTTCATAATCTGTGCAGAGGAACAGGTTTGCGGGGACTATGCACCATGCGCCCTGTAGACGGAGAGATTATCCGCCCGATTCTGTGCTTAAGCCGGGACAAAATTGCAGAGTATCTGAAAGAAAAGAAGATTTCTCATATTCAGGACAGCACCAATCTGTCAGATGAATATACCAGAAACCGAATCAGACATCATATTCTTCCTATATTGGAACAGCAGGTCAATGGAAAGGCAGCGGCACATATGGCAGAGACTGCGGCAAGGATTTCCCAGGCAGAGGAATATCTTACGCAGCAGAGCTGCCTGGTTTTGGGCGAGTTTCAGAAAGGTAAGGAATATTACTTTACTGAAAAATTTTTATGGAGCCTCAAATCATTCAGGTTTATGCATTACAACAGGCGATGGAACAGCTGGCAGGCAGACGGAAGGATCTGGCGGCTGTTCACTATGAGAAGGTTCTGGAACTTTATGAAATGCAGACTGGAAGACGGATCAGCCTTCCTTATCACATGGAAGCCAGAAGAGATTACGAGGGAGTAAGACTTTGCCGGTACGGAGAGGAGAAGTCAGCCGGGATGATCGGTGAAAAGCATAAAGGTTCAGATATTCAAAACGGAAAAACAGTTTGCGGAAAAAATATATCAGACAGGGAATGGAAAATCAGAATTCCGGGGACTGTGACCAGTCCGCTGGGAATTTTTTCGGCAGAAATATTTTTGTAATGAAGGTCAGAAGATTGAAGAAAAAAAGTATACGAAATGGATGGATTATGATAAAATAGAAAAGAATCCGTATATTCGCACCAGACGGACAGGAGATTATATGGTTATCAATGCGCAGGGGAACACAAAGAAGCTGAACCGCTGTATGATCGATGAGAAAATCCCGTCGGAATACAGAGACAGCATTCCGCTGATCGCATGTGGAAAAGAAATCCTCTGGATGGTGGGAAGCAGGATGAATGAGAGGTATAAAATTAACCCCCAAACCAGGAAGGTGTTAGTATTAAATTACCAAGGAGGAAACGAAAATGAGTGAGAAAATCAAAGTTTTACTCAGCGAAGAGGAAGTAGATTCCCGTATTAAGCAGATCGCAGCAAAGGTCAGCAAGGATTATGCAGGCAAGGAAATCCATTTAATCTGTGTATTAAAAGGTGGTGTATTCTTTACCTGTGAACTTGCAAAGAGAATCACAGTGCCGGTTTCTCTTGACTTTATGTCTGTATCCAGTTATGGTGATGACACCAAGTCCAGCGGTGTTGTAAAGATCGTCAAAGACCTTGACCAGCCACTGGAAGGAAAGGACGTTCTGATCGTAGAGGATATCATTGACTCAGGAAGAACATTAAGTTATCTCATCGAAATTCTGAAGCAGAGAAATCCAAACAGCATCCGTCTGTGTACATTGCTGGACAAACCGGAGCGAAGAGTCAGAGATGTAAGAGTTGATTATTGCTGCTTTAACATCCCGGATGAGTTTGTAGTTGGCTATGGTCTGGACTATGCACAGAAATACAGGAATCTTCCATTCATAGGAGTAGTGGAACTGGGGGAAGACTGAAAGGAGATTTAAGTAAGTGAATAAACAGCCAAGCAGAATTGGTCTGTATCTGGTGCTGATCATTGCGCTGGTAGCCGGTTATTTTTATCTGAATAACCAGGTGGTTTCCCAGAGTAATTACACACAGAAGCAACTGGAGCAGGCTCTTGAAGACAACAAGGTGGTTGATGCGACAATTCAACAGAACAGAGAAGTGCCTACGGGTTCTGTGATCGTAGATACTACTGACTCCGGTCAGAAGAAGGTTTATGTGACAGATGTCAATCAGGCAATCGAACTGTTGAATAAATACGATATTGATATTACAACTCAGGATGTACCCGGAGATAATGTATTTCTGACAACCTTGCTTCCGGTTCTTCTCACAGGTGTGCCCTTGTGGATTTTCTGATCATGATGATGAACCGTCAGATGGCAGGTGGCGGTGGCGGCGGAAATGCCAAGATGATGAATTTCGGCAAGAGCCGCGCAAGAATATCATCTCCGGATGATAATAAGAAAGTTACTTTTGACAAGGTAGCAGGTCTACAGGAGGAGAAGGAAGATCTGGTAGAGGTGGTAGATTTCCTGAAATCTCCACAGAAATATACAAAAGTAGGCGCAAGGATTCCGAAAGGCGTGCTGCTTGTAGGCCCTCCCGGAACTGGTAAGACACTTCTGGCAAAGGCAGTGGCAGGAGAAGCGGGAGTTCCGTTTTTCTCCATTTCCGGTTCTGACTTTGTGGAAATGTTTGTCGGTGTAGGTGCATCACGTGTGCGTGATCTTTTTGAAGAAGGCAAACGCCATGCACCATGTATTATTTTCATTGATGAGATCGATGCTGTTGCAAGACAGCGTGGAACCGGTATGGGCGGACGGACATGATGAGAGAGAGCAGACACTGAACCAGCTTCTGGTAGAGATGGAGGCTTTGGTGTGAATGAGGGAATCATTGTGATGGCAGCGACTAACCGCGTGGATATCCTGGATCCTGCAATTTTGCGTCCGGGACGTTTTGACCGTAAGGTTGCAGTGGGACGTCCGGATGTGAAGGGAAGAGAGGAAATCCTCCGCGTTCATGCCAAGGACAAACCTCTTGGAGAGGATGTAGATCTGGCTCAGATTGCCAGAACAACAGCAGGATTTACAGGTGCAGATCTGGAGAATCTTCTGAATGAAGCTGCCATTGAAGCAGCGAGAAAGGGAAGAGGATTTATCCTTCAGTCTGATATCAAAGGTGCTTTTATCAAAGTAGGCATCGGTGCAGAGAAGAAGAGTAAGGTGATCTCTGAGAAAGAGAAAAAGATCACCGCGTATCATGAATCCGGACATGCGATCCTGTTTCATGTACTTCCGGATATGGATCCTGTCTACACGATTTCCATTATCCCGACAGGAATGGGAGCAGCAGGTTACACCATGCCTCTTCCGGATAATGATGAGATGTTTAATACCAAAGGAAAAATGCTTCAGGATATTATGACACTGTTAGGCGGGCGCATAGCAGAGGAAATTATCTTCGGAGATATTACGACTGGTGCATCCAATGACATCAAACGTGCAACTGCGACAGCCAGAAGTATGGTTATGAAATACGGAATGTCTGATAAACTTGGTCTTATCTGTTATGGTGATGACGATGACGAGGTATTTATCGGCAGAGACCTGGCTCATACCAGAAGCTACAGCGAGGATGTTGCCAAGTCCATTGATGAAGAAATCCGCCGTATTATCAGTGAATGTCATGACCAGGCAAAGAAGATCATTCTGGAACATGAGGATGTTCTGCACAAGTGTGCAAGTCTTCTTCTCGAGAAGGAAAAGGTGCACAGAGACGAATTTGAAGCACTTTTTATAACAGAAAATCCGGAAACAGAAAACAACAGTATATAATGTATACAAAAAAGTGTGCCAAATTTTGTGAAGTTTGTGCACACTTTTCTCTTGCCTCATGGTATTATATAAACCGTAAAACCCCCCAATACATTATATAGTTTTGCTACACCCCATAAGAAGAAAT
>ENA-OQDM01000825-OQDM01000825.1-human-gut-metagenome-genome-assembly--contig:-NODE-825-length-15054-cov-2.008977_pt1 | contig 15054 bp, 18 predicted proteins | sample MGYA00242772_ERZ504605 | MGnify/ENA primary metagenome ERZ504605 (study PRJEB26092, sample SAMD00036348) | human gut metagenome | host: Homo sapiens | study: EMG produced TPA metagenomics assembly of... | reverse complement strand
CGATTACAGCCCATTTTAAATGCATCTTCGATGTCATGGGGCTGTAATCTGGCATGATATAGTCTTTGGCGCACAGCTTGACAGCAAGTGTCAAGCTTGCGAGTGAACAGTAACTCAATTAATTCTCTGCCGGCATCGTCCAGCTCTGCGACTCACGGCGGTATTTTTCCAGCGCTTCCTCATAGCTTGAGACCAGCATGGTATCGGAAGGAATATTCGATTTGGCTTCGGCGAGGAGCAGTTCATAACATTCAACTAACCCGTACAGAGGGAGATCGCCGCTGGTGTGGACATCTAAGATGCTCTCCGTCTCGTAGGCGGCATTGTAAAACCAGATAACAGCCTCATTTAAATCCTTCTGTGCGAGAAAATAGGTACCAAGCTCATAGCAGATCTCGGAACATGGAGTGGTCAGCATATCCTTCATCGTCAGCTTGAAAAATTCATTTTTGTTGTCCTCTAAGCGGTACACATGCGCGAGTACGCAGGAGGCTTCTTTCATGGCATCATCGGAGAGGTCATGTTCTAAGATATACTGGAAAATTGGTTTCGCATCCTGAAAGTCTTTTGTGTCACCGGTCTTTAACAGCTCTTTGGCATACATCGTGCGGATCTTCGGAGAGAGTTCGTGGCCGCTCTGGAAGTTTTTGATAAATATGGAAAAATCACGTTTGCTGTGAAAATTCTGCGGTTTATGTAAAATCTCAACGTCGCTGTCGAAGATCACAGGAGTCAGGCGGACTGTCTCGTGCACCGGATCGACCCAGGTAAAGGTGCGCAGACGCTTGAACAGCTTCGGACGGTATTCTTTTTTTGCATTTAAAACGGTGTCAAAATCAGCGTCCGTCACATATTTCATCTGAACGATCTCGATTTCCGGCAGCAGTGCATTTTTCAGACGCAGAAAACGCTCATGGTTAAATTCATCTAAAACCTCGTCTGCATCGGCGGTATAGATGTAATCCATGTTTGCCTTGGAAAAAGAAAAATTTCTCGCCGCGGAAAAATCGCTTGTCCATTTAAAATCATAGATCTGACTGGTGTATTTTGCAGCGATCTCCTTTGTGTGATCCGTAGAACCGGTATCCACGATAATGATCTCATCCATCAGATCTGCAATCGAGTCGAGACATCGCGCGAGAACCGCCTCCTCATTTTTAACGATCATGCATAAACTTAGCGTAGCCATGGAAAATCCCCCTGTTGTGTATATTTTTAAGACTGGATCTGTCAATATATTTTTGTATTTATTATATCGGACATGACAGGCAGTTACAAGAAACAGTTTTTGTGTAAAAAATATTTTATAGGCAGTATGGAATGTGCTACAATGGGTAAATGCAAAAATCAGGAAATGAGGAAAACAAATGAAATTAAATGAACAATGGATGCAGAAAACCATTGTGGTGTGGATCGGTGCGCTGCTTTGCTGTGCGTTGTGGCATTGGTGCTGGTCTGCGTGGGAATTTTATATTGTAAATTACGGAAAAGAAAAAGCGTGAGAAAGGTGGATGAAAAATGAGTGCAGTTGTGACATTAAAAAAGGGCGAGGGAAGAACGATCAAAGCAGGCGGTGCCTGGATTTTTGATAATGAGATCGATACGGTCATGGGAAGTTTTGAAAACGGAGAGATCGTGGTCGTGCATGATTTTGACGGCTATCCGATGGGCAAAGGATTTATCAATACCAATTCAAAAATCCGCATCCGTATGCTGACAAGACATGTGGACCAGGAGATCGACCGCACATTTTTACAGATGCGCGTGAAAAATGCCTGGGAATACCGCAAAACGACGGTCGATACATCATCCTGCCGTGTGATCTTCGGGGAAGCAGACTTTTTGCCGGGACTTGTCGTTGACAAATATGAGGATGTGCTCGTGGTGGAATGTTTAGCACTTGGCATGGAGCAGTTTAAGGAGACGATCGTTTCTTTATTAAAGGAAGAACTTGCAAAAGACGGCATCAAAGTGCGCGGCGTCTACGAGAGAAGCGACGCTAGTGAGCGCACCAAAGAAGGACTTCCAAAGGTAAAAGGATTTATCGGGGAAGAATTTGACACCAATGTTGAGATCAAGGAAAACGGAGTCCGTTATCTTGTCGATGTCGTAAACGGACAGAAAACCGGATTTTTCTTAGACCAGAAGTATAATCGTCTTGCGATGCAGCGGATCTGTAAAGGGAAAAAGGTGTTAGACTGCTTTACCCATATGGGAACATTCGCCTTAAACGCCGGAATTGCAGGGGCAGCGGATGTCACAGGTCTTGACATTTCCGAGTATGCCGTGCAGCAGGCAAACGAAAATGCGCGCAGAAACGGACTGGAGGATACCGTTCATTTCCGCTGTGCAAACGTGCTCGATGAACTGCCGAAACTGGCGCAGAGCGGCGAACAGTATGATGTTGTTATCTTAGATCCGCCGGCATTTACCAAGTCGCGCCAGGCAACGAAAAACGCGATCAAAGGTTACCGTGAGATCAACATGAAAGGCTTAAAACTGGTAAAAGACGGCGGCTATCTTGCAACCTGTTCCTGCTCCCATTTCATGACACAGGAACTTTTGGCAAAGACAGTCAAAGAGGCGGCAAAGGCAGCACACAAGAGACTCCGCCAGGTGGAATTCAGAACACAGGCGCCGGATCATCCGATTCTCTGGGCAAATTCTGCGAATGTGCCGGAGAGTTATTATTTGAAGTTCTATATCTTTCAGGTTGTAGACGAACGCTAGGCGTTCGTCATGAGAAGTAAGGACTGGGAAGCGGTGGAAATGCTTGATTGATAAGTGATGGAAGGCATTTGACGTTGACAGAGAAAACCTCGTAAAGTATTGCAAAATATCACAAAATCGTGATTCATAGTGGTAAGAAAAGTGGTAAGTCTGAGTGGTAAGCACCTGAATAGAAAAGTGATAAAGAAATTGCCAGGGCAATGTACAACCCCGGAAGTCAGATTAAAATCTGACATTCGGATGCTGATGCATGATCCTGGCAATTTTGTGATTACTTAAAATCACAGGTTTGTTTGTGGTGCATGCTATTTGTTTTAAAGGTAGGAAACCAGCTCATCCATGCCAATGCGCATATCTTTATGACGCTCTGCGGATGCATCCAGTTCATCACTGTATCCGAGAGCTAAGATATTGACCGGTTCTAAGTTTTCCGGAAGGTTCAGTTCTTCTTTTAATATGTCTGGGTTAAAGTAGCAAATCCAGACACTGCCAAGACCAAGCTCGGTTGCCTCAAGCATCATATGGTCGGTCAGGATCGAGGCATCGATGTCGGTTGTGATCTTGCCGTCAAACGGACGCTTCCAGGCTTTTGTCTTATTGGCACAGACGACAATGGCAGCCGGTGCCTGATAAATATTTGCTGCCTTTCCGACTTTTTCCAGTCCTTCTTTGCTTTTTACGACTATAAGGCGTACCGGCTGCATGTTCGCGGCGGTCGGTGCTACGTGGGCAGCCTCTAAGATTTTATCCAGTTTTTCCTGTTCAATTTCTTTTCCTGTGTACTTTCGTACAGAATGTCTCTTTTTTGCAATCTCTAATAATTCCATGATAATCTCCATTCTTGAGCTGTTTTTTGCGCATCTTGAGTTTGTGTGTAAGCACGGATCTTGCGTGTGAAAAATCTTATTTTTCACGTTAATCCTCCATGCTTGAGCTGATTTTTGCACATAATTGAATTTCATGCGGTTTCGCTGGGATAATCCTGTTTATTTCGGATTCTATCTTGTGTTTCTGAACGTTCATGTCTATAATTATATGGAAATGCAGAATATAAGCAAGTATGCACTTTTTTGATATATACTTCCGAAAAAGTAAGTAAGGAGAAACAGATCTATGAATAAGGAATTTAACTGTCCGGTGGAGGCGACGATCTCCCTGATCGGCGGCAAATACAAGTCGGTCATTTTGTTTCATCTGATGGGAAAAACGCTCCGCTACAGTGAACTTCATAAAAAGATACCGAAAGCCACCGATAAAATGCTCGCACAGCAACTTCGGGAACTGGAAAAAGATGGACTTATCAAAAGAACCGTCTATCCGGTTGTCCCGCCCAAAACAGAGTACAACCTGACGGAGTTTGGAGAGAGCCTGTCACCGATCCTAAATGCCATGTGTAACTGGGGAGAGTCCTATCTGAACATTGCGAGTCAGTGTGTGGAAGAGTCGTGAGGCGGAAAGGTTTGAGGGACAAGTGAAAAGCAGGAATACTGTGTCTTGGTGCAGAGCGAGGAACAGAGCACGATGAGAGATTGAGGATTGTGCGCAGGATTTGTGCTTGTGCGTAAACATGAGGTGTCAATGAAAGTGTTGTTTTTATTGAAAAGAATGGAGGATTGAAATGGCAGATAAAAATGCAATGAAAAATAAAAGTGCAATGAGGAACAAAAGTAAAGTTAAAAATAAAGACATAGCGAAAAATAAAGCTGCAGGCAAGAAAAAGTATGCAGTTGATAAAACAATGAAGCAGGAGGCAGAAAAACGAACCGCCGGAAAAATGGGAAAGAAAAAATAATGCGGTTGATAAAACAGTGAAGCAGGAAGCAGAAAAGCGAACCATCGGAAAAATGGAAAAGAAGTATGCAGTGACTAAAGCATTTACAGAAAAAACGGATCTGGAAAATCGGTAAAAGAGAAAAAAGTATCAGGAAAAAACACGTCGGAAAAAATGATCACGAAGAAGCAGAATGCAGACATGTGCCAGTATGCAAAAAAATGCGGTGGCTGCGATTACCAGGGACTTTCCTACGAAAAACAGCTCAAAGAAAAGCAGGAATATGTTAGAAAAAATGTCGGAGAATTCTGCAAAGTACTGCCGATCATCGGGATGGAACATCCCTATCATTACCGCAACAAAGTGCATGCGGTATTTGACATTGCAAAAGGCGGATCTGTCATTTCAGGCGTATACAAGGCAGGGACACATGATGTTGTAAACATTGATTCCTGCCAGATCGAAGATGAGACGGCAGATGCGATCATCCACGATATCCGGGGACTTTTACGTTCCTTTAAAATCAAGACTTATGATGAGGATACCGGATATGGTCTGCTGCGTCATGTACTGGTGCGTCGCGGTTTTCACAGCGGAGAAGTGATGGTAGTATTAGTGCTTGGCTCCCCGATCCTTCCGTCAAAAAATAACTTTGTCAAGGCACTGCGTAAACTTCACCCGGAGATCACAACGGTCGTTCTTAATGTCAATGACAAAAAGACCAGTATGGTTTTAGGAGAAAAAGAGACAGTTATTTACGGAAAAGGCTATATTGAGGACACACTCTGTGGCTGTACTTTCCGCATTTCCCCCAAATCATTTTATCAGGTGAATCCGGTACAGACTGAAATCCTTTATACGAAGGCGATCGAGTATGCCGGACTGACAGGAAAAGAGAGGATTGTGGATGCTTACTGTGGCATCGGAACGATCGGTCTTATCGCAGCGTCGAAGGCAAAAGAGGTCATCAGTGTGGAGTTAAACCGTGATGCAGTCAGGGATGCCGTAACCAACGCAAAACGCAATGACATCAAAAATGTCCAGTTTTACAATGCCGATGCAGGACAGTTTATGGTGGAGATGGCGGAATACCGTGCCGATCAGAAAAAAAATCAGGTGCCGGATGCCACAAAATCGGGAAAAAAGGCAACACCGGATGGCAATGTGGATGTCGTATTCATGGACCCGCCAAGAGCAGGAAGTGACGAGGCGTTTTTATCTTCGGTCATCCGGCTTGCTCCGAAGCGCGTAGTGTATATTTCATGTAACCCGGAGACACTTGCAAGGGATTTAAAGTATCTGACGAAACATGGGTATCAGGCAAAGGAGTGCCAGCCGGTGGATCTTTTTCCGTGGACGAAACATGTTGAGACGGTTGTTTTACTTTCCAAGGAAATGGTCGATAGTAGAAAAGTGAAGGTTGACTTCTCTTTAGAGAATATGGATTTATCAGAGTTCAAAGGAAAGGCAACGTATGAGCAGATAAAGGCTTATGTGTTGGAACAGACTGGACTTAAGGTTTCTTCACTGTATATTGCACAGATTAAGAAGAAATGCGGACTGGATGTGGGAGAGAATTTTAATCTGTCTAAGTCAGAGAATGCGAGACAGCCACAATGTACACCGGAGAAGGAAGAAGCAATCATGCAGGCGTTTAAGCATTTTGGAATGATTTGATTGTGGATAAATGGACATTGTGTGTCTATATTACTGATAGGAAGCGTAAAAAGGACATTCCTTAACCGTAATTATTACAGGTCAAGGGATGCCTTTTTTGGTTGTCTTGGAGTGTCCAAAGGACAATGTAATGAAACTGAGAATATTATTAAGACTTATATAAATAATATCTATCTTATCTAATCATGAGATGTGAACAGGAAAAATGAAGGTTTGCGATATATTGTATATTGATTTTTCATAACGCTTAGATTGAGATTTCTGTTGAATTATGATATTCTTATACATAGTTTTTTATAAAAACACATAGAAAGTCAGGGCACAAAACTATGGCAAAAAAAGAAGCGAATTTTGATTTATATATACATGATTTGTTAGTTGAAGCTGGCATTCAGGCAGACACACAAGGCAGTAATATTGTTCCTATTAATGAAGCACTGAAAACAGCGTCAAAGCATCAGACAGGCAAGGCAGGTTTTCCAGAATATACGGCGGTTGTAGATGATTTTGTTCTTGTTATGGAAGATAAAGCAGACCGTGCGAACCTCTGCTTAAAAGAAAAAGATGGCACTATTTCTATGACCGTACAGGCAACGACTGATTATGCCGTCAATGGTGCTTTGCACTATGCACAGCACATCTTGCAGAAAACCACTTATAAAAAAGTTTTTGCGTTCGGTAATGCGGGGGATAGTAAGCACCACATTTTACAGCCGCTTTTTGTAGATAAGAACGGCTACAAATGGCTACCAGAAGTCCAGACATTTGAAAACTTTTCAGAAGCACATATTATAGAATATTACAAGCGGCTTGTACTTGAAGAGACACCGCCGGAAGATATTGAACTTGCTGATATTTTAAAAAAGGCAAAGGAACTACACGAATATCTACGGAATTATGGTGGACTCGGGGAAGATGAAAAACCACTTGTCGTATCTGCTATACTTCTTGCACTACGCGAAAAAGAATACGGATTTAATCTGAATCAGTTAACGGGTGACACATTGGAAAGCAATACTGACGGCGCTATTCTGTACCAGTATCTTGAAAAGAATCTGCAACGCGCAAAAGTTGCCCCGGAAGTAAAAAAACAGCGTGTGCTGAATCAATTTACACTGATAAAGGACAGACCGCAATTAAACACAAAGCGTCAAGATTTGGGCGATAAAACACCTCTGAAATATTTTGCAGAGTATATCAACAACAATATTTTTCAGGCGATTATATCAAATGGGCGTGAAGATTATCTAGGACGTTTTTATGGAGAATTTGTTTCTTATTCAGGCGGTGACGGTCAGGCTTTGGGCGTTGTGCTTACACCTCGGCATATTACGGAATTATTTTGTGAATTAGTGGATTTGAAACCTACTGATATTATATTCGACCCATGCTGCGGCACAGGTGGATTTTTGATTTCCGGAATGCACAAAATGTTGCGTGCTACAAAGAACGATACAGAACGCAAACACATTAAACAGCAACAAATTCACGGAATTGAAATTCGTGATGATATGTTTTCAATCGCTACAACGAATATGATTCTGCGTGGTGATGGCCAAAGTAACTTGATTTGTGAAGATTTTCTGGCACAAGACCCTGGCGAATTACAGTTAAAGGGTGGCGGCATTACGGTGGGCTTTATGAATCCACCGTATTCACAGGCAAAAGGCAAGGATACTGCAAACCTTTCAGAACTGTGTTTTATCCGTCATTTACTTAATTCAATCACAACAGGCGGACGGGCCGCCGTGATTGTGCCTGTGTCCGCTATGATTGGAAAGACAAAAGAGGATAAAGCGGTCAAACAGGATATTTTGAAAAAACATACCTTAGAGGGTGTTATTAGTCTGAACAAAGATACATTTTATCGAGTCGGTACTGTTCCCTGTATTGCTGTCTTCACAGCAGGCGAACCGCATCCAGCAGATAAAATTGCAAAGTTTATCAATTTTGAAGATGATGGGTTTGAAGTCAAAAAGCATTTGGGGCTTGTGGAAACCGAACGTGCAAAGGATAAACGGCAGTATCTTCTTGACTGCTGGCGTGGTAAGGTTGTAGATTTCCCATCAAGTTTCATGGTAGAAACAACTGTTGAAGATACAGACGAATGGTTGCATTCATTTTATTACTATAACGACGAAATTCCAACAGAAGAGGACTTTATGAACAGTATTGCCGATTATCTGACATTTGAGTTTAATATGGTTACGCACGGAAAAGGATATCTGTTCGGGCAGAAAGGCGGTGACGGCAATGCTTGATTTGCATGATAGAGAATGGAAAGAGTTTAGAATATGTGATATTTTTATTATCAAAGCGGGCAAGCGCCTGACTAAAAGTGATATGGCAAGCGGGAATAAACCTTTCATCGGTGCAACAGATAATAACAACGGTATTACTGAGTTTGTGTCTAATACGAATATTTCTGAGGACTGTAATGTTTTAGGCGTAAATTATAATGGGAGCGTTGTCGAGAATTTTTATCACCCATATACTTGCATTTTTTCCGATGATGTCAAGCGTTTTCAAACAAAGCAAGTTCAAGGAAATAAATATATCTATTTATTTATGAAAACTGTTATATTACAGCAGAAATGCAAATATGCTTATGGCTATAAGTTTAATGAGAAACGAATGCAGAAGCAATCTTTGTTGCTACCTGTTGATGAATCCGGCAATCCTGATTATGCTTTATGGAACAGTACATTAAGGAACGGGAACAGCAAATTATACAAAAATATATTAAATATATTGGCAATAATATACAAATCGGGGGGGTATAACACCCCTTAATCAAAAGAAGTGGAAAGAATTTTACCTTAGTGATATTTTTACAGATATACAGCGTGGTAAACGCTTGAAAACTGCTGACCATATACAAGGTAATATTCCTTATGTATCATCATCTGCGGTTAATAACGGTGTTGACGCATTGATAGGTAATACAGCGAAAATAAGAAAATTTGCAGATTGTCTTACATTGGCTAATAGTGGAAGTGTTGGAAAACCTTTTATCATAAATATGAATTTATCGCAAGTGACCATGTAACGGCATTAAAATCTGACAGACTAAATGAGTATAGTTATTTATTCGTGGCTACGATAGTGCAACGGCTTGAAAATAAATATAGTTTCAACCGTGAAATAAATGATATGCGAATAAATAAAGAAAAAATTGTACTTCCTATTGATGAATTTGACAAACCAGATTATGCTTTTATGGAACAATATGTCAAACAACAGATTGCAACATTAAAATTACAATACCTGCAGGAAAAAATGTCAGTCACTAATTGACTATCATTTCTTTAGTAGTATAGGTTCGATTTTTGGTACAAAGCCACAGAAAATAATCCTCTGTGGCTTGTTTTATAAGGAAAAAAGTGAGTTTATAATTTCGGATTCCTTCGTCTCAGCTTCCGATGTTCTTTTGCCGGCTTAGAACGGGAAAATATTTCTTTTAATGTCTGCTTTTCTTCCACAGAAAGCTGAGTGACTTTCATCTCCAGATTTTTGCAGAAAAGAAGCAAAAGACCATTTATATAAGCATCATTTGATGGCTCTGTATCGTCATCTATGGTAGGAGGTATTTGAGTTACAAAGTCATCAATGATACTTTTGACCATGCTTTGATAGTCAATGTCGCTGGCGGTATTGCTATCTTTCATATGAGTATTTCGTAGGTCAGCGACAATCGGTTTTAGGTCTGCTGACAGATATTCATATAATATTGCTCTGACTCAATGTGTGAATTATCAAATACATTTGCAAATGTATCGGTGGAATCGGCACCAAGCTCTGTTAATTTGCATCTCATCACATCAAGAAAAGCATTCGCTATCTGGATTCCCTTATCGTTAAACCCATCAATATAGATTTCCAGGTCAGTCATGAATTTTTTAAAATTTTCATGTGTGAGTAATTCAGATAATAATCGAGGGTTATATTTTTTATCAGTCAGTATTTGTATGGCATCGTCATTTAGGCGCAGATCAGATACTGACTGATTTTTATGTTTCCGTAATTCTGTCCTGCAAAGAAGGTAATCTGTGCTTACGTTGTAAAATTAGCAAGCGTTATAAGATTGCTGAGTGACATATCTATATTTTCATCTTTTTCATAATTGCCAAGCGTGGAGCTGGGAATACCGGTTGCATCGGATAACTCCTGTAACGACATTCTTTTTTCTGAGACTCTCAAATCTTTCAGTCTTTCTGGTATGGTAAGTTTTGTATGCATAGTATCTTCCTCGTTTTTAAAGATACAGATAGATTACCATGATATTGCCATGAGATAAAGAGAAATTCTTTTCCTGTCTTGTCCCGGATGTTGGAAAAACTGATAAAAACAAAATTTTTCCAGCATCTTGGATATACCGAATCGGCATAGAAAATCTGAGAAAATAATTTCATAAATCGGGAATGGAAGGAGTGAAAAATTTATGAAATGTTGGAAATACATCAGTATGACAAAGCCGATAGGCGTAGCTCCGTGAAAATTTAATTTCACGGTTTCAGGGGATTGGGAGATTGTCCCAACAAGCTAAAAATGCATTTTGTGTGTACAAATGCACTGCTTGCCAAGTAGTGAAATTAGGAATGAAAGAGAGGATAAGACAATGGAAAATGTAACTTTTGATTATAAGTTTTACAGGATACCTAAGAGATTTTTTAAGGAAGACATGTTCAGAGACATGACGAATGCGGCAAAGGTATTATATGGAATACTTCTGGATCGCAAGTGCCTGTCAGACTCCAATGGAGACGCATGGCGTGATGAATACGGACTTACCTATATCATTTTCACAATCGAAGAAATTATGAACCTGATGAATTTGGGAAACAAGAAGGTTAACAAAATGTTGAAGGAGTTGGAGGCGCATGGTTTGATTTACCGAAGACACCAGGGCTTGGGAAGACCGAATAAGATTTATGTTTATGATTTACTCAAAGCAGATAATTCAAATTGGCTACCAAAACATATTATGTTCGGAAAGGGGAGCAGCAATGAGAAAGAAGTATTATGAAGATGCAAAAGAGAATGCAGCCTTTGAAAGATGTGCAGATGTAATAACATCCCTGATTCTAAAATATGGAACGGCTTTAAAACGAAAATGGAATCTGAACGAGTGGATTAGGAATATTCAGGCAGAAAGTCTATGGAAAGACATAGCTTGCAAAAGATATCAGCGGTATTTTATTTGCATGAAGAATATGAAAAGTGTTCCTACATGACAAAATCAAATTGACTAACACTGATTAGCAATATATAATATAGACAAAACGAAAATGGCATGAACGGAGGAATAAAGAAGTGGAGAAGGTTATAACACTTGAGGAAGCATTAAAAAGAATTGAAGAATTAGAAAATGAAAACGCCGAGTTACGCGAAGAATTGGAATTTTATAAAAATCGTAAATTAAGCGGAAGGCAGAAGCATAATGCAAAATGGATGGCTATTTACAATGATTTTGTTGCCGGTTATGAAAGTGGAATGACTATGGTAGAGATTGCAAAGCGTAATAATGTCAGTGAGCGGACGATTTACAGGTATAAAGCGTATTATGACAAGATAAAGGAATCTGTGAGTAATACTACAGAGTAAAAGATGATACGTATAGGATTCATAATGAGTAAGGTTTGCAGTGCAAAATATGTACCGCAAGATAAACGGAGGGTTTTATGGCGGAAGATAAGAAAGAAGAAATCAAGATAATTGAGATTAATGAGGAATACATGAAGGACAGACTTTATGTATTTAGAGGCAGAAAAGTAATGCTCGATACAGATTTGGCAGAGATATACGGGTATGAGACAAAGAATTTTAAGAGACAGGTCAAGAATAATATTGCAAAGTTTGAAGGCGATGATTTTATGTTTGAATTAAATGATGAAGAAGTTGAAGAACTTTCAAGGTGCAAAAATTTCACCTTGAAGGCGAGTAGAGGGTCAAACATAAAATATAAACCTTATGTTTTTACGGAGCAGGGAGTATATATGCTTATGACTGTTTTGCGAGGAGAACTTGCTATTCAACAAAGCAGAGCACTTGTGAAAACATTCAAAAGAATGAAAGATTACATATTAGAAAATCGTGATTTAATCGGTCAGAGAGAATTACTTCAGTTAAGTATGGAGACTGCAAATAACAGAATTGAAATCAGCAAAATCAATTCTGATATGATATCTCTTGAAAAACAGATTTCTGATGTTGCAGAAGGCTTGAAGGATGTAGTGACGAAATCTGAACTTGCGGATATGATGAACAGTTTTATTTCAGATGATGATGAAAAATGGCTTATGTTTAATGCAAAATTTAGTAGTGCGGATGAGGTTTACGAGTCTATTTACAGGCAGGCAAAGTCATCAATATATGTGGTAGATAATTACATTGGTTTAAGAACGCTGGTACATCTTAAGAATTCTCCGACAGGAGTAAATATTATTTTATTTAGCGATAATGTTGGGAATAATAAACTTCACAACATAGAATATACGGATTTCCGTAAGGAATATCCAACTGTAAAACTGTCAATGAAGAAGACTGGTGGCATATTCCATGATCGATTTATCGTGCTGGATTATGGAACGGCGGATGAGAGAGTCTTTCTGTGGTGGTGCTTCTTCCAAGGATGCCGGGGCTAGAATAACAAGCATCGTTGAGGATTACGGAATAGCCAAATACAACTCTGTTATTGTAGGATTATTGAAAAATTCGCCATTAGTATTACCGAAATAGGAGTGTGAGATTATTGAAGAAGAAACAAGATGTTACATATATACTCGTGTATCTACGGCTATTCAGGTTGATGGCTATAGCCTTGATGCACAGAAGGACAAGCTTAGAAAATATGCAGAATTTCAGGATATGGAGATTGTTGGAGAATATTCTGATGAAGGACATTCCGGTAAGAATATAAAAGGTCGTCAGAAATTTATGCGGATGTTGAATGATATTGAAGATGGCAAGGACGGAGTTGATTTCGTCCTTGTATTCAAATTGTCACGATTTGGCAGAAATGCAGCGGATGTGCTCAGCTCTTTACAACTTATGCAGGATTATGGTGTCAATCTTATCTGTGTAGAGGATGGAATTGACAGCTCAAAAGAAGCCGGTAAACTGCTTATATCTATTATTGCTGCTGTAGCAGAGATGGAACGTGAGAACATAAGAGTACAGACAATGGCAGGACGTGAGCAAAAAGCCAGAGAAGGAAAATGGAACGGTGGATTTGCACCTTATGGATATAAGCTGGAAAATGGAGAACTTGTCATTGCAAAGGATGAAGTGGAAATTATTCAAATGATTTTTGATCGGTATATTCATACCAATGATGGAATCAATGGCGTTGCCAATTATTTGAATAATCATGGTTATACAAAGAAATTACGTCAAAACGGAACAATCCCTGGTTTCTCATCAAGTTTTATCAAAAAGATTATTGATAACCCGGTGTATATGGGGAAGATAGCATACGGACGCAGGCGCACCGAAAAGAAAACAGGAACCCGTAATGAAACACATGTAGTGGAACAATCGGAGTTCCCTGTATATGAGGGAATCCATGAAGCAATTATTTCTGAGGAGGACTGGAATCTTGCACAGGAGAAACGCTCTAAAAATAATTACAGAAGAGAAAAGATTCATGATCCGGAGCATGCACATATTTTGTCAGGAATATTGAAATGTCCATGTTGTGGAAAAGGAATGTATGGTAACATTGCAAAAGCAGGTCGGAAAGATAAGAAAACCAGATATTACTACTATTGCAAGAATACAGTAAATGCCACAGGACATAAATGTACTTTTCGATGTAACATTGAACAGTCTCAAATTGATGATGTGCTTGCAAAATTGATTACGGCAATGACTAGGGAAGGAAAATTCAAGGATGCCATTCAAGACAGAATCGGGGCAACAGTTGATACTTCTGATCTGGAAAAGCAGTTATCTGTATTAAACGCAAATCTCCATCAGGCAGAGATAATTAAAACACGTCTTGAACAGCAGATGGATAATCTGGATGTTACAGATATTCATGTTACGATAAAAAAATTTCAGATTTACAGAGACGATTAGATACCCAATATGATAAAATAGATGAAGTGGAAGAGGCAATCGCAGATTTGAAGTCTCAGGTATATGAACTTAAGAAAAATCAGATTGATGCGGACAGCATATACGGCTTTTTGAATGCATTTAATGAATTATATGCAGAATGTACGGATGCTGAAAAGAAACAGTTTATGCAGGCATTTATTGAGCGTATTGATATATTTCCAGAAAGACGAGAAGATGGTAATTGGATTAGGAATATCAAGTTTCAATTTCCAGTACCGATTCTTAGAGATGGCAAGGAAGTAGTTCGAGTTGATGGTATTTCTTTGGATAAAGAGCAGTCTGATGAGCATACTGTTACCTTGGAAAAGTTTCCGACACTTGAGACGGTTGTTCTTTTGTCCCAACAAAAACCAGATGACACGATAGAGATAGACTTAGACCTGGACGAGCTGGATGCCACCAGTGCCGAGTTGAAAGCAACCTATCAGGAAATCAAAGATTATGTGCTGAAAGAATTTGGCTTGAAGGTTTCAAGTTTATATATTTCTCAGGTAAAACGCAAATGTGGAATTGAAGTGGGAGAAAACTATAATCTTCCAAAATCAGAAAATGCAAGAGTTCCACAATGCCCGAAAGAGAAGGAAGAAGCTATCAAGGCTGCCCTGAAATATTTTGCGATGATCTAAGGACATCGCTGATTTCAAGGAGGAATAACACATGAAAAGCACATTTGAAAAAATGGGTGGAACCTACACACTTGGCGCAGACGGAATTTACTATCCGAATCTTGTCAGTACAGATGAAGAACCGCATTA
>ENA-OQDM01000824-OQDM01000824.1-human-gut-metagenome-genome-assembly--contig:-NODE-824-length-15056-cov-1.160828_pt1 | contig 15056 bp, 15 predicted proteins | sample MGYA00242772_ERZ504605 | MGnify/ENA primary metagenome ERZ504605 (study PRJEB26092, sample SAMD00036348) | human gut metagenome | host: Homo sapiens | study: EMG produced TPA metagenomics assembly of... | reverse complement strand
CGGTACAAGATCGCTTTGCAGTGAGTTGGAATCTTGCTTTTGATTTCTACAAGGAAGAGATGGTTACCGAAGAAGAGGTGGACGGATTGTACGGCCGTACGGTGGATGCCCTTGAAGACCTTGAGCTGCGCAATATGTTGCGGCAGGAGGAAGACCCGATGGATGCGGTGCTGAAAATCAATTCCGGTGCCGGAGGTACGGAAAGTCAGGATTGGGCGTCGATGCTGATGCGCATGTACATGCGTTGGGCTGAATCCCATGGTTATAAATGCACCGTCAGCAATTATCAGGACGGTGATGAGGCCGGAATCAAGACGGTGACCATGCAAATCGAGGGCGAGTTTGCCTACGGCTATCTGAAATCGGAGAATGGCGTACACCGTCTGGTGCGTGTGTCGCCTTACAATGCGCAGGGCAAGCGTATGACTTCGTTTGCATCGGTGTTCGTGACGCCTTTGGTGGACGATTCCATCGAAGTGTATGTGGATCCTTCCCGTGTGTCATGGGACTTGTTCCGTTCCGGAGGTGCCGGCGGACAGAACGTCAACAAGGTGGAGACCGGCGTGCGCTTGCGCTACCAATATAAAGACCCCGATACGGGCGAGGAAGAAGAAATCCTCATCGAAAACACGGAAAGCCGCAAGCAATTGGAGAACCGCGAGAATGCCATGCGCCTTTTGAAGTCGCAACTCTACGACCGTGCCTTGCAGAAACGTAAGGCCAAACAGGCTGAAATCGAGGCCGGAAAGAAGAAAATCGAGTGGGGAAGCCAGATTCGCAGTTATGTGTTCGACGACCGCCGTGTGAAAGACCACCGCACCAACTTCCAGACATCGGACGTGAACGGAGTGATGGATGGGAAATTGGATGGCTTCATCAAGTCCTATCTGATGGAGTTTGCCGGAGGAGAATGAGTTTTACCTTTAAAACGATACGACTATGAGTGTGAAAAAACAAATGAGACGTGCCGCTCGTGCCGCCCGTGAAGAGAAGAAGCAGAAACGCGCAATGGGAGCTTTGATCGGTGCCTTGGCGGTACTGATTGTCTTGGGTATCATTGCTTTTGCCATCATGGGGAATGAGTTTTGAAATAGAACGTAAGTTTCTGGTCACGGGCGACTTCAAGTCGCAGGCATACAGTAGCAGTCGTATCCGGCAGGGCTATATTTCTACGGTGGGGAAGGCTACGGTACGTGTCCGTATTCGCGACGACAAGGGGTATCTCACGATAAAAGGTCGTTCGAATGAAGCGGGTATCTCGCGTTATGAATTCGAGACGGAAGTACCCTTGCAGGACGCGGAAGACCTGATGAGGTTGTGCGAACCGGGGGTAATAGACAAGACGCGTTATCTTGTGCGGTCGGGGCGGCACGTGTTCGAGGTCGACGAGTTCTATGGCGACAACGAAGGGCTGATTATGGCCGAGGTGGAACTTTCCGACGAACAAGAAGCTTTTGAAAAGCCCGATTTCATCGGACGGGAAGTAACAGGTGACCGCCGTTACTACAATTCCCACCTTCGTACCTATCCGTATAAACTTTGGCGGGAAGGATAGGGGCACGGAAGAAAGGATGTCGATATAATCCAAATCTTGGGCGGATTAATACCATTTCGCCGGATTTGGATTTAGTAATTTTGCGTTTGTATAAAACAAACGAATATGTGGAAGCTTTTTAAACGTGAGGTGCATCATGCCTGCAAGGCAGTCGTTGGTTGTGGTTTGTTGTGCGGCATGGTGGGGGTAAGTCCTGCTTTAGCCCAGGAAGTATGGCAGGATTCTTTGCGGTCGTCCCGGGGAGTGAGTTTGACCATGCCCTATTCGGATATGGCTTTGTCGGCACGGTTTATCGGTCCGGCCGTGTCGGATAAAGATTGGTATATCTGGTGCTTCTCGCCGATTTGGGGAAAGGACGGAAAAGTGCATGCCTTCTGTAGCCGGTGGCCTGCCGCAGAGGGAATGGAAGGATGGACGGGCGCAAATGCGGAAATCGCACATTACGTGGCCGACAGGCCGGAAGGGCCGTTCCGTTATGTGGCTACGGTCATGAAGACTTCCATGTTTCCCGATCCGGCTACCATGTCTGCGCCGCACAATCCCCGGTTGGAATATGTGGACGGGAAATACGTTTTACTTTACATCTGCCAGAATCCTTCGAAAGAAGGGACGAAGCAACGTGTGGGGATGATGGTGGCCGATAACTTGGAGGGGCCGTGGCGTTTCGCCGGTGACCGTGGCGGTATCATGGTGGAAGCTTCGGACGACCCCGGGCATTGGACGTATCAGGCAGCCATCGGGGCTGACAACCCTGCTTTTCTGAAGATAGAAGGTAAGTACTACATTTATTATAAATGCGGTACGCCGGAACACATGAAAGCCAAGTACGGGTATGCCGTGTCGGACAAATTGGAGGGGCCGTACGAGATGTGCGACGCGCCCATTACGGACAATGTGTCTTATTTGGAGGATGCTCAGGCGTTCAGTGTGGACGGAAAGTATTATCTGCTGACGACCGATATCTGGGAGGAAACTCCGGAGGCTGGGGCTATCTCATCCTTTGGGAATCTGAAGACGGGAAAAGCTTCCGGCGGGCTGATGCCCAAATAGCCATGGGGACGGTTTTCGACTATTGGAAAACTCCGGCCGACCGTGAAGAACTGATGAAGACACCCGGCCTTTTCGTCCGTTGTGCGTCGGGAAAGCTGGAGCGTCCTGCCGTATTGATGAAGAAAGGCAAACCCGCATATTTATACGGGGTGGCAGACGTGAATGTGAATGGAGGAAAAGTGTCCGAACCTTACGTATTCAGCGTGAAATGGAAAGTGTCCAAGCGCAAATCCGGGCGTTGAACCTTTGGGTACGGGTTATATGGTTACGGCCATCGGTTTCTTTTTACCGATGGCCTTTTTCCGGAGTGCGCGGGTGACGAAACATCCGAGGGCGATGCCGAACAATGCACCTATGGCATTGGCGGCCAAGTCGAGCCAATCGCCGCTCCGGTTGGTGGTGCAATAGGCTTGTGCCAATTCGATGAGTCCGCTCATGGCTACGGGGCCTATGTAAAGGGCAAGGGCACGTGTCACGGAGGTAGAAGCCTTCCGCACACGCCAGTCTTCCATCCATAAGACAAATACCAACGAACCATACATCAGCAAGTGCGCCCACTTGTCGATGAAACGAACGTTGGCCAGTTCTATCTTGGGCGGGGTGAATAACGAAAGATACCAAATCACGAGAATAAGGATAACGGTTATCGGATGGCTTTTTATCCATTTTGTCAGTTCGTGCGTCATATAAATAACATTTTATCTGCAAAAATAATTCTTTTTTCGTATTTTTGTCGGCATTACGGGTCTAATATTTAAGAAAGGGCTTATGTCGGCAAATGAAAGAGTGAATTTTGGAAGTAAGATCGGGATTATATTGGCTTCGGCCGGGTCGGCTGTCGGATTGGGAAACATTTGGCGTTTTCCTTGCGAAGTGGGCGAGAACGGCGGGGCTGCTTTTATTTTGGTTTATATCCTGTGTGTGATGTTTCTGGGCATACCGGTGATGGTTTCCGAGTTTCTTATCGGTCGCCGTTCGCGGGCCAATACGGGAGGAGCATACGAAGTGCTGGCACCGGGCACACATTGGAAATGGGTCGGTATGATGGGAGTGACGGCTGCTTTTCTTATCTTGGGATATTACGGCGTAGTGGCCGGATGGACGTTGGAGTATATGGTCGCTTCGGCCACGGGGAGCTTTTCAGGGAACAAGGACTATACGCTTTTCTTCAATGACTTTGTCAGCAACCCGTGGAAGCCTGTGCTCTATATGGCGGCTTTCATCCTGTTGACGCATGTCGTTATCGTCCGGGGCGTGAAAGACGGCATAGAGAAGTTCTCCAAAGTCATGATGCCGTTGCTGCTGCTGATTATTTGTGTCTTGGTGGTTTGTTCCTTCTCCATGCCTGGTTCGTCCGAGGGGTTGGCTTTCCTGTTGCGTCCCGATTTCAGCAAGGTGGACGGTAAGGTGGTGCTCGATGCCATGGGGCAGGCTTTCTTTTCCATGAGTGTCGGCATGGGATGTCTTTGTACGTATGCTTCCTATTTTACGCGTGATGCCAATCTGGTAAAGACAGCCGGAAGCGTGGCGTTGATAGACACGTGCGTGGCCGTGCTGGCCGGTTTCATCATTTTCCGGCAGTCTATTCCGTTCCGGGACTGTCGCCCGATGCCGGTCCGGGATTGGTGTTTGTCACTTTGCCCAATGTGTTCCAGTTGGCTTTCAAGAGTGTGCCGTGGGTGGGCTATATCTTCTCGCTCATGTTTTACGTATTGCTGGTGTTGGCAGCGCTGACTTCCACCATTTCTTTGCATGAAGTGGCTACAGCCTATCTGCACGAGCGTTTTAAACTTTCCCGTAAGAAAGCTGCCACCGTGGTGACCTTGGTTTGTATGACTTTGGGGGTATTTTGCGCTTTGTCTTTCGGGCTGTTGAACGGAATCCGTCTTGGAGGAATGACTATTTTTGATCTTTTCGATTTTGTCACAGCCAAGTTGATGCTGCCTTTGGGCGGGATGTTTATTTCTATTTTTACAGGTTGGTATCTTGACCGCAGGATCGTGCGAGAGGAAGTGACGGATTGGGGGAAGCTCCGGATACCGTTTTTCGGTTTCTATATCTTTCTGTTGAAATTTGTGGCTCCGGTGGCCATTGCTTCCATTTTTGTAAACGAACTATTCAAATGACCGGAAAATGAGGCGGACGTGGCGTAATCTCTTCTATTTTTCGAAAGCAGACAGAAGGGCGGTCTTACTGTTGGCGGGCGTATTGATGGGGATTGTGTTATCCACTTCTTTTTTCTTGTGGTTCGACCGCAGGACACCGGCCGAAAGAAGACAGCGGAGACTCGTTGGTTTATGAACGCTTTTTTGCCGGATTGAAACCGGATACCGTGGTAGTCGTACGTAGCGGGCAAACCTACGGACAACCCGTTAAGGCGAAACCGGCTACGTTCTTTTTCGACCCCAATACGGCTGATTCCACCGCTTTGCTCCGTTTGGGCTTGTCGCCATGGCAAGTGCGCAATATTTATAAATACCGGGCACGTGGCGGACGTTACCACCGTCCGGAAGATTTTTCCAAACTTTACGGACTGACAAAAGGAGACTACGAAAGGCTGTTGCCTTATATCCGTATTGCTGATAAGTATAAGTTGATGTCGGACTTGTATCCTCACGGTCTGCCGGGAACAGACACCGTGGAACTCCCTCCCCGGCAAGAGAAATTCCCGGAAGGCATACGGGTGGAACTGAACACGGCCGATACGGCTACATTGAAGAAGATTCCCGGTATCGGTTCTTATTATGCGAGGAGGATTGTGGACTACCGCAACCGTTTGGGTGGCTTTGTGTCTGTGGCTCAACTGAAGGAGATGGGGGAGTTGCCTGAAAACATCGGGAGATGGTTTACGGTATCCCCGGCCGTACATCGTCCGTTGCTGGTCAACCGGATGTCGGTAGAGGTCTTGCGCCGTCATCCCTATTTGAATTTCTATCAGAGCCGGGTGATAGTGGAGCATCGCCGTAAATACGGGCCGATAAAAAAGCTGCAAGCGTTGTCGTTGTACGAGGAGTTTACCCCTTCCGACCTGGAACGCCTGCAGCCTTATGTGAGTTTTGAGGAATGATTCGTCCGCTATGATTTTTCTTTCATGAGTCGTATGGCCTCTACGGGGTGGTCGGTCGTGACAAAATCTACTCCCAGGTCGCGCATTCTTTTCAGGTCTTCTTCTTTGTTCGTCGTCCAGGCATTTACTTTCAGACCGCAGCGATGTGCTTCTTCTACCCATTCGGGATGTTGGTCGAACACCTTGAATTATAGTCTATGCCGGTGAAACCTTTGGCTTTGGCTTCCTGGGGCGAGAGGTCTCCGTTGATGTAGAATATCTCGGAGGCTCCGCCGGTGGCTTTGACTAACTGTTCGCATACGTTCAGACTGAAAGAGATGTATTCCGTTTGTTTTTCCATTCCCATGTCTTTTACCATTTTTACGATGGTTTTCACGGCTTGGTCTTCATGTTCTTTGTTTTTGTTCTTCTTGATTTCAAGAATAAGCTGCAGGTCTTTCAGTTTGCGTCCTTCCTCTAAATAAGCTTGCAAAGTAGGCAACGTCTCCCCGTTTTTGAGTCTGCTGTCTTTGATTTGCTCGTAAGTAGCCCGGGATATGGTTGTCGAACCGATGGTATTGTCATGATTGACAACTACAATGCCGTCGGCAGTCATTTGTACGTCGAATTCTGCCCCGTAGACTTTCGCTTCGGCCGCTTTTCTTAAAGAGGCCAATGAGTTTTGTGCCGAACCTTCGGCTTTCCAATAACCTCGATGGGCGATGACTTGTGTCTGTGCCTGGATGCTTAGTGCGGCGAGGCAAAGACAGGCTGTAGCAATGGTTTTTTGATAGATGTTCATTTTTATCAGGCTTATAGTTCAATTTGTTGTGTGTAGCTTTCATGAAAACGGTTAGTCGCTTTGACCGTGACGGTTCGGGCCGACGTAGAAGGTTGGGCACGGAAAAGATGGCGGGTGTGGTAGCCTTCGGTCTTTTCCGTTTTTCATTGTGATAGAGTCTGATCTTCATCTTCGAATGGCTGCATCGGGCCTTTCGGTTTTCCGTCTTCGAACCATTCTACTTTCCAGTCCGGATCCCAGTCCCAGATATTGGCCACGACTTGTTTCGGTTGGCTTTTGAATTCTCCAGGTTTGTAGATGCGGAATTGATAGTCTGAGGGTTTCCCGGTAGCTTTGTAGTGCCATTTCACGTTTTTGTCGTCTACCTCTACTATAAGGTATCCGTTGGGAGCCCCGCAACGGTTCACGTGTCCGGCCCACCACGCTCCGCAGGAGGCTCCTATGTTGTGCTCGTAGATGTTAGCCGCAGGTTGCGCGTTTTCGTAGAATGAGTATGGCCGGCAAATATATGTACCTGGTAATCTTTGAGAATGTTCAACAGCTCCGATGTATTACTTGTGTTTCCACTGCCCTCTGCCGTTGTATTGGAAGTGGGTGCATGCAGGTTGAGGAACACGAGACTGCCTTTGGGCACATAGCTCAAATCCTTTTTCAACCATGCCAGTTGGGCCGGAGTAAAAGCTTCTTTGTATTTCTTTCCGCCTTGGTAGTCTATGTCTTTCATGGTTACGACATGTACCTGGCCGATGTTGAAAGAGTAATCGGTCGGACCGAATGCTTTGTGGTAATCGGCTTCTCCATAACCCGATTCCGGAACTTCCGTGCGTTCCATATCGGCATACTTAAGGTTGAAATCGTGATTTCCGATGACTTGGAACATTGTCAGCCCCAAGTGGGAAACACTTTCTTTGTATGGTTCCATCAGGTTCATGGCATCCCAGACCAAATCTCCCACGGCCATGCCAATCACTTCTTTCCCTTTGAAAGAATCCACTGTGCGTTTCAGGTCGGGAACGGTTTCTTGCCGGAAACGGTCGAGATGAGCGTCGGTTTTCACTTGAGGGTCGGAAATGGCAATGTATACAAACCGGCGGGTAGGGGTTTCCCGTGGTTCGAGCATGAAATTACAGATGTTTTCTTGTGAATCGGCTTTTTGGAATTGGTAGAACTTGTCAGCAATTCCGTCGGTTTCCGGTAACTTGTAGGCAGATGGGGTTGAGATGTAAACCAACGGTTGGCGTTCTGCATCGCTTTCCATACGGTAATGTCCCATGGCATCGGTCGTAGTGAAATTACGTCCGTCCGTCACGACTACTTGAGCTACAGGTTTTCCTTGGGTGTCGGTGATACGGCCTTTGACGATTCCCGGGGCTGCCGAGGTCTGGGCAGCCATCAGTCCACATAAAACAAACGGAAATAGGATATGTTTATAGTTACGTTTCATGGCTTTTTAATGTTTTCTGAGTTTTACTTTATCGAACAGGGCGATGATGGCTTCCGGTCGGTCGGCCGAGCGCAAAGCTTGCTCTAAGGTTTGGGTGTCTTGTTCGAAGCAGATTACGTTGGCACAGTCCAGGATATGAGCCATGCTGGTGATGGCGGTATCACGGCTGACCTGATGTTTGTTGACGGCTTTCTTATAATATTTATTCACCTTGTTGACGGCTTTATATACCGCCGGTTTGACTATTTCTACCGATGTGTCTGAGAAACCGACGGACATGTCGTATTCGTGAGTATAGTTATGGACGAAAGTGTCCCACTTTTTAGCGATACCCTCTCCGAGGAAGTGGTCGGATTCGAAAACTACTTTTGCTACGGGAATGTCGCCATATACATCGAATACAAACTCCGTGCCTAACGCTTCTTTACTCTCGGTGTTTCTTTTTTCCGGATGGGACGTGGAGACGGTTGTTTCCGTATGGTTCTCCGGACAGGCTTCTACGGGGACTGTTCCTGCGCAGCAGCAAACAGCCATTGCTACAATAATTTTTTTCATATTCTTCTATGTTTTGCTTTACTTCTGCCAAATCAATTTGATGGAAAACTCATCGCCGCCCATGTTTTTCTTGGCTTCCTGATAGTTTGCCATATTGGTACGTTGCACGGCGGCCGGATATTTAAACCTCGAGGCATTTGGTTGTGGCTGATTTGTATGCCTTCTCCTACGGGAAGAACCGGATACCCCGTACGGTTGTATTCGAACCATTGTTGATAGTCGCAGAAATACAAGGCCACGAACTTTTGATTCATGATACGCTCCAAGGAACCGTCGTATCGGGCTTGAGGATTATCGAAATAATCGGCGGGGAGTGTGGCGTTCCACTGTTCCACAGAAGCCTGTACGCCTTTCTTGTAGGCGGTTTCAGCTTCTGTGACGCCGCCGGGGAGGATTCCTTTTTGGAACAATTCTGCCTTGATGAATTCCACTTCTGCGTACGACATCAAGGTAAGGTCCATCGGAGCCTTTGCCATACTTTGGTTGGGGAGGGAAGCTGTTATGGCCGGTAGAGTCAGATAACCACTGGGAAGTCCCACGTAGGCTTTGGTACCGTCTTCCTGTTCCACTTGGGTGGCAAATACCGGCAGGCGCGGGTCATTCCAGGAGTTGAGTAGGTCGATGAAGAATTCAGATAAGTTGACGTATGAAGTGAAATCTTGAGGGCGTGCCATGGGTGCCTCTTCAGGGAATACCCCCGAGATGCCCAACATCGGCAGCATCGTCATTAGATTCGAATACGGGATACGTAGCCGGGTTGTCGTACATTTCCTGTAGTTCGGCTTGTGCGTTAAAACCTTCTGCATCCAAGAGCCGGGTCAAAGTACGCATGCGGAGCGAATTACAGAATTTCTGCCATTTCTTGATGCCTTCTCCGTCGGTAGTACTGTAAAGCATATCTCCGGAAGTGTTGTACACGAGTCCGCTTTCTGTATCAAACAAACTGTTGGCCGTTTTCAGATTGTCGAGGATTTGTCGGTAGACTTGTTCTTGCCGGTCGAACCGGGGAGCAAGAATACCTTGGTCGGCCGAACAGGCTTCCGACATGGGAATGTCACCGAAAGCATCGGCCAATATGCCGTACATCCAGCTTTGCAAGGTGAGGGATACGGCTTCGTAGTTCGGTTCGGGGGAAGCCAGTTGGGCATTGAGCCGTTGGATTTCTTTGGCATTGTTGATCCATTTGTAGTAGGTGTTCCACGTCCCGTCGCCTCGGGAGTCTGTCATGTTCCACCATCCTACTCCGCTTGTGCCGTTATTGCTTACGAGGCATTGCATCAAAGGAAATGTGTAGTCGTAATAGCGGTTCCAGTTATAAGTGCCCATGTCGTAAAGAATCGGGTCGAGCAGAGTGCCGGGATTCACCTTTTCCATACGTGTGGGGTCTGTATTCAGTTCATCGAAATCGGTACATGACGAGCAGGCAAAGCCGCTTAATACCATTCCGAGTGTGATATTTCTTAAAAGATTCGTTCTTTTCATTGTTTTTGTTCTTTAGAAAGTAAGATTGAGGTTGAAGCCGAAAGTTCTTGTAGTAGGCAGTGAGCCTGTTTCTATACCGGATACCATGGAACTGCCGTCTAGGGCTACGGATTCCGGGTCGAAGAGAGGATAGTCGGTGAAACACCACAGATTGCGTCCGTATACGGCTATCGAGGCTTTTGAGAATGGAGATTTTTCCAAGACTTTCTTAGGGAGTTCGTATTCCAATCGGATTTCTCTGATTTTCAAGAAAGAGGCATCGAACGAGTTGGTTTCTACATTGGCTCTCCGGTAATACTCCTTATAAAAATTCTCGATGGTTACCACTTTCGTGTTGGGAGAGAACGTTCCGTCGTCATTCCGTACCACGCCCGGTGCTATCATGTACATTCCGCTTTGAGGCGTGTAGCCGGCGGCGGCAATGCGCGGGTCGCTGGCATCCATATAATACTCCGTACCCGGAAGGCGCCCGTTCAGAGATTGTGTAAGTTTGCCTTGTTCCATCATTTTGTGGAATGACATGCTGTAGATTGTACCGCCTACTTGTCCGTCAAGCAGAATACCTAATTTAAAGCCTTTATAAGAGAACTCATTATACCATCCGGCTTTCCAGTCGGCATAGGCCGTACCTACATATTCGATTTCGTCGGCTTGTTCGGGTAGACCGTTGTCTCCGATAACCACGTTGCCCTCGGGGTCGCGTACCAGTTTGTAGCCCCATAAGTCTCCCGTGGTACCTCCTACACGTCCGATGATAGATGCAGTTCCCACAGTGCTGATGACCTGGTTTTCGTCTGCTCCTTCAGCCAGTGAAAGTATTTTATTGTCATTCTTCGACCATGTGAGCGTCGTGTTCCATCGGAAGTCGCGTGTCAGGACCGGCGTGGCCGTGATTTCCAATTCATATCCCCTGTTACGGACACAGCCGGAATTGATTGTGCCGCGGCTGTATCCTGTGGTCGGGTCGAGAGGAGCATCCAGAATTTGGTTTTTAGTACGATTATAGTAAAACGAGAAGTCTACACCTATTCGATTGTCGAACATACGGAAGTCGAAGCCGGCCTCGTAGTTCGTCGAGATTTCAGGTTTAAAGTCTTGATTGTATAAAGTGGAAGCCACTTCGGCCGACCCCGGAAAATTGCTGTTGTCGTAGTAAGCGGAGGTCTTATAAGGGTCGGTGTCGTTACCGACTTGGGCGAAAGAAGCCCTGAGCTTAAAGAAACTGATGGGGTCGGGCAGAGCAAATAATTCGTTCATGACGGCACTGGCGCTGACCGAAGGATAGAAGAAAGAACGGTGGTTACGGGGAAGGGTAGACGACCAGTCGTTGCGTCCTGTCACATCGAGGAACAGTTTGGACTGCCAGGACAGGTTGGCGGTGAAATAAAGGCTGTTCAAAGCTTTCCGTCGGATGGTATTCACGACATTCGGATTAGAGATTCCGTTAGACAGCTTGTACACACCGGGGGTAATAAGTCCGTTGACGGAAGCCGACAGTAAGTCATAACGTTGTTGCATCATGTTGCCTCCTACGGAAGCATTGAGGTGGAATCCTCCGTCGTATGAATCATGATAGGTCAACAAGGCGTCGCTATTCAATTCGTAGTCGAAAACGTTTTCTTTCTTAAAGAACCCGTTGCGGAATACCACGTCGCTGATGGGGCGATGCTGTTCGCGCTGGTCGGCCGAGAGTTGTATGCCGGAACGTATCATGAAGTCGAACTTACTGCTTAGCTTCAGGTTGGCCGATACGGTAGAGACGACGTTATGTTTTTCCGAAGGATTCTCTGCTTCGTACAGCGTGACAAAGGGATTACCGATGTAGCTACTGTAAGGTTGCAACTGTTCAAGTCCTTCCTGGCCCTTTTTCCACATGGGGCGTAACCAGTCCAGATTCACGTTCGGATTCTGGAAGATGAGGAAGTAAGCAATGGAATTGCTGTTATATCCCAATGCGGGAGTGTTGTTGATTTTACGATAAGTATAGCTCGTTTTGAAGTTGACACGTAAAGCACGCGAGATTTGTTGGGCTGCCGATACCATGGCCGATACGCGTTGAAAGCCGGTATTGGGCAATATCCATTCGTTTTTGGTATGTGTGATAGAGGCTCTCAGGTTGCCCCGGTCTGATTTTCCGGTCAACGCTACGGAGTTGGTTAGGGTATAACCTGTTTGAAACAGGTCTTTCCGGTTGTCTTTGTAAGCCACCCAAGGAGTCGCAGCGTCGGCACGGCCTTGGTTCTCCGGAGAGTATTGATAGAACATCTGTCCTTCGAAACGCGGACCGAACGCGCTGCTGGTTCCACTGGTGCTGGGAGTTCCGTCCGGACCGGCACCGTATGAATAGTAATGTTGTCCGGCGTATGCCGTACCTTCCGCACCGATGTTTTTGGCTTGTCCTTGTCCGAATTCATATTGATAGTCGGGCCAGCGCATGACGTTATCCATACTGACGTGGGCGCTATTAAGAAACGCCAAGCCCCTTTTTGGCATTGGCTCCCGATTTGGTGGTTACCATGATGACGCCGTTTGCTGCGCGCGAACCGTACAAGGCTGTGGCACTGGCTCCTTTCAATACCTGGATACTTTCGATGTCTTCCGGATTCAAGTCTGAGAAACCGTTGCCGTAGTCTACCGAGAGTTCGGCTGCATCGCCGGCTCCGTAGGCCATTCCCGGGTTGGTCATCGGGCTGCTCAGGGGAACACCGTCTACGACTACCAAAGCATTATTGCCATTCGCATTCAGTGAAACATCTCCTCTCACGGATATCCGACTGGTACTTAGCGGTCCTCCGGAAGAGATGATGCTCAACCCGGCCACTTTTCCTGTCAGAGCCGACGACCAGTTAGTCGGCATTGTACCGGTGATTTGGCTGCCTTCCACTTTCGTCGTGGCGTATCCCAAGCCTTTCTCGTCGCGTTTGATGCCCAATGCGGTTACCACTACCTCATTGATTTCTTCCGCGTCTTCCTCCAAATGAACTTGAAGAGCTTTATTGGAATATTCGATTTCTTGTGTCTTGAAACCTACATATTTCACCTCCAGGCGGTCCTTGGCTGTCAGCGTCCGTTTGCTTTCGAACGAAAACTTTCCGTCCAAGTCCGTGATGGCTCCTTCTTGACTGTTCTTTACCTTGATAGTGGCGCCCATTAACGGTTCACCTTTTGTGTCCGTCACTTGACCTCTCACCAAGCTTTGAGCCTGTATGGCATGGGTCGTCAGGCTGCTGATAGCCAGGATTGCCATACTCTTGCTCAAATTCGTTAAAACTTTAGTTTCCATTTTTTTCTATTTGCTATATGTATTTGAGTCGCTTTCTAAATACACTGCAAAGGAACTAAAGTCTTTTTAAGACACTGTAACGTTCGTTTTAAATGTTGGTTGCAATGTTATGTCATTCATGTTAATACAAATAAAATCAGGTATATATGATATTTGAAGAAGAAAAAAGAGAAGTATGAGGAACTCCTTCCTGTACTTCTCTTTCTATTTATAGGTTGTGTGTTTTGTCTTCCTTATTCCTTGTAGCCCGCTATTTCAGCTATCTTTTTAGGGATTTCCGTGTTGTCGATACGTCCGGTGAATTCTTCAGCGCCGGCTCCTATGGCAAACACCGGAACATAGCCGTTGGAATGTCCTCCGCTTTGCCATCCTACCATAGCTTTCCGAGCCATGAGTTGCCGTGCTGTAGAGGCAATGATGTTTTCGCTTTCATACAAAGTCTTCGTGTCTTTGGCCACTCCTTCGCAGAAATTCTCGTATGCTTTTTTGAGTTGCTCCGTTTCCCGGTCATCCAATGGTATCTGAGACCAAAATCCGAAGTTATCCTTTAACTGCTTGCGTACGAAGTCCCACGTGAACTTTTTGCCCTCTTTCTGGTGTTGTGCGGCTATCATTTTGCTGAAGGCTCCCGCACTTTGTTTTTGGTATTTCAGCAGGTCGGTATGCAGTTCGTACTTACCTGTTCCCAAAACAATCCCTCCGGTCTCGTGGTCGGCTGTGATGATAATCAGCGTTTCGTCGGGATGCTGTTCATAGAACTCGTATGCCACTTTGATGGCATTGTCCATGTCTATAACCTCTTTAAAAGCTGTTGCCGCATCGTTGCTGTGGCAAGCCCAGTCGATTTTTCCGCCTTCCACCATCAGGAAGAAACCGTCCGTATCCTTTTGGCTGAGGAAATGGATGGCTGCCCGGGTAATATCCTGTAAGGTAAGGTCATTCTTTTGGCGGTCTATGGCGTAGGGGATACTGGTACGGTCCGCCTTGCTGGCCGTTTCGGTTTGCAACAGGAGCATTTTACCGGCTTTTTTTGCCTTTTTACGGTAGTCGGCATATCCGCGTGCGATGGTATAACCGGCCTCTCGGCATTGTGTGTACAAGTCCTTATTTCCGCTCAGTTCATTGTTTTCCGGTTGCAGGAAATCGGAACCGGCATAGAAATCGAAACCGGCTGCTATGAGGTCTTTACCGATTTGATGATACATGTTCCGGTCTTTTACGTGGGCATAGAAAGATGCGGGAGTGGCATGATCCACGGATACGCTTGTAGTGACGCCTACGGCCTTCCCCTCTGATTTGGCCAAAGCGGCTATACTATTGATACGGGTGGTTAAGTCGGTCTTGACGCCCAATGCTCCGTTTTTCGTTTTGTTTCCGGTAGCAAGGGCCGTGCCTCCGGCGGCAGAATCGGTTACCCCGTTCGTACCGGAATACGTCGTGACAAGCCCCACGTATGGAAATTGTGCAAAGCAGAGCGGTGATGTTCCGATACGTCCTTCCACGGCAGCCATATAGGTCTCCGTTCCGTTTACTTGGTTGACTCCCATTCCGTCACCGATAAAATAAAATACATACTTGGCTTTGTCCTCAGCCATTACGACCAGTGCCATACAAAGAACGGCACAAAGTGATAGTAGTCTTCTTCTCATGATGATGTCAATGCTAATAGTTGATGAGCCAAAGTTACGGAAAAATCGGTCTGATGCCCATATAAATTGGGATTATTTTCCGATGTGCGGCAGGGGAAGCCGCAGGGGTATGTCAAACCTGCGACAAAAAGGTTTTTCATGCCCAAGAGGTCGTGTTGTTCCTTTTACGGCAGGCATTAAACATTTTTTA
>ENA-OQDM01000823-OQDM01000823.1-human-gut-metagenome-genome-assembly--contig:-NODE-823-length-15065-cov-1.320592_pt1 | contig 15065 bp, 18 predicted proteins | sample MGYA00242772_ERZ504605 | MGnify/ENA primary metagenome ERZ504605 (study PRJEB26092, sample SAMD00036348) | human gut metagenome | host: Homo sapiens | study: EMG produced TPA metagenomics assembly of... | reverse complement strand
CGGCATCCACCGCCGTACCGCTCAGTGCCAGACGTTCCTCCAACGGGATTCCGAGTTTATCGAAGGTTTTCATCAACTCGGGGTCTATCTCATCCAAAGATTTCGGCCCGTCCTTCTTCATGCCTTTCGTCGGGTCGGCATAGTAGGAAATGGCCTGGTAATCTATCTCCGGCATCTTCAAGTGCGCCCACGATGGCTGTTTCTGCGTCTGCCAATAACGGAAAGCCTGCAAACGGAACTCAAGCAACCATTCCGGCTCTTCCTTTTTGGACGAAATGAGACGCACCACATCCTCGTTCAGGCCACGCTCTATGATTTCGGTCTGCACGTCGGTACTGAAACCGTACTCATATTTCTTATGCGCCACCTCACGGACAAACTGGTTTTTCCCTTCGTTCGGCCCTTGTCCGTCCTTAGGAACGTCCCCACTTCTCTTATCTTCTTCTTTTTTATACATTTCTTTCATATCTCTCACTTATAGCCAAAGAGAGGAATGCTCCATAAGTACACCTTATGACCGCATTCCTGCCCTTCATCGTATTATGTAATAAGGTAATAGCTACCTTAACTGCTTTTTCGGGTCTTGCCCGCAGGCCGGTGAAGCCGCATCTTCCACAACCCTGACCACATGGGTCTTGCACACGTCGAACAGCTTATCGGACATGGCACGGACCGGATGATACAGACGGGAATGCTCGCCCGTCGAGCCGGAAATCAGATGTATCCTGAACGCGACATTCAACGCACAACTCAGAAACACCATGTATTTCAATCCGCCCAACAAAGCTCCCCCCAAACGGTTCAACCCTCCTAATTTCACGGTTTCCACGGCTTTTGTCAGCATATACGCCAACAGCGACAGCCCGACCGGAACACCGATCCACAAAAGGATAAATGCCAACGCCCGTCCTACGGATACGTCGCTTCCTATATAGGGAGCTATCCAATCGCCCAACACGGAATAAAGCATGAGGCCACCCACAGCCCCGCTAAAAACCCCACAATGGAGACGACCTGACGAAAAAAACCGCACATCAGTCCCTTGACAAAGCCCACTAAGACCACGGCCAGAATCAGAATATCCAGCGCATTCATCACCTTTTTACAGCTTGGCCTTAACCTCCACCTCTTGATAGGTTTCAATCATATCGCCTTCGCGCAAATCGTTGTAGTTCACCAGGCTGATACCACACTCGAAGTTCGTACCCACCTCTTTCACATCATCCTTGAAACGTTTCAAGGCATTGATTTGTCCGGTGTGTACCACGATACCGTCGCGAATCACACGAGCCTTGTTGCTACGCTGCACTTTGCCGTCGACCACGTATGCACCGGCTACCGTACCCACCTTGCTGATATGGTAAACCTGACGCACCTCCACCGTAGCCGTCACTTCTTCTTTTACTTCGGGAGCCAACATGCCTTCCATGGCAGACTTCACCTCCTCTATCGCGTCATAAATGATAGAATAAAGGCGAATGTCGACACCTTGCTGTTCGGCCATTTTGCGAGCCGAAGCCGAAGGACGCACCTGGAAACCGATGATAATGGCCTCTGAAGCCGCAGCCAGAGCCACGTCGCTCTCGGAAATCTGTCCCACGCCTTTGTGAATCACATTCACGGCTATCTTTTCCGTAGACAACTTGATCAAAGAATCGCTCAAGGCTTCGATGGAACCGTCCACGTCTCCCTTCACGATGACGTTCAACTCTTGGAAACCACCCAAAGCGATACGGCGGCCCACCTCGTCGAGGGTCAGAATCTTCTGCGTACGCAGACCTTGCTCACGCTGCAACTGCTCGCGCTTGTTCGTGATTTCGCGGGCCTCTTGTTCCGTATCCATCACATGGAACGTATCACCGGCTGTCGGTGCACCGTTCAGACCCAGAATCGTAGCTGCCTGAGCCGGGCCGATTTCTTTCACACGCTGGTTACGCTCATTGAACATGGCCTTCACACGACCGTAGTTCGTACCGGCCAACACGATGTCGCCTACATGCAACGTTCCGTTCGACACCAATACCGTAGCCACGTAACCGCGTCCCTTATCCAAAGAAGACTCGATGATGGAACCGGTTGCCTTACGGTTCGGATTGGCTTTCAAATCGAGCATCTCGGCCTCAAGCAATACCTTCTCCAGCAACTCTTCCACACCGATGCCTTTCTTGGCAGATATGTCCTGGCTTTGGTATTTGCCGCCCCAGTCTTCCACCAGGAAGTTCATGGCCGCCAATCCTTCTTTGATCTTATCGGGATTGGCTGCCGGCTTGTCCACCTTGTTGATGGCAAACACGATAGGCACGCCCGCCGCCATGGCATGATTGATAGCCTCCTTCGTCTGCGGCATGATGTCGTCGTCCGCCGCAATAATGATAATGGCAATATCCGTCACTTGTGCACCACGGGCACGCATGGCCGTAAACGCCTCGTGTCCCGGAGTATCCAAGAAGGTGATATGACGCCCGCTTTCCAGCGTCACGTTATAGGCACCGATATGTTGCGTGATACCTCCGGCTTCTCCGGCAATCACGTTCGTCTTACGTATATAGTCGAGCAAAGAGGTCTTACCATGGTCGACATGCCCCATGACGGTCACAATCGGCGCGCGCGGTACCAAATCTTCCTCATCGTCTTCTTCCTCATTCACCGCTTCGGAAACTTCCGCACTGACGTACTCCGTCTTGAAACCGAACTCTTCGGCCACCAGATTGATGGTCTCGGCATCCAGGCGTTGGTTGATAGAGACCATGATGCCGATACTCATACACGTACTGATAACCTGAGTGACCGGCACATCCATCATCACGGCCAATTCGTTCGCGGTAACGAATTCGGTAAGTTTCAACACCTTGCTTTCTGCTGCCTGTTCTTCGAGCTGCTCTTCCATGGAGGCACGGGCATTCTCCCGTTTTTCCTTACGATATTTGGCGCCCTTTCCGGCTTTGCTCTTGTTCGTCAGACGAGCCAACGTCTCTTTTACCTGCTTTGCTACGTCCTCGTCAGAAACCTCTGCCTTGATGACCGGCTGTTGGCGGTTCTTGTTCTTATTATGTTTACCGCCACCCTGCTGGTTGGCCCCGGGGGCATTATCCCGTTTCTTCCCATTCTGCTGGCCCGCTACGGCATTCACATCCACACGTTCCTTGCCGATACGGACACGTTTCTTCTTGCCTTCGGACGCATTCTGCCCCGTTCCGCCCTGGCGCGAACGGTCTCCGCCTGCCTGGCGGTTCTTTTCTTCGCGCTCCTTGCGTTTCTCTTCCTTCGTCTTTTTCTTAGGACGGGTAGACTGGTTCAAAGCCGCCAAATCTATATGTCCCTTCACCTTGAGCTGGGGAGCAGCCTGCGCCGTATGGTTCAGACGGAACACACCGTCCGTTTCCGTACCGATCGCACTGCTTTTTTCCAGCTGGCGTACCGGTTCCTGCACCACGAGACTTTCTTTCTCTGCCTGAGGCTTCTCCTCCTGTTTCGGAGCCGATTCCGCTACGGGAGCCTCCGCCTTTACCTCTGCCGGACGGGCGGGAGCCGGAGTATCCTTTTTCTCCGGAGCCGCAACCGATTTGCGCGCCCCCAGATTATCCAAGTCGATGCGTCCTACGACTTTCGGCCCCTTTCCGAGTTTGGCCTCGGTCGCGGTCTTGATCTCCACCGGCTTCTCTTCGGGAAGCGCGATGGTCGCTTTCTTTTCTTTGTGTTGCCGCTTACGGCTGATGACAGCAGCATCGTCCCTCAATCCCTTGTCCTTCTTGAACTCGGCCACCAACATCTGATACTGTTCGTCAGAGATTTTGGTGTTGGGATTGGCTTCCACGTCGCTGAAACCCTTTTTCTGCAGGAACTCGACGGCTGTCTGCAGCCCTACATTACATTCTTTGGTTACTTTATTTAGTCTTATACTCATACGTTACTTATTCTTCCTCAAATTCTTCTCCTAAGATTCTCAATACCTCGTCCACGGTCTCTTCCTCCAGATCGGCACGGGATACCAACATTTCACGCGGCGCATTCAATACGTCTTTTGCCGTTTCCATACCGATACTTTTCAGCGCGTCTATAATCCACTGGTCGATGTCGCCCACGAACTCGTCCAGATAGATGTCGTCACCTTCTCCTTCGGCTCCCTCTATTTCACGGAACACGTCTATGGTATATTCCGTCAGCATACTGGCCAGTTTGATGTTCAATCCGCTCTTTCCGATGGCCAGCGAAACCTGGTCGGGATTCAGGTAGACTTCCGCCTTGCGCTCCTCTTCGTGGATACGCACGCTGTTCACCGTGGCCGGACTCAACGCACGGGTAATGAACAGCGAGATGTTCTGCGTGTAGTTGATCACGTCGATGTTCTCACCGCGCAACTCACGCACGATGCCGTGCACACGGCTTCCCTTCACGCCCACGCAGGCTCCCACCGGTCGATGCGGTCGTCATAGCTCTCCACAGCTATTTTGGCACGTTCTCCCGGCATGCGTGCAATCTTGCGCACCGTGATCAGGCCGTCATGTATTTCCGGCACCTCGGCTTCCAGCAAACGTTGCAGGAAGACGGGAGAGGTACGGCTCAGGATAATCTTGGGATTGTTGTTCGTATTGTCCACGCGGGCCACCACGGCACGCACGGCCTCGCCCTTGCGGTAAAAGTCGGAAGGTATCTGTTCCGTCTTGGGCAATATCAGTTCGTTGCCTCGTCGTCCACGCAAAGCATCTCTTTTTTCCATATCTGATATACCTCCGCGCTCACGATCTCGCCCACACGGTCCTTATACTTATTATATAGCTGTCGTGCTCCAGCTCCAGAATCTTGCTGGCCAGCGTCTGGCGCAGGGTCAGGATGGCGCGGCGGCCGAACTTGGCAAAGTCCACATTCTCGCTCACCTCTTCGCCCACTTCATAATCCTCGTCAATCTGGCGTGCCTCCGTAAGGGAAATCTCCCGGTTGTCATCCTTCACCTCCCCGTCGGCCACGACCGTACGATTGCGGTAAATTTCAAAATCGCCCTTGTCCGGATTCACGATCACGTCGTAGTTGTCGTCCGAGCCGAAGAGCTTGGCGATGACGCTACGGAAACTCTCCTCCAACACGCTCACCAACGTGGCGCGGTCGATGTTCTTCGTCTCTTTAAACTCTGCAAATGTATCAATCAAACTGATGGTTTCTGCTTTCTTTGCCATGATTCTATTTAAAACTTATTGAATACTTCGTGTACTTTACTTCCGTATACCGTAGTGTAACCGCTTCGTCCACCAGGCGGGGACGCTTCTCCCCCCTCCAGCTTCTTCTTGACCTTCATCGTCACCTCGAAATCCTCCGGGCCGGCGGCCGTCAACACCCCGTGGAGCTTGCGCCCGTCGGCTGTGAGCACGTCCACCTCGCTCCCCACATGGTTCACGTATTGCTGCAGGACCTTGAACGGCTGTCCGATACCGGCACTGCCCACTTCAAGTTCATAGTCCTCTTCCTCACGGCTCAGGCGGCTCTCGATGAAACGGCTCAGCTCCACGCAGTCTTCTATCCATACCCCCTTCGGCGTGGTCTATCTCCACCACGATACGGTCGTCCGCGCTCACGCTCACGTCCACCAGAAAGTAATCCCGGCCCTCCAGCCATTCTTCCACTAACCCTTTTACAATGCTCTTTTCTATCATGCGATTACACTATTAAATGCAAAGTGAGGAGCCTTGTCAAGCCCCTCACTTCATCATACAACTGCAAAAGTAGGCAAAAAGCATCAATCCGCCAAGCTTTCAAACAGTTATTTTATATCATTTGAGAAAATCCGGTTCAAAAGGCTTCCATAGACACCGTTTCGTCATGGTTTCGCAACACGACACGCCCGCCTTCCGAGGCAATTCGAACGAACTGACTGCATCTGCCTTCGGGCGTACCACCATCAATAAATTCTCTTCATCGGGTACCGCCACAACTACTTCCAATGAATCTGCGGCCACCCTTCGGCTAAACACCACGCTGTCATTGATTTGAAGCTGCACACTATCACCCCGGAAACCTTCATCCAACGATATCCGATACTCCGTCTGCGTCTCTTCCGTTCCATGCGTCCCGTCGGGGAAACACCACATCCAGAAGAACACGACAACCGCCAGCACGACTATGGCCATAGCCATGATACCGAACATGATGCCCTTGTTGGGATTCGCCCTTTTCTTTTTCATTTTTTCACCGGTTTAAGCAAACTTTCATAGCGTTCCGTATCCGTCAAAATCTCTAAAGCGGTTTTCAAATCCTTATCCGCTTTCAATTGCTGTTGGACCACCCCGCGCCTGAAATAATAACGGGCTACGATATCACTTTCCAATACCGACTTGATTTCCTCCTTGTTTTTCGGAAGCTCCAAATCGGCAGCCACGCCGCCCTTCATCTTTGCAGCCAATGCCTCAAACTCCGGCTTGGCCCCTTCATAGCATCCCTCGAAGCGAGCTGTCCGCTCCAACAATTTCATCATTTCCTCCGTACGACGCTTATAAGTAAAATCACTCTCCTCCACCATCTTCACAAAATCAGCGTAGTCCGCATCCGTCAAGGAAAAATCCCCGGCCGGTGCAATGGTGGCGTGCGTCTGCACATAATGGTTGACGTAGTCCAGCAACACGTCGGAAGTGGCTATGTCATAAACGATGGACGGAAGACTGTCCGGCGTAATCACCACGTCCGGCTTAATGCCGCCACCGTCGCGAACCTCACGGCCACCGGCCGTCTTGAACGCTTTCGTCAGGCTGTCCGGCAAAGTCTTCGCAGAGCCGTCCGGATTCAAATGACGGTAGTCATACGCCTGGATACAGCGTCCACTGGGAATATAATAGCGGCTCGTCGTCACTTTCAGACTTCCGTGATAAGGCACTTCACGAATCATCTGTACCAACCCCTTACCGTAAGTACGCTCACCGACTATCACAGCACGGTCCCAATCCTGCCAAGCTCCGGAAACGATTTCGGCCGAGGATGCCGTAGAACCGTCCACCAACACAGCCACCGGAATATCCACGTCCAAGGGTTCTTTCTTCGTGTAGTGTTCCGAATTGACCGAAGCCAGCTTGCCTTTCGTGTACACGACCTTCTGCCCGCGGGGCACAAAAAGGTTCGTCACCTCTACGGCCTCGCTCAACGGTCCGCCCGGATTGCCACGCATGTCTATCACCAACGCTTGGCACCCTGCTCCTTCAAGTCGACCACAGCCCGGCGGACATCGCGCGAACAACCGTCGACAAAACGTTCGAAATAAATATAACCGATACCGTCTGACACCATTCCGTAATAAGGCACGGGAGGCATCGCGATATTCCGGCGTGTAATCTTGAACGACAAAGGATGTTCCACTCCGGCACGCTTCACGGTCAGTTCAAAAGTCGTACCCGCATCGCCCCGCAAGTTTTCGCTTACTTCCTGCGTGCTCTTTCCTTTCATGTCCTTTCCGTCGATGGACAGAATCAAGTCGCCTCCTTTCACTCCGGCTTCTATGGCCGGGCTGTCTTCCTGGGGTTCAATAACCATCACCCGGTCTTCTTTCTTATAGAACCGGATCACCGCCCCGATTCCGGCATATTTCCCGGTAGTCATCTCTTTCAGCTCATCCATTCCTTCTTCCGGATAATACATGGTAAAAGGATCCACCTGCCGCAACATGGCATCTATTCCCCACTCTATCACCGTATCGGCCGACAAGGAATCGACGTAGAACATATCCAGTTGCTTATAAATGTCATTAAAGATTTCCAGATTTTTTGAAATCTCGAAGTTATGGTTACTGTCCTTCTGGGCGGACACGGGAATGGCCGACATGCAGCACAGCCCCGCAGCTAAGAATATCTTTTTCATACCGCAAATTTAATCATTTCAACCATACGGTGGCAAAATATGGAGACAAGTATTCCTTCGGCTTATGATTTTTTCATTTTAAAGTCATTTTTTTCACCAATAAATTGCATATTTCAAAAATATCCGCTACTTTTGCATCGCAATTGAGGGGAACGCCCCAAACTGCTTCAGTAGCTCAGTTGGTTAGAGCACCTGACTGTTAATCAGGGGGTCGTTGGTTCAAGCCCATCCTGAAGCGCAAAAAAAGGAGACTTTACAGTCTCCTTTTTGTTTTTATCCACCACAACAGTATGACAAAACGTCAAATCATCCCCTACAAGAATCCCTTATTTATTTCTCAAACCGGAACCACAAGGAAATATGCGATTCTCGCTAATTGGAGAATGAACAATCTGTCAACCGTCCAAGACTTCTGCCTTTCACAAAACACAACGAAAGGGCACGGCATCCACAGATACAAAAGAGGGAATGTAAGCATAAAACAAGATTCACAGGACAATCTGCCAATCCTTTTTAGGCCAAGGAAACGACCCAAATAGAGTAAAAACGAGCCTCGGAAGCGCATCGCCGCACCGTTTTCAGGAACATTTTCAACCCACGCGAGGAGAGTGTCCGGACGACGTGCGGACAAAAAAAAATGTTTTCTGCTCCAAACGAATAATCATTCGGCTGAGATTGAAACGCCATTTGGCTTAAGGAAAGTAAAAAAACGACCGATTATTCCATAAAAGGTTAAAAAGAATAAAACAAAAAACGACTTCCGCCACGCTATTTGCTTTCCGCTTCAGACATCCGGTTTGACAGTTTGTAAACCGGAAACCCCAACAACGGCAAAAATTAGGGGGCAGCCCCCGAAACCGGAAACCACCCCCACATCCCACGCCGAACCGGGATCAGCGGATAACCTCGCCTTGAGGTATCCGGTGTTTAGGTCGTAAATCTTCCACCCGCAAGCCGGACATATGCTTTTCCGAACCGTCGAAATTAAAACGCGACTCACCGGAAGGTATAAAGAAATCCACGGTCTTCACTTTCTTGGGAAGCGGAGGGAAAACCAATACGAAACGAACAAACTTGTCCCTACTGTCCTTTATCCAAAAACATGTATCCGTAGGATAATACTCCACTTCGCGCAACATGTAACGGTCGCCTCTCTTGTTGTCGATAATGGCCCATCCTGAATTGAAATTAAAAAACCACCAGTCCTCTGGGCAACGGTAAGTGGCTGTGACATAAGTCGCGTCCTCGTGCGGTAAAGCTCATAAGCCCCCTACCGAAAAGCACCTGCCCTCTTGCTGATTCACCGTATAAGGTGCCTTATAGATAGGGAACGTGTGCTCATTGTCCATTCTGTAATAGGGTGAAGCCTTGCGTTCCTGATACAGCGCGGCACGGTTCTCCGGACGCATATCATACGCTCCTCGCCGACTTGCGGCACATGAACTCAGCCCTAACACAGCCACCCATATTCCTAAAAGACTTTGTACACTATTCACCTTCATGGCATGTCTTTTTGATGTCACCTTGCAAATATGATGTATTTCTTATAAATAACCAAATATTTTCCCATAAATTTGAAAAGAAATGTATAAGTGACTACAAACAAAAAAAGCTGTCCGCAGGATAGCAGACAGCCTTTCGTTATCATTTTCGTTGATGAAACAATTTATTCTCCCCTCTGTTCGTCATTGCGCGGACGACGTTCGCGACGCTCACCTCTTTCGGGACGCTCGCGGCGGGCAGGACGCTCTACGTAGCCTTCCGGCTTTCGAGCAACACGCGACGAGACAACTTGAATTTGCCTGTCTTCTGGTCGATATCCACCAGTTTCACCTGAATGTGGTCACCTTCTTTCAGACCGGCTTCTTCCACCGTTTCCAAACGCTTCCAGTCGATTTCGGAAATATGAAGCAAACCGTCGCGACCCGGCATGAATTCCACGAATGCACCGTAAGGCATCACGCTGCGAATCACACCGTCATACACCTCACCGACTTCGGGCACAGCCACGATAGACTTGATTTTACCCAAAGCTGCGTCTATCACGTCCTTATTTGCGCCACTCACTTGTACGACACCTACGCCGTCTGTCTCCTCGATGGTAATGACAGCACCGGTTTCCTCTTGAATACCCTGGATAATCTTTCCGCCCGGGCCGATGACAGCACCGATGAACTCTTTCGGTATCGTAATCTGAACGATACGAGGAACGTGCGGCTTCAACTCGGCACGAGGAGCCGGCATACATTCGGTCAGCTTGCCCAAGATGTGTTCACGTCCGGCTTTCGCCTGCATCAGCGCCTTCTCCAGAATCTCATAACTCAAACCGTCGCACTTGATATCCATCTGGGTGGCAGTCAGACCGTCGATAGTACCGGTCGTCTTGAAATCCATATCGCCCAAGTGGTCTTCGTCACCTAAGATGTCGGACAACACGGCGTATTTCTCTTCACCCGGGTTTTTAATCAGCCCCATGGCAATACCGCTGACAGGCTTCTTCATCGGCACACCGGCATCCATCAGTGCCAACGTTCCGGCACAAACCGTAGCCATGGAAGAAGAACCGTTGGATTCCAGAATATCGGAAACGACGCGCACCGTATAGGGGAAGTCTGTGGGAATCTGGCCTTTCAGACCGCGCCATGCCAAATGGCCGTGACCTATTTCACGACGGCCCACGCCGCGTTGTGCCTTAGCCTCTCCCGTGGAGAACGGCGGGAAGTTATAATGCAACAAGAAACGCATCTTGCTTTGGTCGAGCACTTCGTCGATAATCTTCTCGTCCAACTTCGTACCGAGCGTACAGGTAGAGAGCGACTGGGTCTCGCCACGCGTAAAGATGGCCGATCCATGAGGACCGGGCAGCGGACTTACTTCGCACCAGATGGGACGGATGTCCGTAGTGGCACGCCCATCGAGACGCTTGCCTCGTCCAACACGCAACGACGCATGGCATCGCGCTCCACATCGTGGTAGTAACGGTCGATCAACGCATTCTTTTCTGCCAGTTCGTCTTCCGACAAATCGGCGTGTGCTTCAGCATACGACAGTTTGAAGTTTTCGCGGATCTCCATGAAAGCATCCTCACGCGCATGCTTGTCGCGGTTGCCTTCCTGAGCGATACGGTAAGCCGCATCGTAACAAGATTTCTTCACTTCCTCGCGCAAGTCTTCGTCGTTCACCTCATGGCAATACTCCCGCTTCACTTCCTTACCGGCTTCCTTCTCCAACTCTTTCTGGAGACGGCACATCGGTTTGATGGCCTCATGAGCCACCTTCAGGGCGTTGAGCAAATCCTGCTCGGTCACTTCCTTCATCTCGCCTTCCACCATCATGATGTTCTCTTCCGTAGCGCCCACCATGATGTCCATGTCGGCCTGCTCCAACTGGGCGAAAGTGGGATTGACCACATATTCGCCATCACACGGGCTACGCGCACCTCGGAAATCGGGCCTTCAAACGGTATATCGGAAACTGCCAATGCAGCGGATGCGGCAAAACCGGCCAATGCATCCGGCATGTCCACGCCATCGGCAGAATACAAAATCACATTCACATAAACTTCTGCGTGATAGTTGCTGGGGAACAAGGGGCGCAACGCGCGGTCCACCAGACGGCAGGTAAGAATCTCATAGTCAGACGCTTTACCCTCACGCTTGGTAAAACCTCCGGGGAAACGGCCGGCAGCGGCGAAATTTCTCTCTATACTCCACCTGCAAAGGCATAAAATCTGTTCCGGGAACGGCATCTTTGGCGGCACAGACAGTGGCCAAGAGCATCGTGTTGCCCATCGTGAGCATAACGGCTCCATCGGCTTGTTTGGCCAATTTCCCGGTCTCGATGCTGATGGTTCTTCCATCAGGCAATTCGACTGTTTTCTTAATTACGTTCATTTGGTTTCTTAAAATGTTTCATCAATAAATCGGGCAAATGTACGCATAAATATTGATAAATCAGATTTTAACCCTATAAAAAATCGCACAATCCGTCTTTTTTATGAAAAAACTATGGTTTATTCCTCCGGTGAAAGCTGAAAGCCCTTATCTTTGTAAACAGTTTGTAAACACATGATGCCGAGATGAAAAAAATGATATGTGCCATGGCCGCCCTCACGATGCTGGCCACGGCTTGTAAGGACAAGGGAGAGCAGTTTGAAATCAACGGACGGATTGCCGAGGCCGACGGCAAGACGCTCTACTTCGAAGCCGTCACCTTGAACGGGATAGAAGCACTCGACTCTACCCGTCTGGACGAAGACGGCCAATTCTGTTTTCAGGGCACGCGTCCGTTCAATCCGGAATTTTACCGCCTGCGTATCGACCGGCAGATCGTCAACTTGTCCGTAGACTCTACGGAGACCATACACGTGGAAGCCGAACTTCCCGACATGGGCACCGACTATGAAGTGGAAGGTTCCGGGAGTTGCCAGACCCTTAAAGAAATCAACAACAAACTTATCGCCTTACAACAATCCATTAAGGACATCACGAACGACAAAGCCCTGACGTTGGGGGAACAGGAACGCCTCGTACATGAAAAAATAAACCTTTATAAGAATGAGATGAAGATACACTATATCATGGAAAATCCGGCCTCCGCTCCAGCCTATTTCGCCCTGTTCCAGACCGTAAACGGAAGCCTCATCTTCAATCCGATAAGCAATCCGGACGATATCAAGTTCGTGGGAGCCGTGGCCACGGCATGGGGATGCGAACTATCCGGGCACCAGCCGCACGGAAAACTTGCATAACATTGCCATACAAGGTATGAAGAACACCAAACGCCCCACTCCCGTATCATTGGAAGACATCGACCCGGGAAAGATATCCGCAGCCGGTATCATCGACATAGAATTGCCGGACATACACGGCAAAAACCGCAAGCTTTCCGACATCAGAAACAAGGTCGTACTGCTGGACTTCACAGCCTACTCCCTTCCTTCTTCACAAGAACGTATCATGCAGATGAGGGGATTGTATGACAAGTATTCCTCTTTGGGCTTCGACATTTACCAGGTATCCATCGACCCTGATGAACATTATTGGAAAACGGCATGCGAACATCTGCCCTGGACTTGCGTCTATGAGAGCCGCGGAGAAGCCTCCGGCTATTTGGGTTCTTATCTCGTACGCCGCCTTCCTACCTACTTCCTCATCGACCGCCACGGCGACCTTGTGGCGCGGGACGAGCAAATAGACGATCTGGAAAAAACAATCAGACTATTATGTGAATAAGAGGAGATATCACCCTCTATTTATTGCTTGGCATATTTAGAGGCGACACACCATACTCTTCCTTGAAACAACGCCGGAAATGTCCCAAATCATTGAAACCGCTGGCATAGGCAGCTTCCGTCACGTTCAATCCTTGTTCTGTCAACAGACGTAAACTGTGTTTCAATTTTATTTTGCGAATGAATTCATTACCCGACAATCCGGTCAGCCCTTTCAACTTCCGGTAAAGCGTGGAAACACTCATATTCATCTCGGCGGCCATGAAAGGAATATCGAGTTTTTCGCGGTTGATGTGTTCCGTGACCACTTCGGTAAACCTCCGGAGAAACTCTTCGTCCAACTTATTCAAATGAATCCCGGTCTGTGCAGCCTCGTGCGTCAACTCCTTGGTCTTACCCGTAATCTGTAAGGCCAGTCTCTTACGCATCTCCAACAAGTTACGCACCCGACTGTCCAACAACTTGGCACTGAAAGGTTTCGTCAGATATGAGTCGGCTCCACTTTCATACCCTTCTTCTTTATCCCGAATAGAATCTTTGGCCGTGAGAAGAATAACCGGAATATGGCTGGTACGCATATCTTCCTTCACCTTCCGGCAAAGTTCTACACCATCCATCTCGGGCATCATAATATCACTGATGATAATGTCCGGCACAAGGCGTTGAGTCTCCTCCCAACCTACCTTGCCGTTCACCGCAGTAACGACGTGATATTCGCCATCGAACGAGGAAGTCACGTAGTCGCGGATGTCATCATTGTCTTCTACCACCAAAAGCAGCGGCCTGTTGTCGATTTCCGCCACAGCATCTTCCGTTTTTTTATCCGTGCCTTCCGTTGCGCCTTCCATGTGAAGGGCTTCCGGATAAGTACAATCCGCCCAAAGGCGGAATACGAAGACGGAGCCTCTTCCAAGCTCGCTCTCCACCCGCAACATTCCTCCATGCAAATCGGCCAATGATTTCACCAAAGCGAGCCCCAACCCCGAACCTGAAGCCTGATGTTTACCCCCAGCCTGATAATAACGTTCGAAAATATGAGGTAACGCATGCGGAGCGATTCCGTATCCGGTGTCTTCTACGATAATTTCCGCATACGGCCTTCCTCCTTCCTCTCCATACTGCAACCGCAAAGCGATATTTCCCTCTGCTGTGTATTTCATCGCATTTCCCAAAAGGTTGTTCAGAATCGTAGTCACGACCTCCGAATCGAAATACATACGGCCTTCTTCCGAAGGGACTTCTACTCGGAAATCCACCTTCGGATTACGATTCAGTTCTTTGTAACGGAGCCCCACTTCCATTACCAACTTACCCAACCACCCTTTTGTCACTTTGAGCCGACGGTTTCGGGTTTCAACTTTACGGAAATCCAATAACCGGTTAATCAGGTCAAGCAATTGTAAGGCATTCCTATAGATTAAACCAACCTTCCGGCGATAAGGTTCCGGCAACAGCCCGTCGCCGGTTAAGTCTTCTAACGGACCGAGTATTAAGGTTAACGGTGTACGTAACTCATGGGTGACATTCGTATAGAAACGTAAGCGCTCGTTGTTCAGTTCCTGTTCATCACGTATTCTCTTTTCTTCCGCTGCCAAAGCAGTTCTGGTAGCCAGCTTGCGTTTGTAAGTACACATCCAGAAATATAAACCACACAAAAGCAACAAACCATAAAATGTATAAGCATACCAAGTCCGCCACAACGGAGGATGAATACAGAACGGTACGGCTGCCACATGGCTTTCATCCCAATCCCCATTCCTCAACCTGGCTTTTACTCGAAAAATATAAGTTCCGGGAGGTATGTTACGAAGTACCATCTGACTCTCCTCTCCGATATTGACCCAGTTGTCTTCCAACCCTTCTATCTTATAAGCATATTCTATCCGTTTGTTTTGTGCGTAATCGGGTACGGAGAAAGTGATTCGAAAAGAATTCCGGACCATAAGGAAGTTCTATATTTCCATTTTCTTCCGGTAAAATCAACCGGTCTCCTTTTCCG
>ENA-OQDM01000819-OQDM01000819.1-human-gut-metagenome-genome-assembly--contig:-NODE-819-length-15133-cov-1.050113_pt1 | contig 15133 bp, 17 predicted proteins | sample MGYA00242772_ERZ504605 | MGnify/ENA primary metagenome ERZ504605 (study PRJEB26092, sample SAMD00036348) | human gut metagenome | host: Homo sapiens | study: EMG produced TPA metagenomics assembly of... | reverse complement strand
CGCGTTTCACGCCGCGTGCCACAAAACAATGGCATTGGTTGTTCACGGAAGACGTATTGGGCGAAATGGTCATCAAGTGCGTCCATTCCCCGCCGCCGAATCCCGTCTCTTCGTGCAGTTCCCTTTGGGCGGACTCCAACGGCGTTTCCCCTTCTTCGCACACCCCGGCGCATATCTCATAACCGGTCCACCGCAAACCGTGGCGGTATTGCCTCTCCATGATAAATTTTCCATCTTCGGTCAGGGCTATCACATTGACCCAATCCGGATACTCCAACACGTAATATTCATTGTTTTCCACGCCGTTTTGGAAGTCTCACCCAGTCACGCCGCGCCGTCAGCCAAGGGCGGCGGATGAGATATTCGCTTTCCAAAACAGTCCATTGCTTGTCTTTGTCGTCCGTCATATCAAGTTATTTACTACGCAAAGGTAAGTCTTTTCCTGAAAGAAAAGCTTCCGGAAGGCGAAAATCTTCCGGAAGCATGATTCCGGTTTACAGGGTAACGCCGGATTTGAAAATGGCAATTTCATGGTAGCCATTCTCTTCATTCAACGTCTGCCGCCCGCTGGCCACATCGAGGACGAAAGACGTGAAGCGTTCTAATACGGTCGGCATAGGTTCCCCTTCCAGTAACGTGCCGGCATTGAAATCTATCCAATTGGATTTTTTCCCGGCCAATCCGGTGTGGGACGAAATCTTCACCGTGGGCACAAACGTGCCGAAAGGCGTGCCGCGTCCGGTCGTGAACAGCACGATATGGCATCCGGAGGCCGCCAAAGCGGTACTGGCCACAAGGTCGTTGCCGGGAGCACTCAGCAAATTCAGTCCCGGAGAAGACAAGGTCTCTCCATATTCCAACACATCGCACACGGCAGTCGTTCCGGATTTCTGCGTGCATCCCAATGACTTTTCTTCCAAGGTGGAAATCCCCCCGGCCTTGTTTCCCGGCGAGGGGTTCTCGAAGACCGGTTGCCCATGGCTGATGAAATAGTTTTTGAAATCATTGATGAGCGAAACGGTCTTTCGGAAAACCGTCTCATCCTTGCAACGGGCCATCAAAAGCGTTTCGGCACCGAACATTTCAGGTACCTCGGTAAGCACCGTAGTGCCTCCTTGTGCCACAAGATAGTCTGAGAAACACCCTAAAAGCGGATTAGCCGTAATGCCGGAAAAACCGTCGGAACCTCCGCATTTGAGTCCCACTCTCAGTTTCCTCATCGGTACTTCTGTCCGGCGGTCCTCCACCATCCGGGCATATAAATCCCGGAGAATCTTCATCCCGCTCTCCATCTCATCCTCCTCGTGCTGGCAGACCATAAAGCGTATGCGTTCCGTGTCATAATCTCCAAGTAAGGCACGGAATGCGTCGGGCTGGTTGTTTTCGCATCCCAGACCGATTATCAACACGCCGCCGGCATTGGGATGGAGCGCCATGTCGCGCAGGATCCGGCGCGTATGCTCATGGTCGTCTCCTAATTGCGAACACCCGTAATTATGCGTGTAAGCCCTGATGCCGTCTATTCCTTCGGCACGGGTTTCCTTTTCGAGCATCCGCGCCAAACGTTCGGCCACGCCGTTGACGCATCCCACGGTGGGGATAATCCATAATTCGTTGCGGATGCCCACTTCGCCGTTCCGGCGTGCATAACCCGAGAAGGTCCGCAGGCGGTCGGGTGGAGGACACAGGACGGGTACGGGTTGGTACCGGTAATCCGATATCCCCTTCAGGTTGGTACGCAACATCCGCTCGTTCACCCACCGGCCCGGTTCTATCGTTTCCGTGGCATGCCCGATGGGACTGCCATATTTGATAACGTCCTGTCCGGCGGCAATATGGGCAAGCGAGACTTTATGACCGGCCGGAACCTGCTCCCTCACCTTGACGGCCGTACTTCCGCAGGTGATACTTTCTCCTTCTTCCAACGGTTGCAAAGCCACGGCCACATTGTCCGCCGGATGAATGACAATATATTTCAGCATAAAGAAATCCTATGAGTCCAACATGTGTTTCAGCGCACCCCGCATGCCCTGCAAGCGGATGTCTTTCAGGTAGCATGCCAAGCGTCCGGTCAATCCGGGTATCCGGTTCAAATCTTCACCCCACCAGTCCGTACGCTCCAACACGCCTGCGGCCACCTTTTGCTCGTCGCCCTCCTGCCACAAGCGGGCCACGTGTTCCATGATGTCGGGAGAGTCGGACGGGACAATCGGGGTACCATCCTCACGGTAGCCGCCTTTGTAATAGGTAATCAGGCTGCCAGGCCGAACACAATCCCGGACGGGAGCGTGCCTTTGCGCCGGAGGTATTCTTTCAGTCCCGGCAAATCCCGTGTGGCGAACTTGGGGAAGGCGTTCAGCATGATGGACGTGACCTGATGGTCTACAAAAGGGTTGGTGAACCGTTCCATCACGCTGTCGGCAAACGTCCGGAGTTCTTCCCGTGGCAAGTCTATCGTTTCGATGAGTTCGTCGAACATCACTTTGCGGATATACCGCCCCACGTCCGGATCCTGACAGGCCTCACGCACGATGTCTACGCCGGAAAGATATGCCACGGGGGAGAGTAGCGTATGCGGCCCGTTCAGCAAAGTCACCTTTCTCCGGTGGTAAGGCTCTTCGTCGGGCACAAAGCGCACGTTCAGGCCGCATTCTGCAGCCGGGAACTCCTGCGCCACGCTTTCCGGGGCTTCGATGACCCAAAGGTGGAATGCTTCGCCCTGCACGACGAGCTGGTCTTTGTATTGCAGTTTCTCCTGAATCTCTTCGATGTGCTTGCGGGGGAAGCCCGGCACGATACGGTCCACCAACGTGGCATACACGCCGCATGCCTCTTCGAACCATGTCGCGAAATCCTCGCCGAGCTGCCAGAGGTCGATGTATTGCCGGATGATTCTTTTCAGATGATGCCCGTTCTGGAAAATCAATTCGCAGGGAAAATAATCAGTCCCTTGCTTTTGTCGCCATGGAAATGACGGAAACGATGGTAGAGCAGTTGCGTCAGTTTCCCGGGGTAGGAGGCTGCCGGACGGTCGTCGAGCCTGCAAGCCGGATCGAATGCGATGCCGGCCTCGGTCGTATTGGAAACGACAAAACGAATTTCCGGCTGTTCGGCCAGTTTCATATACTCGTCAAAATGGCTGTAAGGGTTAAGCGCACGACTGATGACATCTATCAGGCGGTATGTGTTTACCACCTGTCCGTTTTCAAGCCCTTGCAGATTGACATGGTAAAGGCCGTCCTGCCGGTTGAGCACATCCACCACGCCTTTTTCGATAGGCTGTACCACGACCACACTGCCGTTGAAGTCACTGCGCTCATTCATATTCGATATAATCCAATCCACGAAGGCGCGCAGGAAATTGCCTTCGCCAAACTGTATGATTCTCTCCGGTCTCACTGTCTTAGGAGCCGTCTTACTATTCAATTCACGCATGGATACATTGATTTAATTGACCTGTATTTGTTTTAAAACTTCACCAAGATACGGAAAACCTTAGCCGGATCATCCGCCCACCGTTGCAACATTTCCCCGGCTTGCTCAAGGGAGGCTTCATAGGTAACGAGCTTGTCCGTCGGACAGTGCCCCTGTTGCAAATAACGGACCACGGCACGAAAATCTTCCGGTAATGCGTTTCTCGAACCACGTATATCCAACTCCTTCTGTACGAACAACTTCGTCTGGAAAGAGACATCGCTTTTGGCATATCCGATATACACCACACGTCCGGTAAAGGCTACTTCCTGAACGGCCATGACGTATGTGGGTGCACTGCCCACCGCTTCAATCACCACGTCCGGACCTAAGCCCCCGGTGTATTCCATCAGCCGGGCATGTACATCCTCTGTTTTAGAATTGAGAAGGCAGGTTGCCCCCAACGAACGTGCCACCTCAAGTTTTTCATCATCCAAATCCACGGCAATCACCTTTGCCCCTCTTAGGGCGGCACGAACAATAGCCCCGAGGCCGATCATGCCGCAGCCGATGACCATGACCGTGTCTATGTCCGTCACTTGGGCGCGCGACACGGCATGGAAGCCCACGCTCATGGGTTCCACCAAAGCACAGTCGCGGACGGAAAGTCCGTCGGCCGTCACCACCTTCTGCCAGGGCACGGCCACGAATACCGTCATGGTGCCGTCCCGCTGTACGCCAAAAGTCTCGTTATGTTCACAAGCATTGACACGTCCGTTCCGGCAGGCGGCGCACTTGCCGCAATTCGTGTAAGGATTGACGGTGACATGCTGTCCCGGGCGCAGGAAGTCGGGGACATCCGTGCCCACAGCCTCTATCGTAGCACCCACTTCGTGGCCGGGGATGACAGGCATCCGTACCATCGGATTCCGTCCCAAGTAGGTATTGAGATCGGAACCGCAGAAACCCACGTAACGGATACGTAACAACACTTCGCCCGCCCAGCAGGCAGGCGCATCTATTTCTTTTAAAGCCGTATGAAGCGGCGATATAATCTGAAATGCTTTCATTCTGACATGTTTTTAATATAAGGTAATACGGGCAAGGCACCGAAGCCGTAGAATGCTTTTGCATTGCCTCCCAAGAACAGGGATTTTTCCTCGTCGCTCAGCTCATTGCTCTTTACAACGAAGTCGTAGGACATGCGATAGGTTATCGCCGTGATGGTGCGCGGATAGTCCGATCCCCACATCAATTTTTCCATCCCGACGAGTCCGGCAGCTTCCCGGATGGCACGCACGGCTCCTTTGAAAGGATAAAACTCATCGTTGAAAAAGCCAGGTGATACCACCGGACTCTATGAATACGTTGGAATAGCGTGCCAATTTGATTTGTTCTGTCCAACCGGGAAAAGTCACCATCCCGAAATGTCCGATGGCAATCTTCAGATCCGGACATTCCGTAATCACGTCTCTCAGTTCCTCCACTTGGGTGTCGCCTTCCAGCATATCTATCGACAGGATGAGCCGGTGTTCCTCCATGAGATGGAACATGGCCATCATTTCGTTACCGTTCAACGGAACCCTGCCTGTAGACAAAGCCAAGCGGTTGGCCGGAATCTTGATGGCTTTGAATCCTTTCCCTATCAGCTCTTTGGCCTGTGACAGGAATCCCGGTTTACGGAACTCACACAAACCGCACACCAAAAAGCGATCGGGGTAACGGGTCTGTACATCCATCAGATAATAGTTCTGTATGCCGTCGATATATTCTTGTGTGACTACGGCGGCACTGACTTGCGCATAGTCCATGTTGGAGAGGAACACTTCTGCCGTGTTTCTCCCGTCCGTCATAAAAGGAGGAAGCATTTGCCGGACTTCACCCATGAAAAGCGATTTGCCTCCCGAGAGGGTACGGATGGGCAGTCCGTCGACTTCGGTATCTTGCCTGAGCCATAAATGGGAATGGGCATCAATGATTGTATATTCCATCTCTTCCCGATTTTATGTGTTTTTCCACGTTACACGTTGCTGGTCTCCGATGATCTCTTTACCTTGGCCACCAAATTCCAGTCTATCGGCTCCTCGATATATTGTATATTCTTGAGCACGTTGTCCGGATTGGCAGAACTGAAAAGGGTCGTGCCGATACGGGGATTGCTAACCGAATACTGAATCGCTAACTTTTCGATAGGATAACCCTGAGATAGGCAATAGTCCGAGGCTTTGCGGCAAGCTTCGACTAATGCAGCCGGAGCAGGATGCCATTCCGGCACACCGCGTTGCGACAACAATCCCATGGCAAAAGGCGATGCATTGATGACCCCGACTCCCTTTTCCTCAAAATAGTCCAGAAAGTCTGCCAACTTGTCATCGTTCAGCGTGTAATGGCAGAAATTGAGCACGCTTTCCACTGTCCCCTCCGGCACGCGGTCGATGACCCATTTCAGGTTTTCGAGTTGCAGGTCGGTGATTCCGACATGGCCTACAAGCCCTTTCTCACGAAGTTCCACCAATGTCGGCAGGGTTTCATCGACCACTTGGGAAAGGTCTGCAAACTCTATGTCATGCACGTTGATAAGGTCGATGTAGTCCACATGCAACCGTTCCATACTTTCAAAAAACGCTTTCCCGAGTCCTCCCTGCAGAATAATCCCACGTGTTCACTCCGCCGGCACCGTAACGTCCGACTTTGGTAGACAAGAGGAACGACTCCCGCTGCAATTCCGTCAGGGCCTTTCCCAATACCGTCTCGGCTTTCGTATGTCCATAATAAGGTGACACGTCTATGAAATTCATGCCATGTTCTATCGCCGTAAATACGGCTCGAATTGCTTCTGCTTCACGGACAGAGTGAAACACACCTCCCAATGAAGAGGCTCCAAAACTCAATACGGGCACTTTCATTCCCGTTTTTCCTAAATATGAATATTTCATCACATCATCGTTTTTATCGGTTTCTATTCTTTTACTTCGCTATTTAGCCTGTAAATAGCTTGTGCAAAAGTAGGAGATAACATTTTACTTTTATTGGACTTTATAGCCTTTAATAAGAACAATATCGGCTAATCTTCATCAAACAAAATGCTTTTATGCTAAATTAACCCATAAAAGACTTCCGATTATGGATATTATTGCCAATTTTGAATCAATTTTATAAGCCATGGAATTTAACATCGACACTTTTCACCCCCTTGTCCTCAATATAGGACTGGCCCGGCACAACGCAGACTGGAACTGGAAGAACGTGAGCAGCCCTTTCGCACGTCTTTATTACGTCATAGAAGGTACGGCCAAAGTCGTATTACCCGACCATACCGTGTCGCTTCGCGAAGGATATATGTATTTTATCCCTGCATTTACACCGCACAGCTATGAGTGCACTTCTTCTTTCGTACATTATTATGCCCATATCTACGAAGACCCTCAAGCCAAATACATGTTTTTGGAAGACTGGGTCCTGCCTGAGGAAATCCGGGCCGGAACGCTTGAACTTTCCCTTTTCCAAGAACTGTATTCCTTGAATCCGACTATGAAGTTGAGCAAATCGGATCCCTCTACCTATGATAACAGTTCCACGCTGGCATCCAATTTATTGAAGAACAAACAACGACCGCTCTATAACAAAATGATGTCGCGCGGCATTATCTACCAGTTGCTCGCTCCTTTCTTCAAGACGGCTCATCTCAAATCCACAGTGACGGACGACCGTGTGAAAAGAGCCATCACCTACATCCGCAATCACATTTCGGACGAACTCTGCATCGATAAAGTTGCGGAAACATTATGTGTATCTAAAAATTACTTTATCCGTATCTTCAAAAAGGAAACGGGAACGACGCCTGCCAATTTCATTATTCAACGCAAAATAGAAAAGGCTCAGTTATTGCTTATCACGAACGACCTTCCGGTGAAACAAACATCCTATTTGGTCGGTTTCGAGGACTTCTCTTATTTCAACCGGGTTTTCAAGAAGATTACCGGTATGACACCTAACGAATACCGACGGGAAGCCAAATCGCAATCAGCGGCTGACGGAAAATACAAACCCAATGAAAAGAGCCTGAATTTGGAGTAGGGGATATAAAAAAGCCGTTTCAGATGGAAACGGCTTTCTTTTCAGGAGGTTCCCAGCAGATTCGAACTGCTGTGGACGGTTTTGCAGACCGCTACCTAACCACTCGGTCAGGGAACCATTTCCGTTTTGCGTTGCAAAGGTACAACTTTTTTTGAAAACCGCAATTATTTATGCGCATTTTCCTCCTTTTTGGTGCAGTTTCTCTGTTTTTCTTTTCTTGTAGGGCGTTTCAAGCCCCTCAATTTACAGTCTGCCGTGCAACTTGCACATGCGGATGCGTCTTCCGGATGACGTATGAACCGGTAGATACGCCTCCCGACCCAACAGAAAGCCACTACGATAATGAAGTAAGCTATATATTCATGCCACATAAATCGAAACGTATAAAAATGTACAGAACAAAAATAATGCAAAAACGGATAACGGGATGAACCGTGGGGGATAAATTCCGTCTTTTTACCTTATATTATGAAAAAGAGGATTGGGAGCAACCGAATAAAATGCTTTCACCACTATTTTTTTGAGGCTTATTTGTTATCTTTGCATACTCCTGCAATGGATTTGTTTGTTTTAGACAAGGGGATATGGAGAAGGAAGGAAAATTTTATGACGGCGTTATGCTATGTATCCGGGAGCACCAATTGGTGGAACCGGATGACAAGATACTTGTAGCCTTGAGCGGAGGAGCCGATTCCGTGGCTTTGCTTTTGGTGCTGCTGCAGGCCGGTTTCCATTGCGAGGCCGCACACTGTAATTTTCATCTACGTGGGAAGGAGTCTGACCGCGATGAGAAATTTGTGCGCGATTTATGCCGTTCACGGTCTATACGTTTGCATACGAAAGATTTCGATACGATAGCATACGCTCGTGAAAAAGGCATCAGCATAGAAATGGCTGCCCGTGAATTGCGTTACGGATATTTTGAAGAGTTACGTACGGATTGGCGGTTTGACAAAATTGCTGTGGCACATCACCGCGACGACAACGTGGAAACACTGCTGTTGCATCTGGTCCGCGGCACGGGACTGAAAGGCTTGACGGGCATGCGCTACCGCAACGGCTATGTCATACGCCCGATGCTGGACACGAGCCGTGAGGAAATCGAGCGGTATCTGGCCGGAGAAGGGCAGTCTTACGTCACGGACAGCACGAATCTGGAAACGGAAGCCGTCCGTAACAAAATCCGTCTGGAGTTCTTGCCGATACTGAAAACCGTGAACCCGTCTATCCTCGACACCTTACAAGACACGATACGTCACTTGGAAGATGCCTATACCTTATATAATATAGCCGTAGAGGATTGAAGGCGCGCATATGCCGGAACAACCGTATCGACATACAAACCTTGAAGAATATTCCTGCTGCGCGTACCGTGCTCTTTGAACTGTTGTCCTCATACGGTTTCAACAGCGTACAGACGGAAGAGGTTTTCGCCCACTTGGATGGCGGTTCCGGAAAAGTTTATGAAAGCCATGAATGGCGATTGCTTCGGGACAGAAAAACGCTTGTGCTTAGCCGTAAAGACGAACAATATAAGTGTTTGTGCCATGTCCTTCCATTGGAAGGATGTGTAAAGTAACACAAGACCTTACGTTCCTCATCCGTAGGGTGCATTATGACCGGCATTTTACGATACCTCGAAGCAAAGATACGGTGTGCATGGACCTGGACAAAATAGAATATCCCATAACGGTGAGGTTCGCGCAAGAAGGAGACCGTTTTGTCCCTTTCGGTATGACGGGGCAGAAATTGGTAAGCGACTATCTGACAAACTGCCAGAAGAATCTGTTTGAAAAAGAAAGGCAGTTAGTCGTATGTAGCGGAGAGCGCATCGCTTGGTTGGTCAACGAACGGAGCGACAACCGTTTCCGGATAGATAACAAGACGAACCATGTACTCATCATACAATGCCAAAGAAACCCGTGAACCTCATAAAGTTTTGAAGACCGAATACCATAAAACAGAATATGCTTTCCATTTTGATTCCGACGTATAACTACGTGTGCGTTAAATTGGTGACCGACCTGCAACAACAAGCTGAAAGACTGGAATGCCCCTACGAGATATTGGTGGCCGACGATGCTTCGGAAGATGCCTTTAAGCGTGAAAACCGTAAAATCAACGGTATTCCCAACTGCAAATATATAGAATTGCAAGAGAACGTGGGCCGTTCGCGTATCCGCAATATCTTGGGGCGCCTCGCCCGATATGACTACCTTATTTTTATGGATTGCGATGCGTCGGTAGTCAGTAACGAGTTTCTGTCTCGGTACATGGCAGTACGTAACGCGGCTGAAGTCGTTTACGGAGGCTTGGTGCATCCGGAACAGCTTCCGTCACCGAAGGTTTCTTTGGCGTTTTTCTACGAAAAACACGCCGAGCCTCACTTCACGGCAGAAAAACGGGCTTTACACCCCTACAAAGTCTTCCGCACGTTTAATTTCATGATTCTCCGCGAAACATTCCTCAAACACCCTTTTGACGAAACCATCACGCACTACGGGCACGAAGACACTTTATTCGGATTGGTATTAAAAAAAGAAGGCATCAAAATTCTGCATATAGACAACCCTTTAATGAATTGCGGATTAGACACCAACTTGGATGTACTGTTGAAGACAGAGGAGTCTTTAAGGACACTTTATATGCACAGCGAAAAGCTAAAGGATTGTTCTGAGATATTGCGTCTATACGGCTTGCTCCGTGACATGCACCTCCTCCGTTCCGTTTCGTTCCTTTACCACCTGTGCCGTCCGATGATACGGCGAAACTTGTTGGGAAAGCACCCTAATCTCTATTGCTTTGCCTTTTACAAAATAGGCTACTATTGCAACTTAGCGAAAGAAAGGAAATAAAAAGAAAACCGGACTCCTGTAAATCCTATGGAGTCCGGTTCTCTTTTTCAGTCTTATTCCCGACGATTCGTATTTTTTAATAAGCAAACAAAGGATAGCCTGCCATCACTTCGTTCACCTGCTTGCGCACGTCGGCAATGACATTTTCGTCTTCCGGCGCATTCAAGACCTCTTCTATCAACTCGGCTACCAGTACCATCAAATCTTCTTTCGCTCCACGTGTCGTAATGGCCGGCGTACCTAAGCGGATGCCGGAAGTTTGAAACGCACTGCGACTGTCGAACGGCACCATGTTCTTGTTCACCGTAATGTCGGCAGCCACCAAGGCTTTCTCGGCCACCTTGCCCGTCAGGTCGGGATATTTGCTGCGCAAGTCCACCAACATGGAGTGGTTGTCCGTTCCGCCGCTTACGATATCGAAACCACGTTTCATCAGTTCATCGGCCAAAACCTTGGCATTCTTCTGTACCTGTTTGGCCCATTCCTTGAATTCGGGTTGCAACGCCTCGTTGAAAGCCACGGCCTTGCGGCAATCACATGCTCCAGCGGACCGCCCTGGATACCGGGGAAAACGGCACTGTTGAGCAGTTGGCTCATTTTCTTCACCTCGCCTTTCGGAGTCTTCAATCCCCAAGGGTTGTCGAAGTCTTTGCCCATCAGGATGATACCCCCGCGCGGACCTCTCAACGTCTTATGGGTGGTGGAAGTCACGATATGGGCATACTTTACCGGATTCTCCAACAGTCCGGCTGCAATCAAACCGGCCGGATGTGCCATGTCTACCATAAATATGGCGCCTACCTTGTCGGCAATCTCACGCATGCGGGCATAATCCCACTCGCGACTGTAAGCCGAACCGCCACCGATAATCATTTTCGGGCGATGTTCAAGAGCCAGTTTCTCCATCTCGTCGTAATCCACACGGCCGGTTTCCTTGTTGAGGTTGTAACCGATGGCATGGTAGAGGATACCGGAAGTATTCACAGCCGAGCCATGGGACAAATGGCCTCCGTGGTCCAGATTCAAGCCCATGAAGGTGTCACCCGGCTTCAGACAAGCCAAAAATACCGCAGCATTGGCCTGCGCTCCCGAGTGAGGCTGCACGTTGGCGTACTCGGCACCAAACAGTTTGCATACCCGTTCGATGGCCAAGCTCTCCACTTCGTCCACCACCTGACAGCCTCCGTAGTATCTCTTTCCCGGATACCCCTCGGCATACTTGTTCGTCAGCCAAGACCCCATGGCTTTCATCACTTCATCGCTCACCGAAATTCTCCGACGCGATAAGTTCGAATTCCTTTGAGCTGCCGTTTGGTGCTCTTTCTCAATCAATTCAAATACTGTTGTGTCTGTTTTCATCTTTATTGACTTTAAATAATTGGATTTCATTCTTTCTTTTTCTCCACGCTCCAGCCGAATTTACCGATTTTCCTGCCCAGACCATAGTAAGCCCCATGAAGGTAAACCAGAGGGTGACTGGCGTCCAGATTCCACTTTCCGCTCTGCTCGTCCAAATAACGCTCATCGGCTTTCACATTCAACACTTCCGCAATGAACATGTCATGCGACCCTAAAGATACAATCTCTTTCACCCGGCACTCGATGCTCAGCGGCGATTCCTCCACGATGGGGGCGGCCACCATGCGGGCCTTTCCCGGAGTGAGCTTCATTTCCTCAAATTTACGGTAGTCGCGCCCTGAACGCACGCCGCACCAATCCGTGGCGTACGCCATGTCTTCGGTTGTCAGATTGAGGACAAACTCCATGTTCTGCTTGATGAGCGCGTAAGAGTGTCGCTCCGGTCGTACGGAGATGTAGCACATGGCCGGATTGGTACAAATGGTTCCTGCCCACGCCACGGTGAACAAATTATAATCTTCCGGCGTACTGCCGCAACTGACCAACAAGGCGGGCAGGGGATAAATCATCGTCCCGGGTTTCCAGTCTTGCTTCATAGCCCAAAGGATTATACCAATTTGACGTGATCCAAATCCACCTCTTTATTACAATAATGACAACGAAGCACACCTTCCTTACCCGGTACGGCATGGAAATATGTCTTCATCGGTTCGTTGTTCGTAATACATTTGGGATTGGCACATTTCACGATGCCTTTCAACTCCTCGGGCAAGAAGACCTCCTTCTTCTCCACGACCTCATAATCGCGGATAATACACAAGGTCACATTCGGACTCACCACGGCCAACTGGTTCAGTTCTTCGTCCGAGAAGAACTTGCCCGCAATTTTTATGATGCTCTTATGTCCCATTTTCTTGCTCTTCAGATTGTAGCCCACGGTAATGGAAGTCTTCATCTGTTCGAGGTGGAGAAGGTTGACCACTTCAAAGAGCTTGCTGGATGGAATATGGTCTATCACCGTACCGCTTTCGAGTGCGGCCACCAAAAGTTCTTGTCTTTTCATTGTATGCTTACGGTATTTTAGTCAATAATCGTCCGGTCGTTTATCACATCGTCCAAGGTCAGCCCCAAGGCATCGCATATCAAAGCCTGCCGCGCAAACAGGCCGTTGTGGGCCTGCTCGAAGTAATAAGCATGCGGGTCGTCGTCGATGGCATACTCGATTTCGTTCACGCGAGGGAGCGGATGCAGGATACGCATATTGTCCTTGGCCTTCTTCAGCATGGAAAGTTTGAGCAGGTAGAGGTCCTTCACCCGCTCATATTCCATCAGGTCGGTAAACCGTTCCTTTTGTACACGGGTCATGTAGAGTATGTCCGCCCCGGCAATGGTGTCGGCGGTAAAGTCCGTGTGTTCTACATATTTTATATGATGAATGTCGCAATACTGCTTGTACACATCCGGCATCTTCAACTCTTCGGGAGCAATGAAATGAAACGTCGGGTTGAAATGACGCATGGCCATCAGCAAAGAGTGTACGGTACGTCCGTATTTCAAATCACCTACCATATAAATCTGCAGGTTGTCGAGCGTGCCTTGCGTCTTATAAATAGAGTAAAGATCCAACATGGTCTGCGAAGGATGCTGGTTGGCCCCGTCGCCCGCATTGATAATGGGCACCGGCGACACCTCGGAAGCATAACGGGCCGCCCCTTCGAGATAATGCCGCATGACAATCAAATCGGCATAATTGCTTACCATCATGATGGTGTCCTTCAGGGTTTCGCCCTTGGTGGAACTGGTCACTTTCGGGTCGGTGAACCCGATGACGCGCGCCCCCAGACGATTCGCTGCCGTTTCAAAACTCAACCGTGTCCTCGTAGACGGTTCAAAAAACAAAGTAGCCACGACTTTACCCTCCAGCAACTTCCGGTTGGTATGTTTCTCAAACTCTCCGGCCATTCGAAGCAGATACATGATCTTCTCTTTGGAATGGTCTGCAATAGTCACCAAACTCCTGTTTTCCATTTCGGATTTCTTTTTGCTTAAATATAGAATTTCTTCAGCTTTCAAAGTTACATAAAAAAAGTGGAACGAAAGAGGACTGCACATCATTTCGTTAACTTTTCCACAAATAGACAGCCTATTATAAAGTTTATTTGTAATTTTGCACTTTACCACTTTGATAAATGAAAGAAAAAGATTTATGAGGAAGAAGTTTGTAATCACTTTGTGGGTGATTTTGTTTCTTTGCATCAGTGCTGTTTCCCTGGCTTTCTACGCCATCTGGCACGGATGGATTGGATACATGCCGAACTTATATCAATTAGAAAATCCCGTCAATAAATACGCGTCACAGGCCGTTTCGGCCGACGGTAAACTTCTGGGAACCTGGTCGTACAGCCGGGCCAACCGTATTTTCGTGGGCTTCGACGACCTTTCCCCCTGGTTGGTCAAGGCATTGGTGGCTACGGAGGACGAGCGGTTTTATGACCATTCGGGCATCGACTACCGCGCTCTGGCGCGGGCCGTAGTGAAACGCGGCTTACTCGGACAGAGCAATGCCGGGGGAGGAAGTACCATTACCCAGCAACTGGCCAAGCAACTTTATAGCGACGTGGCACAGAGTACGATGGAGCGCGCCTTGCAGAAACCCATAGAGTGGGTGATTGCAGTCAAGCTGGAACGATACTATACCAAAGAGGAAATCATCACCATGTACCTCAATTATTTCGATTTCCTACATAATGCCGTGGGCATCAAGACGGCATCCCGCACATACTTCAACAAAGAACCGCAGAACCTCTCGGTTTGCGAAGCGGCGACGCTTATAGGAATGTGTAAAAACCCGTCTTATTTCAATCCGGTGCGGAAACCGGAGCGTTGCCGTGAGCGGCGCAACGTGGTACTGGACCAGATGGTCAAAGCCGGATATTTGAGCAAAGCAGACGCCGAGTTGCACAAGCTGGAGCCCATCGGGCTGCGTTTCCACCGCGTGGACCACAAAGAAGGACTGGCCACCTACCTGCGCGAACGGCTACGTACGATGCTGATGGCCAAAGAACCCAACCGAAGCGATTATGCTTCATGGCAAGACCAAAAATATTATGAAGATTCGTTGGCATGGGAAACCGATCCCTTATACGGATGGTGCAACAAGAACCGGAAGAAGGACGGTACACCTTATAACCTATATACGGACGGCCTGAAAATCTACACCACCATCGACTCACGCATGCAGCGATATGCGGAGGAAAGCGTGGAGGAACATGTGGCCGGTTACCTACAACCCATCTTCGACAAAGAAAAGCGTCACCAGACGACACGCCCGTTCTCCAACCAACTTTCTACGAAAGAGGTGGAAAAATCATGCGCCGTTCGATGGAACAGAGCGAACGTTACATCAAGATGAAAAAGGGCGGCGCAAC